>Ga0325402_1001799_pt1 | contig 18157 bp, 6 predicted proteins | sample PopdelMetagenome_22_FD_207212 | JGI IMG/M metagenome (GOLD analysis project Ga0325402, IMG submission 207212) | Populus deltoides microbial communities from Bellville, Georgia, United States - Xylem-PdKOR-R3 | ecosystem: Host-associated > Plants > Phyllosphere > Stem > Wood/Secondary xylem... | reverse complement strand
TATCGGTTTAGATGCTTCGGAACGTAATTTGGACTCGTTTCTTCACGAAACCTGTTTGCTGGCAGAATTCAGATGTCATCTTTGAAAAATCATATCTCCCTCATATGACATCGGTTTTGGCTGAAATGTTGAGATTTTATAGAACTTTGAGTTAGGAATCCAACAAAATTGAGTTTGCATCAATTGGACTTATGTAGCTTCAGATATTCAAGTTGGAATAGCCGAAGGTCAACACTGGCAGATTGCGAGATTTGACTTTGAAGGCTGCGATTTCCATGCTCTTCCTTATTTTATTTTCTTGCCTTACATGTCCAGAAAGGTATGGATGTTAGCTTTTTAATGCCACTAGAATCACTTCATTTCAACCTCCAGAGTTCACGCTCTGCACAAAACATCGACTGAAGGTCAAATCTGCCAATTATCTCCAATTTACTCCTTTTTGCATCTTTCATCCAAAAGTGCCTTCAAAACATAAAACAAAGAATATCAAGACATTTTATATATAAAACATAGGCAAAACACTAGTTAAATATGGGTGAAACTATTGAATAATATGGTTGCATCAGCCGACAAGATTTGTGTATTAGCTGGCGAGATATGTGTAGATTACAGGATTTTAAGGAAATCTATTTGTTTTCTTGTACAGATTATTATCAATCCAAGAATAGGAGTCTGGACAGACTAGGTTTACTTACCTACTTGTATATATATTTTCTGTAAAGACGAATACAGAGGAATGCAGAGAAATATTTACAGAATGAAAAGTTTTGTTTGTATGTCTACTATAATCAACAGGTCACAGCACTGTCCATGTAGCAATTGAATTATAAGATTTATTTCCCACACTTATTTTTATTGTCTGCTAACTTTCTTTGTGGGATGATGTTGGACCTTATGTAGAAATCCCATTTTATCTTATTAAAGGTGTGATAAAGAGATTCAGTCATGGGATCTAATCATATTTATGAAAATGAGGGATGATTTTCGTTGTTAAACAAAAAATCACACCAAAACAATGTCTTTTTTTTCTCATTTGGATTGGTAAAATGACTGATATTTTGACAAATGTTTGTTTTGATCATTGAACGTTTGCTTTTTCAATATGATCCTTTAAGATTAATATTCAAAATTTCAAAAAATATATATCAAAATTCTACCTAGCTCTTAGAGAGAGAGTCATCAAAGAGGGTGCGAGTGAAGTTATTGGGGGGAGTAAACTGCATTGTGAAGTATGGAGACAATTTTAATCCTAATTAGTAGAATTCAACCTTCCAAGTTCATTAACAATGTTATGGAGTTTGGTGATGTCTTTTAAAGTAGATTGGAGTCCAAATAAGAAAATAAATTTTGTAAATTTATTCGAATTTTTTGAGGTAAAATTTTAATGAATGCATTTTTTTAATAAATGAAAAGGAAAAAAACCAATGATGCAAATGACATGTCTTTTTCTAATGAAGGTAATGCATCCTTAACTTACCTTTCTTTCTTGTGTTTCTCAACCTTTTCTTTTATAGTCCATTCTTCCTGTTGATGTTGCTCTAAAGAGACTTTAGATGCTCTCTCACCCTCCTTTTCAACTCATAATTTTTTTTTCTTCTTTACTTCTTGGTTTCTAAATGACTCCTCACTACGCTATTTCGAGTACCTTTCACTAACTTGTGACATCTTGTTCTACCTAATGCTCTCTAACACAATTAGGGAGATGACATCTTTAAAGGTGCTAGAAAACTGAGCAAGGTCGTCAGTCCTAGGAACACATTAAATATATATACACTACCTTGATACTGACGCAGGCACATAACTAACATAATTGGTTACTCCTATTAATAGGACCTAGGGCTTCTATTCATAGCACATCAAACAAGTTAAAATACTTATTCATACAACTCTCCAATTGAACTTCTTTTGAGGTTACTCCTAGAATTTCTTCATCTAGTCCCATTTGGAGTACTTTTCCCATTTATTTGTAACAAATTCTTTAAGTGACTTTTGATCATACAACCAAAACATCCTGAATAATAGAGTTTCAAATTTTACTTGGCATTCCATCTAAATATACAGTAATTGTATACAACATCTCATGAAGCCTCTTCCATACTTCCTACAGTGGTTGAGAGATAAGATGGTTTCAGCCAAAATTATAATTCAGGGATGAGTCCTAGTTTTCTCATGTTCAACGAACAAATTGGAAGTTTCTAAGCAGATAATGCTAAAAGTTGACAATCAAATGGAAGTTGGTGATTTCACGAGTCTTACCTACGTTGATAGCTATTGGGTATACCGTTACTCCCCCACATAACATAATGTTAAGGTATGTGTTCTCAAAAGTTTAATGTCTTGTGTGAAGGCATAAATTCATATCCAATATATATGTATGATAATTATAGAATAAGAATTCATACTAAAGTATAGCAAAAAATAAATAAGCATAATGAACATGGTAGCAATTAAAGACAGGAGGCAAAACTTAGCTCTAAGATCCCCAGTGGAGTTGTCATTTTGTCACACTTGACATCCCAACAACCCACCCTCTTTCCTAAAAAGAGAAAAGGTTATTTTTATTATCTAGTGAAGGGGGAAAGATTTGAACTTTATAAAAATAAGTGGTCATCTAGTATTATGATCACTTAAAAACCCTAACTAGTCTATAGAGTTTTATGGTAAGAGACTGATTATACAAAATAGAAGATAATATCACCCTAAGTTCTCATTAATGATTTATAGTGTCGTAATAACTTAATTTTCTTTGATAATTTTTAGTGTCATAATAACTCAATTTTCATTGACAACTTTCAATGCAGTAATGACTCAGTTTTCATTTATGATTTTTAATGTCATAATAACTCAATTTTCATTGGCAACTTCCAGTTTCATAATGACTCAGATTCTGTTAATGATTTTCAATGCTATAATAACTTAGTTTTTGTTGATAATTTTCAGTGCCGTAATGACTTAGTTTTCATTGATGATTTTCAGTGCCATAATTAGTTTGCATTGACAATTTTCAATATAGTTGAGATGAATGTTTTATTATAATATTGATACCATGCAAAGATATGAGTAATATACACACATATAAATATATTTTTATGTGTGCTAGTGTACGCATATATGTGTTGTGAAAATAATCTTTAATGATGCCTGGTAAGTAATGGTCTCTTTATGAACTAGGAGGTACAACATAAATCATCTTCGACTAGGCGAGGACATACTATGGGGGGGATCAGGTAGGTTATTTGAACCTTTATCTAATTTTGTTAAGTTCATAAGGTACATTTTTAATAAAGTATTATTGTGCGAATTATGTTATTTGATTAATCATGAGTAATAAAGAATATCAGGATTAACTTAAGTTAAGGATATCCGTAATTGGGATATCCGGGAATAAATAATGAGACGACCTAGGCTAATGGTATCCATGTCAGGATAATTAGAAACAAATGATGAGATTAACTTTGACTAATGGTATCCATATTGGATAGCTGAAAATAAATGATAATATTAGTTTTTGGCTAATGGTATCCATGTTGGATTGCCGGGAACAAATGATAAGATTAACTTTGGCTAATGAAATCCATGTTGGATAACCAGAACAAATGGTAAGATTAGTTTTCGGCTAACCCTAAAAAAACTATGAATTTCAGTGACATTCATAAGTCTTTCCCACTTGACACTACTTCCACCTTTTTAAGATCTATATAAATACCCTTTTCAAATATCACATATCCTAGGAACACCACCTCATTCAATCAAAACTCACACTTACTCGATTTAGCATACAACTCATTTCTTCTCAAAGTCTCCAATACAATTCTCAAATGTTGTTGATATTCATAATAGGAAGATGAATATATCAAGATGTCATCCATAAATACCACCACAAACTTGTCTAATTAAGGTTTAAAGATTTGATTCATGAGATCCATAAATATTGCTGGAGCATTGGTTATTCCAAATGGTATGACTAAAAATTCATAATGCCCATAACATGTTATGAAAGTTGTCTTATATACATCTTATTTCTTTATCCTCAACTAATATTACCCCAATCATAAGTCTATCTTTGAAAATGCTTGTGCTTCCTTGAGTTTATCAATTCAAGGAAGTGGATATTTATTATTTATGGTCACCCTATTCAATTGTCTATAATCTATATAGAGTTGCAGAGTGCCATCCTTTGTTTTCACAAACAATATTAAAGCTCTACAGGGTCAATTTCTAGGCCGAATAAATCCTTTATCCAACAATTCATGGAGTTGGATTTTTAGTCCAACCAACTTATTATGCAACATCATATATGGAGACTATGCTATAGGAGCAATTCCTAGAAAAGTTTCAATTGAAATCTCGACCTCCCTCATCGGAGGTAATCTAGATGGTTCTTTTGAAAAAATATTAAGAAATTCTCTCACCACATGAATTCTATCTAACTCCCTACTTCTTTTCCAAGTTACCTCACATAAGTTAAGTACTTCATAAATGAGTATTACTTTCCTATCTCCTCTAAACATTTTTCTTTTACCCCTCATATAAGCTAAGTAAACAGGACATCCCTTCTTGATTAGCTTCCTGACAGTCATGATTGAAGTCACACAACTGGGTATTACTTTCCTATCTCCTCTAAACATTATTCTTTTACCATTTACCCTATGCATAATCACTATTTTGGTGAAGCAATCCATTATGATGCATACTTAACCAATCCATACCTAGAATCAGATCAAAATCATACAACTTTAAAGGTATTAAATATACCCTCAACTCATAACCCCTAATATTACCTTTCTACAAACATCATCAATATCTATGTTTTTTTATAGGAGTGTACTAACAGTTACTAATTTACTCATTTTACAAGGTATTACATGCAATTTATCCACATTCTGATATGACACAAATGAATGACTAGCTCCTTGATCAATCAAGGTATATACTAGTAAGGATTTTAATAGTAATGAACTTGCAACCACATTTAGTGTAGCTCCCACATCCTTCTGAGTTATATGGTATACTCTACCCTAAGTCCTTCTCTCCTAAGATCTAGGCAATCTCTGGTTAGCACTTGTTCTAGATTGAGCAAGCCTCGTAGGTCTATCTACTGTAATGGATTGTTGTTAGCTTTATGTAGTAGCTTTCTATCCCTGAGTACTCTCTATAGTGCAATAAGGGTACTTCTTTTTCTTGTGGTCTATCTCCCTACAGTAATAATAACCCCTACTCAAGCACTAAAAATCCCTCCACCAATGTCCCTTACCTCGACAAATATAACACCTTCCTGGTATAGCTGAATAATCTCCAGAGTTCTTTATATTTCACCTCGTATATAAAGGATATATGGGTCCCCACTGCTCTATAAACCCTACTACAACACTAGCCTCTATACAAGCCTGGTCACTAAAGGATCCTCCAACACTTATTTGCATAGATCCCCATGAACTCCTACCAAGAGTAAAGTTCCCTCCTCTTTTCTGAAACTTCCCAGATGACTGTCCGTCTTTCCTCTTTTTTTAGAACAGGAGGTTTACTAGTAGATAATATTATCTCCTTCCTCTTAGCCCCTGTTATCTATCCCTATTCATTCACTTGCCTCTGATCACCCTGAACCACTCTTTTTATAGCCTGTGCAGCCAGTACCAACTCCTGTATAGTCTGAAACTGCATAGCTATTAGTACCGTCTTCAACTCCAGTCTAAGCCTATCATGAAATCTCTATATTTAATGGCGCTTAATAGGAAGATATGCAAAAGCAAAAATAGAGAGGTTTTAAAACCTCTTCTCATACTCCAAAATAATCATATCACTTTGTCTTAGAGACAAAAACTCTTGTTCCTTATCCCTCTTATGTTGTTAGGAGTAATATCGCTCTTCAAATTGCTCTCTAAATTCTTTCCACACTAGAACTTCTCCGGGTCTCCTCTCTCTGATTGTCTCCCACCAAGAGTAGGCATTGTCTAATAATAGCATAGTCACACAATTAACTTGTGACTCCTCCTGCACTGCTATATGAATCATTACTCTTTCCACCTTCCTTAGCTAATGTCTAGCAAGCTCATCATCCTTCTTCCTTAAATATGTCATACAACCCATCTCTCACATACCTTTCACCCAATTTACTATAGTGACCACTTTCTCTACCCTGAGTTGTGTTATGCTGGAAACCCCAGCTATTCCCGTAATCACAACTTTAACAACCTAATTTTTTTATTATTATAATTTTACCTAAATTTTAGCAAAATTTCCTCTAAAATTGAAGGTTTCAAGTTATCGACAATTTCCTATTCTACAAGTAAAATTCTCAACCAGTGTTTCCATTTCCTTGATCCAATATCTCCTGGATCATTACCACATCAACACATTTCTAACAAATTAATTACTTCATAATATGTTAACATCACAATAAAATTTTATTTTCTTTATATCACTTAACCACACAGTATATTCATAAGAATATACTATTATATAAAATTTCTACATTTATAACAAAAGAAGTTTAATGCATTAAATATTTAATTCACATATATTTATATTAAAAACTTAGCATTATTATTTACGTACTCATAAATAAATATTCATACATATGTCTTATAAGTCCAAAATAGACCTAATGTTATTATGTTACAAGAATAAAATACGAGGTGTTCTACTCTTGAAGCTAATGTGAGGAACCTGAGAATAAGACAACAAATAATATAAACAAAACCAAATAAATTAAATAATTCCATCAAAAACAATTAAAGCAATATCTTCACTTTCATCATTTAATTACTATTGAATATCATTAACTTGATAATATTTATATCAATAACTCAATGCCAATATCAAATTTCAAATTGATATCATTAACCATCTCCCCTTGGCATGATTAATCACAAATATATCGATACCAAATCACCTAGTATCATTAGCCACCAATCTATTGGTCACTTAATCAATAAATATTGATGCCAACATACTTGTGCTGACATTATTAGCCTTTCCTAATCTCTCAAAAATGACTAATCAATAAATATCGATGTTAATATCCTCATACTAACATCATTGGTCTTCCTTATTATCCAAAAACAACAAATCTATAATGTTGATGCAACACCCTTATATTGACATCACTAGCCTTCCCTTTTACCCGAAAACAACTAATCAACAACTGTTGATATCAATGAACCATTGATATCATTAGCCTCCATCCTCAGAACGACTAATCAAATTATAAATATTTATTCTTATTCCATCGATTTAATTATTTTTATGTCAAGTTAGATTAATAACAATTCATTTAATAATTCTACCAATATAATAAATGACTAGGAATATGTGTGAAGCACTTACTTATTGCTCATAAAGCCTCAACACATGTCTATGTCTACGATCGAGTTACTAAGGTATCCCTTGTAAATACAAGATTATTTCATCACCACAACACTTTGTAACTTTATTCTATATCATAATTTTTATTACAATTCACTGTAAATCACACTTCCATTATTTCTTCTTTCTTTTCTTTTTCCAATTTCCCAAATTTACTTAATCCAATCTATCTATATATAATTAATACCACAATTAATTAAATTTATTCACAATCTCTACAATTAACCCAACTCTTCCTAAATGAAATTCATGCATTCCTTCTATTTTTTATACAATTTCATTTAATTTACATGTATTATATACTTCAATTAACCCATTTAAATACAAATTCCATAACATTAAAATCAAATAAAATTCTCTTCTAAATACAATTTATTGGCTGAATTTTTCAAGCATAAGAACAAATTCAATTTTCTTCAATTTTTTTTAATTAACACTAAACCCATTAAATTCACTGGTTAAAGAACACCAATTAAATCAAAGCTTCATCAACATTCTTAATTTCTCATAATTATAAACCCTAACTATCACCCCTCTAATCTCATATAAAACACAATTATTCCTCTCACCTTCGAATTACAAATAATCAAGAAGAATTTGTAAGAGGAAAAAGCTTTTTATCCACTTTTATCTTTTTCTCTTTTTCTCCCCTTTTTTCCATGACTAATTCTCTCTCAAATCCATTTCTTTTCATTTCCCCTCACTTGGATTTCTCTCAATTTAGTGTTTAGGAGATTTAACTCGTAGAAATTTGCAAGGTTTCCTTTTATTTTTCTTATTTTTTCCTAAGGTTTTCCAAGATCTTTCAGGCTTCTCTCTATTTTTTTTTCTTTCCTCCTTGTTGTGTTAGTCATGAGCAATATATTTATACATAGCTATTTCAAAATTTCCCTATGTATACCTTATTTGTGACCTTTCAAGTTTACTGAGTAATGTATCTCAAATTTTGTTGCCTGTTTATATGAAAACTAAGTTGAGATATTTCAAATTTCATCAAATTACATTCCAATATTTTTATTTCTTTGCATAACTTATTTCAATTAAGTTTTTGTTTTCATTTCTATATCCTTTTAGCTTTTTTCTATATTTTCATATTTTATAAAAAAAATTACCCAAACTCTTTATTCTAGATTTTCCTATTCATTATCATTCCCTTAGTGTAAACATTTAATTTACACACTCATCATAATATTTCTTTCACTAGTTTATTGAAATTTTTTATCTGAAGGTTTACATTAAGAAATAAAGAGAGAGTGTATAGAATTAGAAAAGGAAAAGGAAATCCTTGGAATTAATTGCAAAAAGCTCATCAAATTGGTTAATTAGTTGAAGTAATAGATTCCTTTATAATAAAATACACTTTTCTTTTTGAATCTTGATGGAGGATTGAAAATCTCCAATCATAATTTTTAGGGTTTATGAGTGGTTGTGAATGGAAATGTGAAATTATATAATTATAAGTTAATTGTGATTTAGATGATATGATTACAGATTAAATTGAAAACCAATTATAGAAAATTAAAGCATTAACTAGCCAACCATGATTAAGGATTTTTAGGGAATGAGGAAATTTGACTAAATTGTATGATTTTTTTTCTTTTAATGATGTTGGGGATGCTTGAGATTTGTTTTGAATGTCGTAATGTAGATTTCTAAATGTTTACTTATTGTGGTTATATGTTAGAATAATAAAACAAATGTGGAAATTTGGCTAAATCGTGTAGATTTTTTGGTGTTTTAAATGATGTTATGCTTAAACTTGATTTGTATGATGATGAAATTGTGTTTAATCACGATTGTGATTCATGTGAAATAGAATGCTTATGTTTGTTAAATATGGAAAGATGGAGGTATAAAATTGGGTATGAAAATGTTAGTTTGGATGGATTTTTGAGATTTTATGATAAGAATGATATAAACCAATTCATGTTTTGTGACCAACCATGGATTCCAAGCCATGGGTTGCCGTTGAAGGTTGGGGAAAATTATAGGATTCAAAACTTTTGGCTTGGAATTGTATGAATTGGATATGGTGATGTTGATTTGTATGTTTAAGTTTTAATTGTAATCATTGTAAATTGGTTATGATGCGTTTGAATCCTTGTTGAGGTGTTTATGAAGTTTGGAAATGGTTAAATTCTATGTAAAATATGATTTAAATGGAATGCTCATAATGTGTTTGATTAAACTTTAGACATTTGAAATTGTTGATGAAATATTAGACATTGAAAATTATAGGTGAAATACTTAGATACAAAAATTTAGTTATGGAAATTGGAGGATGAATGCTTGAGTAAAATGAATAAATTATTAAGTTAAAAATAATATAATGGGGTGTTTATGTAAATGAACGGATATGGTAAGTAAAAAATGACATAATTGGATATTTGTGTATGTGAATGTATTTGGTAATTCAAAATGATGATTTTGGTAAAAAGAACAGGAAAATGAGAGTTTTAGAAAAAAAAAATAATTTAGATTTAATGCATACCATATATGTAACATTGTATGTTAAATGCAAGTTGGTAACATGGAGAAATGTGAATTTTTATTTTAGATACAAATAAGTAGTATAAAAAGAATAATGATGTGTTTGAATAAGTATGAACAATAGGTTAAAATGATTTAAGTACTAATTAGGGATGTTAAGGAACATCTGAGGTTGGACCAGTAGTTGAGGAAACATATATTATTGGAGTGTCAGGTATGTACTTATCACCTCACCTTTTATTTAAATAGATGTTCTTATTGAAATTCTTTTATACATGCACAAAGAGTTTTGAAATAGATTATGGAAAATTGTGTTAAAAGAAAATTAGTCACACTAGTGGAGAATAATTGGATAAATTAAATTTGTTCATATAGATAAAAACTACTTGTATAAATTAAATTTGGCGTATAAAATAAGACTAATTATATAAATTAAATTTAACTGTATGGACGAAGACTAGTTGTATAAATTGAGTCAGCTGCATTGGTTGAGACTATTTGTGTAATTTAAAGTCGATCGCACTAGTAGGGACAAATTATGTAAGATTAAGCCAATCAAAATGGCGAGGGCTAAGAAATATCATGCATATAATTGATGTTAAAAACAAATTATAATTATCAAAATTAATTAATGAGTGTATGGCTGACAAAAGAATAGGCTTAAAGAAATAAAAGAGATCGATAATGAATAGTTGACTTAAATAAAGTGTTATGAGTACAAAAATGATTTAATGAATACATTGTCTTAAAGCATTAACAGCCCAAAATTTCATATCATTTTTAAATACATCAAATAGTCATATTCATATAAAATCAACTAGAAGTTTTTTTTAAAAAAAATTGATCTGATCATTTTCTCTAAACAGTCTGACCATTTTAACTTCTATAAATAACCTTAGAAATAATTAGACCATTTCTCCAAAACAGTTCATCCATTTTAGTATTTAGATAATTTCATTTCTTTTCATTCTTTGGTCTTGTTTAAGTGTGTGTGTGTGTGTAAGCACTTTGGTAGATGGAGGATTAATCCATGTTGTTATCTTTTTATTTCTTATTAAGGAATGTCATTTTAGAATGGTAAACCCTTAGAATAAAAAACACATTCATAATAAAGAACTTAATTCTAGGTATACGTATGTAACTTTTTTATTCTCGTTTTATTAATATGACCTAGTCTACAATGCCATAAATAATATGAATATTAATTATCTAATATGTTTTTCTTGCTAGTTATACTGAATTTAGGCATTTCAAGATCAAGTATCTACAAATCATTTATATAAATATCAAATCTATACTAAACATCATTATTATAGAAGAAACAACATTTGCTTTTAATAATAAATTAAATCCATTCAGAAATGGATACGATGTTTCTAAAAAGTGCTAGAACATAATAAAAATTATAAGTTTTAGTATCAGCTTACTTGACAAAGTTAATGCAACAACCTTTGCTTCATTGCTAACTTGTACGTCCACTTTATCTTTATTCAATTATAAATACACATGAATCATAAGCTTTAATAAGTTTCTAATCTTCATGGTTACAAGATGATCTTTACAATTCCTTTTATAGTGGCTTTTCTTACCACAATGATAACAAATTCCTTTGACAGCTAACGATAAGGCCTCGGGTTATGTGTTATGAGGGTTAATTTGGATTGTCTTGGGTTAATTTAAGAATAAAGATGATAATTATCATAGTTTTAAGGTTTGACTTGGGAGTCAACTCGAGGTAAGGTTCAGGTCACAGATTTGAGAGGGTCAAAATAGTTAGCCCAAAAAACTTTAAAAATAATCAAAGTAACCTTATTTTGACAAAAAAACAAATTCAAAAAAAGTTAACAAGTTTTTGACCAGTGTTTTTTCTCGGGTCGACCTAAGTTTTGAATCAAGTCAGGTCGGGTCAATCCTTCTTCTATTTTTTAAACTCGAACCAGTCTAGGCCTTAGGTTAGTCCGGTTTTGGCTCAACTTGTCAGGTCAGTCTTGGTTTTATAACTAGCGTTCTTAAAATATTATTAATTTCAACACTCAATATAAACTAAAATAAAAAAAAAATCTAGTTATTTTTTAAAATATATATGTTTGACAGTAATACATATTAAGGGTAAAATAAATTTTCTTATATTTTATCTTGTCTTGTTCATTATAACTAAATATGATATAAAAACAATTATTTTGTCTTGTATACCACTATTAAATATAATTTTATCTTTGATTTCTTTTTTGTCTTGTCTTCTCTCATCTACTATCTTCATTTCTTTTGTTCCGGACACTAATCAAATGCTATATGTTTGTGTCTTTTATGTGATACCTTTTATTTATTTTATTTGGAATCCTCTGTAAAATAAAAAAAGCTATATTGAAAAAATAATATTAAACAATTATATTATTTCTTTTTTGATCATGGATTTTTAATTAATGGATTTTCTCTTGTAAATGTATAAGATTTTTTTTTCAATCTTATTCCAATTTTACTTCATCCTCTAATTTATTCTTGTTTTTCTCTTACATATATTTTTCCTTTATTATTTTTAGTCAACAATCATCTAAGTCTTTTGTTCTCTTTTTATTCTCAATTCACTCCCTAATTTTTTTTTTGTTATTATATAATTAAATTAATTATATATATAAAATTAAGTTTGATTGAAAATATAATCTTCTAAAACATTTAGAAAATTGAGCGTAAAAAATGGGTCATTACAATCATAATACATAATAAATGTATTAACTTTAATATTTTGAAAAAAAAAAGAATACCTTGATAAATTAATCTTTTATTAATTAATGCAAAATATTAGTTTATCAATTAATTAATTTTTTATGATCCAGATATATTAATTTATAGGGATTTAATTATATAAAATAATATTTTATTGAAGTGTTTTCATACATTTTATTACAAAATATGAAAGTAAAGATTATTATTATTATTATTATTTGAATTGTAAATTATGAACTATTAATGCATTACAAGTAGAATTTTGTAGACGGAGAGCGCGAAACCGAAGATGGCGGCCACCGATCCACAGAGGCAACTCCTAACACTAATTCGCGAGTTTGCTAACGAGAAATCACAGGGAGGTAAGTGCCTCTGCACTTGTTCTTTTCCTCGTTTGGTTCCCTAGAAAATGAAGCGAACAAAATATTAATTTCTCTTATCAAAACCACGCCTTGGGAACTGTTTGAAAGGCGATAAATAACCAGAGTGTCAATTATTGGTTTCTCACATTTTCAGTAACTAAACAGAGGCCGTTTCCCGAGAAAATGCTGGAAAATAGTAGAAAGTTTATTGATCGAGAGCCAAATATTGAATGTTTTATTTTATTAGGTTTATTATTATTATTATTTTTTGTTTTCAAATTTGTATCGGGTGTTGTAAATTTTGTAGAGAGAAGAGTGATTGGGCTAGAGAAGCGAATACAAGAGCTTGGATGTGAAGTAGATGTGGCAAATGGAGAGATGGAAGAGGTGACGTGTATCAAAGAAACTACTGAGCAAGAACTTAAAGGCTACGAACTTCAGTTGGCTTTAAATGAAGCTTCTATTCAAACCCTTGAGGTTTGTTTTATTTATTTGCTTTACTTCTATTTGATTAGGTTTTTCTATTGAATTACGAACGTCTTATATGCTTGCAGGCAAGAATCTCCATTATTCAAGATGAGATGTCCTCGGTTGGATCCCAAGTAGAGGGTCTGAAGGTAGTATGATAGCGTCTCTCTCTCATTTGGATGAAGTGAGACGACTTGCATTTTTTGGTCTTTTTTTTTCTGTTTGTAATTCTTGTTCTGAACCTCATTGCATGGGTCATTGTGCTTGGGCGGTATGAAGAATGAAGAAGGAGCTTCACGGTAGAGATTGCTGTTTATTTTACTTGCCATTCCATTACATCCGAGCATATGATTGTTTGCTTCATTGAAATCGATTCAAGTAGTATTAATTGATGTCGTTTTGGTAACATGTTTTTGTTGTTTGTGCAGAGATGAGTTTATTGGCCAGATGTTTGATCTTAATGCTAAGATAAGGTTAGTCTCACTTACTAGGACCTATGTAACTTTAACTGGGAATTTGTGTAGCCCCTGTCTGATATATAATTGCATTCTTCTTTGATTAACTTCATGATTTTGGAGATGTTTTCTTCTTGGAAGATGAATTGCTGTGTGAATGCGTATGATTTGTTAATTGATTTGACCTAGTTTCAGAATTGTAAGGAAGGGGAGAAAATAAATATACTAAATTAAAGAGCTTATCTACAAGTTCTTCCCTGTTTTATGGCAGAAATTATAGTGGTTGGTGTAAATTTCATATATGTCACTACCTCCAAGTTTTTCTTTCAACTCTTTTGAATCTGAAGTAATGGCAAGAAGTTTTTCTTTGTTATAGATATGCTTGAGCTTTTTTTTTTTCTTTTTTCTTTTTTGGCTATGTATAGATATGTAAAGGACTGGCAACATATACACATATAAATTCCCCTTTTCATAATTGTATATGCCATTAATTTTTATGACTCAACCACATTCCATCTGAATTACCCACAAACTTTTATGAGCTTTTAGAAGCTTGTTAGCTTATCTTCCTGGTAGTGTTTGAGTTTAAACCAATCTCTCTGCAAGTCCTTGAACTGTTTCATTCCTTGGATGCATAATTCTTTAGGCTTGGCCTTGAAGCTTGAGGATATGGATTAATTCCAAACATTGTCATGGAAAACTTCGTTTTTGTACTGTATCTCACGATCATTGTTTTAAACAGAAAAGAACAAAGGCAAGAAGGCAGGAAAAAAAATAAAATCAAGAGCTCATGCATTTCAAGGTTTAACGCCATTGCATATGTTAGAAAATGGGAATGCAAAGATTTGAGTATGTTTAGGAGGAAACATGGATACTAGAATTATTAAATTTGAGAAAAAGAACAATTTTCTCAAAAGAGGAAAAAAAACTACAAGTGTTAGTATTTCAGATAAGCTGCAGAGGGGATGCTGTGTGAAGGTAATCTATAACCAGAAGTTGTAGATTTTTCTTCATATCTCCTAACATCTTTTCCCATCTCAAACTGTATGACCTATCATATAGGATATCCTTCATAATACTTTCCTCTTGTTGCAGGAAAGTTCACAGAACATATTGATCTATATGCTGTGTTTTCCTTTCAAGTTAAATGAATAAATAAGAATGCGATATCATAGATTTGAATGAACGTTCTGGTAGTAGAGTAAAACAACTAATTTTATAACTTATATGTTAATATAGGAAATTTCAAGAGGAAAAGTGTATCAAATCTCAGAAAAAGAGCAGCATTGGAACCACGGCAGGTGTTGCCACCTGTACAGAACATTTACTGCTCTAGCAGCTGAACCTTTTTCCAATTGCTGGTTTTTCATATATATTTTTTTTATTGATGTTGATATTAATTCATGGCAATTCTTTGTAGTTCTTTTTCTTTTGTTTTTTCCTTTTTCTTTTTAATAAGCTTTGTGGCAGCAAGTGAGCAGAATAAAGTGTTTACTTTTTTTTCTTAAAGAAAAAAAAATGGTTACCTTCCCAATTTCAGTCTTAAAATTCTGAAAGATCAAAGTAGCTGATCCCTGATTGATTTGATTCAAGTTTGGGAAACTTTTATGAGTAATTTTTTTCATGAATGAATCCATTTATCTGGTGAGATCATAAAATAAAATTCAACCTTTGAGTTGCTGATGAGTAACACTGGTTGGTTGATATGCAGTATGGATGCGGTATTTGTATTGATACTTTTCTGTGGTATTAGGGACAGGCTTAGTTGGATCATGATTTTGGATTGTGCTTCCAAGATGTTCATTCATATAATTGAACAGATTTGAATAGTAATTAATAAACAAGCAAACAAAGCCAACACTATGTAGGAATCTTGTAAAAATAGATGAGTTGAAAACCCTAATCTGTAACTCAATTAACTAGTCATAAAGGAAAGGATCAAAACAGAAAAACTAAATTTCAGTGAGTAATCTAAAGTTTGAGTCTGCTCTCTTCTCTTTTTTATACATCTAGTTGCGAAACTAGAAATATGAGTTTGTTGAAGTCATTGCGAAAGCTTATAGTGGCTTGCTAGAACAACAAGTTTTGGATTGTATGTGGCATGGGATTATATATTTGAATTTGCTCATCTTCCACAGCCAAGTCATTTGATTTAGGAAAATGTAAATGGATGTATCAGCTGCCTCAAATTTCGATCTGTTTCTTACTGTGGGTGCATGAACACGTGCTCCACCTTTGATTAGCTGATGAACTCCTAATTTGTTGAGACAATAACCTTTTAGCAACCCTATTGGAGCAGAATTTAAAGCATGGCATTTTGTATTTTAGAAGATAAGTGCTGTCCTTGTCCTTTTCTTTGGGAGGCCTTTCTCTTTGTGAGGCCTCAGCTTTACTCTGACTTGTGGCAGCTTTAGAGAGAAAGAAGGGAAGAGAAATTTATCTTTCTAAGCAAATATAGAGACAGATTGATGCGATTGGGTGTGCTGGGTATGGGGCATAGGGGATTAACTTGAGTGGACTTCAATGATATCTTCTTTCACACAGTAAATTTCTTAGCATCTTTGCTCATGGAAGCAGGCTTGCTGAACTGCAATATATACTTGTGTTCTGGGAATATTTCATTTTTCATTTTTTTCTGCTTGGCAGTTCTTTTAAATGTTATGTTAATCACTACAACCATGGACATTTCTAGGCTTATTAGTATTAACTGAAAATTGTTTGGTCAAAGCATTGAGGAGGCATATTTGTTCTTCTCAGGATACAAATTATATAGACAACTGTTATATCCAAAGAAAAAAGGTCAAATAGGAAATTGACAAACTGCGAGGCATTTGTATGCATTACGAACTAGCATCTAACTCCAATTCAACCCCTATTTTCTTTTCCTTTTACCGTCAATTTGCAAATGCCATATAGAATGTTATATGTTGCTTTGGTTTTATGTTGAGGGAATCATTGTGTCTTTATTTCAGAACCAGACAGAAAAGCTGTAAAGAAGGTAGTTACTGAAGTTGAGTTAAGAGCTCTTGAGGATATTCTTGTCCATGTAGCTTCTCAGACAACTAAAGAGGAACAAGAATACATAGCAGAGGAGAATATTCAGAATCAGGTAAGAAGTTAGTTCAAAATTTCTATAGATGTTTCTGTTGTTATAGAAAGATTCAAGAATGCCTCCTCAACATTTCTTCGTTTCCCTTGAGAACAATTTGAGTTGCCTGTTTCTTTGCAGGTCCAGAAGGAGTATATTGACCTTCAGAGGAAGGTTTCTCTGATGGAGGCAATAGTGAAAGAAACAAAAGCATTGCAGGACTTAACTAGATATCCTTACAAACATTATAGTGTGTGGAACTGGCTGTCTGGTCATGATTAACTATACTTTTTCTTGGAGCGAGATAAATGTCCAGGCAGATCATACGATTCAATTGATGGTAAATGATATTGAGAGTATGCCTAGAAATATGAGCAGCCCATAAGAACATCTGATTTCTAAAATTTTATCCTTCCAAAAACCGCCATTTACAAAAATAGCTCTTAAATGTTTCTGAATGCTACTTATGAGCAGTTTTTCCAAGATTTTTGTTTAAGTTTTTTGAAGTTTCTAACTCCCAGATGTTAAATGGTTGGTCAATTTTATGTTTTCTGCCATCTCAGCCATCAGTAACATATTTCATCTTTTGACTTTTCTCCCAGTAAAAAGAGGGGGAAATCCCAGTAAAAAGAAGGGAAAAAAGAACAGCTAAAACTTTTTGTATACAAAGTAAAAATGGATTGCAATGCTTTGCAGGCACAGTTATAGTAAAACATATGATGCATATGTACAAAATTTTAAGTATCTTTGACTAGAAACAAGCAGGCTTCTGAGTTGGAACAGAATTATGCTTCCCTTGGTGAGCAGTTGCAAAAGAGATGCGTATGTCCCCTTTGTCGTGCAGATAATGTTGAGGTCCTGGGTGGCGTTCTTCAGGCAAATGAGGCAAATTGATAGTAAGTACTCTACTTGTTATTGCTACATCCAATGAATATGAAATAATGGACACAATCATACTAGGAAGCTATTGCTCTATGTTCTATTGAAGACGCCTGATGGCCTACCAAGTGGAAAAGTGTTCTCGACTGTTTTTTGCTTTTAAAATTTCATGCTGGTCCTTTTCAGTGTGTAACCTGCCATATTTCAATTTGTCAGTCAAAATGGCCAAACTATTACCCTTTCTCTGTTTCTGGTTATCCATTATTACACTCTATTGAAGGAAACAAATCATATAGTTATTAATCAACTTTCACTTTCCATCAATC
>Ga0325402_1001798_pt1 | contig 18157 bp, 12 predicted proteins | sample PopdelMetagenome_22_FD_207212 | JGI IMG/M metagenome (GOLD analysis project Ga0325402, IMG submission 207212) | Populus deltoides microbial communities from Bellville, Georgia, United States - Xylem-PdKOR-R3 | ecosystem: Host-associated > Plants > Phyllosphere > Stem > Wood/Secondary xylem... | reverse complement strand
ATTCAAGTTTGACAATTAGTTGAATATTTCTAGCAAAATCTGGTAAAAGCTTCCAATAAATTAGCTGATGCTGATGCACTTTATACGAATGAACAAGGTAAAATAATATAGCTTTTCTAGTCTACACAGACTACACTGCACATGAAACATATATCGAGCATATATATATATATATATATATATATATAGAGAGAGAGAGAGAGAGAGAGAGAGAGCGGCAACCAGTCAAGCACGCGTGAACTCGACTTTGCCTCCAGTACTGCCTTCGTCAACCAGAAGCAGTAACTCTTACCCACTACTGCTGACTAAGATGGGGTGATTTTTATTTTATTATTATTTTTCCTTCATGATATCATTTTGAAAAACAAGCGAGCATAATTGGTTTATTTAAAAACACTTGGCAAGATGTTCAATGAAAGATATATATATCTGAAGAAACCAGCCTTCAACTCATTTAATTTGAGAGTTTGTTTCCAAAATAGTATAGTACCAATTTTAATTTATTTTTTGAAAATATTACAATCCAAAATTTATTAGAGAAAATTGTACAATTTCAAGAGTCATAATATCACAGTAAAAAAAATGTTGTGTGATAAGGTTATCAATTACTTCTTACTTTTTTTTAAAATCTTACACTTATTGATATTTTTTTACTTAAAAGGATATAAAATAAAAGGGTTGAATTAAGTTTTTTTATTGTTATAGGTGTCAACTACAACTATTTTAAATGTGCTATTTTTTAATATAAGTTTTCAACTATGTTATTTTCCAAAAAACATTCTTACTTTGCTACTTTGACACAATATCATACATGATGGGAATTTATTCTGATTCTTTTATTAGTGGTATCATACTAATATCAATATTTGAATAAAAAATTATATTTTTATTATAATATTGGAATTCAATAATCTCTTCTAACTTCCTAAAGTAGTCAGCTTCAAATTCATTAGAAGTTGATCTCTTAACGCAGACCCCATTGTTATATGTCTTTCTACCTTCATCATACTCTTTAGTATGAAACACATGTTCATTGATGAAATACTTGTTATAGCACTTCTTATCTTTTAGGACCCAGACTTAGTAAATTCAAAGTAACAATAGCATTCCCTTCCAATTTATAAACATGGTACATGAATTACATTTCTATCATAGTTAACAAGAAATGTGTAATGAACTTACTGGGATATAAGAATAATTAAATAGTCCTTACATGTATTTTGAACCACGTGAAAAATTATTCATCTTGTAATCGAAAGATTTGGGATTCAATCGGCTGTGAGTTTTTGGATAATAAAAATTGACGATGTTGCCTACGAGAAATTCATCAATCTATCAGTTTATAATAGTATAAGAGATAAATTGTTCAAAAATAACAACATGTGGAGTATTATACTTATTAAATAAAAGATCTCAGTTCATCGCAGTTAAATAGCACATAACTATGTGTTTATCTGAATTCTATTTTTATCAAATATCTTCTCCTCGTAGTATTTTTTTTGTATGAGTCGTCCAAGATGGAAAAATATTGATAAGTTCTCACTCGAAGGCACTTCCTCACCATCATCATACCTTAGAATAACGCGTTTGATTCTTGTTCTCAAGTGAGGTTTGAAATGGTGCGAGATAAGTGTTGAGATCTCTTCAACAATATATGCCTCGTATATCGAAGCCTCAACATGCGCCTTGTTCTTTTACTTTTCTCTTAAGGTTGAACAAGTACCTGCATGGAATTAAATAAATGCTGAGTTAAAAAAAAAGACAATAGAGTTTTAATTATAATGCATGTGTAATAATTCTTAACATCTCGAATGGATACATCCATCTATATTGGACTAGACCTTAAAATTTTGCCTCAAATAGTAGATGTATGGGTAAATGCTTCATATGTTGTGTTTGCAACTTGTTAGAGCATATATCTCTAAAGAAGTGACTGATCTCCGTGAGTGCATCTCATATCTCATTTGACATTAAATCTTGATAAGTTAGTGGAATGAGTGTTTGCATAAACACGTGGCAGTCATGACTCTTCATTCTATACAATCTACAATCCTCCAAATTCACCAACCTTGATATGTTCAAAGCATGTCCATTAGGAAAACACGAACTCTTAAGCCATTGGTAGACAAGTAGTTGTGCATTTTTGTCTAAGTTAAAGCTAGCTTTGGGCTTTGCGACCCATGACCTATCATAAACTAACTTTATGTTTTTACAGTGACAAAACAAAGATATATTTATTCTAGCCTTAATGTTTTTATTTGTCTTCCCTTTCATGTCTATAACCGCATTGAAAATATTTTCAAACATGTTTTTTTTCTATATTCATGACATCAAAGTTATGGCGGGGGGTATTGATCTTCCAATAAGGAAGCTCCTAGAAAATACTTCGTTTACTCAATTATAGGTCCAACCAAAACCAAGAAACTTCTACTTTCCAAATTGAAAACCAAACACAATGTCGTTGTACTTTGACACCACGTCATACAATTCTTCATCCGATGGTAGTAGCAGTGCAACATCTCTTTCAACTCTGTCAACAAAGAAATAATTTATGTTCTTTCTGTACTTATGATCTGTTAGTAAAAACCCTCTGAGGCAATATAAAAAGACTGTTTACCATTATTTGTTAACGTGAAGGCCTTGTTAGTATGGACATGCTAATTTTCCATACGTGTTCCAACCATAAACCATTTCATACGAAAGAAAATCATTGATTATCCATCAAAGCTGCCTTCATCTGAAAATTATGTTTCCTTGATACATCATATGTCAAAGCCCTGGGGATGACTACAACTGCTTCAACTCATCAATCAATGGATGAAGACAATCCTTTATATTCCAACTCGAACTATTAGGATCGGGTATGACTATAGATAAAAACTTGAACTCCGACCTCATACACATCTCTAGTGGCAAGTTGTACATCGTGAGTATCTCCGGCCAACAAGAATAAGGAGCAGTAAATGACCCAAATGGATTGAATCCGTCTGTACATAACCCAAGATACACGCTCCTTGATTCCAATGAAAATTAAGGATATACCCTATTAAAATGTTTTGAGGCTTTACTATTAGAAGGGTGCACCATCACTCCATCCATTGCATCATGTAAATGATGTCATGTCATGTCATATGCTTAGTAGTCTTTGGTGACATAAATAACATTTGCAGTTTAGGTGTAATTGGAAAGTATCTAAGTTTTCTATGTACGACAAGAGTCCTTCCCTTGCTAGTTTTGGGTTTTTAACGAGCATACTCACATGTTCTGCACTCAGTTAACTATGCATTTTCAAGGTAGTATAACATGCAGAAGTTTGGACACATGTTAATTTTCTAGTATCATAGGTCGAGGGGTTTCATCATGGATTTAACAGCATAAAAGTTCTCTTTCAACTTATTCCCTTAGTTCTCTTTCAACTTATTCCCTTAAAGTAAAATGCTTTTTGCCCATTTGATAATTTTATTATAACCAGTCACACTCAACCTATGATCTGACTTGATAGTGAACACCTATGTAACAATCAAAAATTTACTATGACTTGTGCACCCATTCCATAACGGCTCGTTAGAATCTTATAAAAGATCAAAAAACCTTGTCGTGTCTATATTAGGTTATTCATTTATTATTGGACATTGATCAGCATAACCCTGATTCATTCTCATCGCATCCATAACCATATTCCTATAAAGATTACTATTGTCATCTACAACTTCATGCATATTGTTAGAATTAAAATTTGACCCAACCATCATTTCTACCATGGTCTCGTGAGGAACATATAGTTCTCCGTGTGCAAACCAACACAAGTATCTCTCTATAATCCAACATCTAGATTGAGAAACTTTTTTATTCTTACATCTCTTACATGAACATCTAATACTGCCTATACTAATATTTCTCGGATTATATAGTGTATAATTAATAAAACCCTAAATCTCATTACATTACTTAATCAATCCTACGCAACCTTTCGAGTGGATATCGATATATCTATAAACAATCATTCATTATTTATATCAAACTTATGTAGATTATTGATGACAACATGTATTAATTAATTATGTAAACTAAATAAATAACAAAACATTGATTTAACTTAAACGTATTCAAACTATTTTAAAAGTACAACTAATTCAATATCAATTATTTATATAAATTCAAATTTCTATTCAACTTTCAACTCAGTAATAAAATTGATAAAATATAAAACGGACCCATTAAATAAGTAATTATTTATTTTATCACAAAACACCTAAGTCACAAAATTCAAATTAAATTTCTTCAATTTACAAACAAATAAAATTTTACAAAATCTCAAACAAATCCTATTATATACAAATCATACATTCATACAACAAATTTCTATGAGAAAAGGCTATAAAACAAGTAAACACCCAAACAAAATTCATGTACTACAAAAATAAGCAATAAAAATTAACATTTAAAATTGAGTTCAAATAAAATTAGGCAATCCTTAATAAAATTTGAATCAGAACAGGGATGCTGACAAACCAAGTATTGGGGTGGCTAGATTTGTAGTGAAAGTTTGATTTGTGATAAAATTAGGGGGGTTTGTGATGTTTGTTGTAGAGAAAAATAAAGGAAGAATAAGAAATAAGAGATGGAGAGAGGAGGGTCGCTTGTGAGGTCATAAATCAAATATTACAGATGGATTTAATCAACAGATTTAAATTCATCGGTAATTATGTTTGTAAAAATGATATGTCATTGTACTTTTTGGCTCTCTTTTTTCATTCCTTCTTTTCTTACTGTAATTCCTCGATATATACCGAGGGAATATTTTTGTCGGTATTTACCAATGGCTACTACGAGAGCATATTTAGTCAGAAAAATTCACCGTAATTTACCAATAAAATATTGTTGTCGGTGTGTCCACTTGTATTTGCTAATTTTTGGTAGTGTTTCACCTATCCTTTGGCATTGTTTTTTTCTTTTAAGATTCACTTGACATTTATTGGTTGTTTTTACTTGATCTAGAAACCAATTTCCATGTCATTCATCTCAATTGATGCAATATCCTCATCCATAGCAATTCTCTATTTCTCATCCTTTATTGTTTCTTCAAACACTATAGGATCACATGTAGCAAAGTGATCATATAATATAACATCATCAATAGGATTAGTTACCTCATATAAGTCATTACAGCTCCTCATCTTTCTTAGTGGACTTGATGAAGTGCCACTACTTAAGTTTCCACTAGAAAAAGAAAAAAAGGAAAAAGAAGGAGAAGTTAAGCTCATTAGTGTTTGTGAAGGTGTAACTATAGGTTCTTGATGATATTTATATCTTTCCTCATTTTCATTAAAAATCAGTAAGAAGTCATATTTCTCACTATCATCTACCTCTCGATCTCATACTTCTTTTTCATTGAACTCAACATCTCTACTAATCATCATTTTTCCTTCATTAGGGTTGTAAAGTTTGTATCCTTTGAACTTTTATTCATAACCCATAAAGATTATCTTTTTGCTCTAGTCATTTAACTTTGTCGTTACTTGATCATCTACATGCACATAGTCAATGCTCTCAAAAACTTTCAAGTGAGAAACACTTGACTTTCTTCCACTCCATGCTTTTTGTGGAGTCATGTCATTCAAACTTTTAGTAGTTCACCTATTTGACAAGTAAATAGCACAATCAACAGCTTCGGCCCAAAACTCTTTAGGTATTTTCTTGGTTTTGAGCATGCTTCTTCCAATGTTGATGATGCTTCTATTCTTTCGACTAAATTGATTGTGGGGATCTAAGCACCATTAGGAGTCTCTTTATACCATGATCTTCATAAAATTCATTAAAATCATTAGAAAAAAATTCACCCCCTATCTGTTCTAAGTGATTTTATAGAATAACCATTTTTTTCAACTAATGCCTTAAACTTTTTAAAACAACTAAACACAATAGACTTTTATTTTAAAAAGTATACCCAAGTTTTTTCTACTATAATCATTAATAAAAAGTAGAAAATATAGATTTTTACTAAACAAACATGGTTTGATAGGACCAAAAACATAGACATGTATTTCTTGTGGGGGTTTACTTGCTCTTAATGTAAATTCCTTCGGAAAGCTCTTGCAAAATTGCTTTTCAACTAAACATACTACACACAACTGATTTGGATGTATAATGGATGGTAGACACTTCAACATCTCCTTTTGTGTCATTATCTTTAAGCTATTAAAGTTTACATGCCTAAGTTTTATATGGCAAAGCCAAGTCTCATCCTTCACACAGGCATTTTGGCATTTAGGCACATCTGTCTTTATGTTTAGCAAGAACATTTTATTATTTTTCATGGCTACTTTTGCAATCATAGCTCTTTTAGTGTCAAGTAATGTCAAAATACAATCTTTCATCTTAATCTCATACCCTTTCTCCAATAATTGTCTTAAGCTTAATATGTTGTTTTTCACCGTTGTATATAATAAACATCACCAATAAATTGATGACTTATATCTTTTAATTTAATCAAAATTATACATTTTCCTTTGATGGCAACCTTTAAATGATTTGTAAAGTTGGCATTACCTCTAATTGCTTCATTAAGCTCCATGAAGTTGTCTTTACCTCCACACATGTGGTTGTTGACTCTGCTATCTAGATACCAAATGTTCTTTTTGTCTTGCATTCTCTCATCATGCATTAGTAATAGAGTGGATTCCTTCTATGATCACAGTTTTAAGAAAGATTTTAAGGGGAAAAAAGAAGGAAAGAAAAGAATTTAGATTAATAAATGGTCTTACTAGATTTGCATTCTTCTCAACTCTCTTGGTTGGACTTTAGCAATCCCCAGCATAATGACTTATTTTTTGACAATTATAGTATTTAACTTTTGATTTGTCAAACTTAGATTTTGGATTGCCACCGTTAGTATAACCAGTTAACTAGTTTGCTTCATGCGGTCGACTAGTTGACCTATTCAGGCTGTCACGACCTTCTCTTCTAAACCTGCCTCTTCCTCTTCTTTATTTTCTTTGTCTACATTCTCTACCCCATGGAAATATCCAAAACCATCTTGCTTTGAAAAAAGTGTTTGTGCAGTTACATCCTCTTAAATCTTTCCTTATAGGCTTGTAATTTTTCCATGAGACCTTGGATTGAAAGAACATTCATATTTTGAGACTCCTTTATCATGAACACCACATAATGGAACTTTTTTTGTAATGAGCGTAGGATCTTTTCTACCACACGTGTCTCTTCCATCTTCTCCCCATATCTCTTCATTTGATTATATATGGTCAATACTCTTATAAAGTATTTTGAAATATTCTCTGATTCAAGCATATGTAACTTTTCAAAGTCACCACGTAGTTTTTGTAGACGTATCTTTCTCATATTTTTAGCTTTTTGGTTTAACTCCTGCAAAACTTCTCATGCTTGCTTAATGGTGGTTACATTGGCCACTATCTCAAAAGTGGCATCATCTAGACATTGTTAGATGATTGTTAGTGTTTTTTTATCGTTCCTTTGTGCCTTTTGCATGACCTTCTTTTGGGATGAAGTCAACGTTGCTCCATTTATAGGCTCTTCAAAGCCTTTTTCAACTGTCCCTCATACATCTTAGGAACCTAGCCAAGCATTTACTCGAATACACTAAGTTTTATAGTTGTCATTTGTCAAACTAGGATATTAAAGTGAGAAATTTGTTAACCATGTTAAATAACCAAACCTAAGCTCTAATACCACTTATTGAAAGAAAGATATGTGTGGTATAAGATCAAAAACAGTAATGCAAAGTAAAAAAAAATCAAAAACAAAAAGAAGATTGAGAGGAAGGTATACTTTTATTAAGTGTTTCTCTCTAAGCTCTCTAAGCTATTCTTTCTCTTTTTATACTACTTAATAATGTTGAATTACAAGCCTTTTTATAATCATAAAGTTCTCGACAATTAAGAAATTAAACAAATACAAGGAAATTCTAATTTGAATAGGAATTGTATTCTACTGACTGAATTGGTACACCGCTTCAACTTATTCCACCTGGTTATTCTGTTTCACCTAGTCAATTATTCCCAACTGATCAACTAGTTCAACTAATTTTTAGAAATCAGTTTGCTTTCAACATCCCCTCTTAAACTTGATTTCTTTATATCTCTTAAAATATCTCTTATCTTGATAAAAACATAATATTTAAGTGGCTTTGTGAAGATATCCGCGACTTGGTCTTATGTCTTCACTTATTTGACTTCAAGTTCCTTATTTGCAATGCAATCTTATAGGTAATGAAATCTTGTATGTCGACATGCTTACATCTATCATGAAACATTGGATTATTTGCTAATGCAATGGCTGATTAGTTTTCCACATAAATTTTAGTAGGCCTTTCTTATGGCATTCACAATTTCAATAATCTCCTTAGCCATATGGAATGATAAACACATGATATAGTAACTACATATTTAGCTTCATGTTGAAAAAATAACTATAGATTGCTTATTTGAACTCCATGTAGAAAACAAAACATATAGTGCTCTTTCTATCATCCATATCTCCAGCCCAATCACTATCACTATAACATATAAGTTCAAAACTATTAGAATAACTATAGAACAAGTCAAAATCAATAGTACTTTTAATATACTAAAGTATTCACTTTAATGCTTTGAAGTGTGTCATACTTGATCGTTACTTGCTTGATGTCTCCAAACATCTTTGGATTATTTCTTATAAAGATCAAGTCATCCACATACAAACATATAATAAGAGTATCACCACTCTTTCTTATCTTTACATAAATAGCATATTCATAGGAGCATTTAACAAATCCATTTTTTTTAAGAAATAGTTATCAATGCGACTATACTAAGCCATTGGGGCTTGCTTCAATGCATACTAAGCTGATTTAACATCCATTTAATAGATTCTCCATTTATGTTAGGCAATGGTGGCAATGATTACTCGAATGGTCTCTAATCTAGTAATTAGAGAAAATACTTCATCATAGTCAATCTTATACTTTTGATTATAACCTTTTGCCACTAACCTCACTTTGTACCTCTCCACTACTAGAATATTTAGAATTACTGATGAATTTTCTATTGATATTTATACTCAGTCTGTTAACATAAAACTTGTTGATGTGATCATTGATAGAAATAATCTGTTGGAAAAACTTTCATCAATGATTTTTGGTCTATTGATGGGTCCGTCGGTAATAATTTTACAGATGGATTTATTGACGAACAAAACATGTCAAAAAAAACTTTGCCTATTTCATTTCATCGGTGCTTCTATCGTTGAATATAACATATCACTGATAAAAAAAACTGTATGTTATTTCATCAATGATTTTTTTGCATCTATTGGTGAATTTCATATGTAACTGTCAAACAAATCATTGGGGAGTAAACAGTAGTAGTGGCATTTACAGTAATTAATTTTCAACTTTCTAGAATATACTGATAGATTATGTCCGTTGCTAACCTCATCAGCAATAATTTAAAAATATATATTTTAAAAATAATCTATTAAATAGAAACAAAAAGCAATTAAAAAAATTAAATTAATATAAAATTCAAATATTTATTACAAAATTGATGTGATTAAAAAGAATCTTACCATCCACTTCATATATGAAATAAACGGAATGGAGTCACTAGTGTGAGTGGTAACGAAATCATGAACACATCGGTTCTAGTTTTTTGCACCATAGTATGATCATCACACGAAATGATCGAATGTCAAGTGCTAAGTATATTCCGCTCATACAACCTCTGAGATGTACGGAGGTCTAAAATCCTTCCAAATCATCTAAAATCCTTCCAGCCTAGAAGCTCTTTTTCTTTCACATTTTTTAGCTTTCTTTTGCGTCTCGTACCAAAAATCACACAACATATATGGTACAAATGAATTATATGTTAGTAAATGAATAATAAAATTGAATAAAAGGATTAAAAGAATTTATCTTGATTTCAATCTTACCTAATTGCAACGTGATTCTCCCAAATCTTCCTTGCAATAACATTGTCAACTCTATCCCATTCAAATGTTTCATTGCAGTTAAAATATGTACAAGAAAAATTTCATTAATAAGTTAATAAACTAACCAAATTAACATAATAAAAAAATATTTAAGTTAAAACTAACTTTAAACCGCCTAAACCATGCATCCATCATAGGTTTCCATTCAGGATATTTGAAAACCTGACTCCATTAAAATCATGAAATTTTCATCGATGATTTCATCACTGATGTTATGGTTCTAGCAGCCTCAATGTTTGTAAACCTATAATTGCATTCGTTAATTGAAATTAATTTTTCAAAAATTATTAACATATCGATGTGAATGGAAATAAACATACATTAAAAGGTCTTTCTTCCACTAAGCCCAACACTTCTAGGTAAATGAATCTCATTGTGAAGTAACCCCCCTTGATGTGGCAGCATTGCACTCGATGAGCTTATGTTGTGAGTGGATACTTATGTCTTAGGTGCATGTTCTTAGTCGGCACCTAACAACTCATGGTCGTCAAAAGCACTACTAGAAGAACTAGTAATGATCTTGTTTGTATAACGTGCTATCGACTTTTCCCTAGACATCTATACAAATTAAAGAATTAAGGTACTGTAAACCATTCCTATTTTTTTAAAAAAAAAAAAAAGCATTGGCAACTCCACCTTTATACGGAAAACTACCTAAAATTTTAAACTTTCAAATACACAATAATTTAAATTGGATTGCCACAAAACAATTTATTTTATTTCAATCTATGTTAATCGATTCCAATTATGTTAATTTAACCAAATTTTGAATTAACTTTACTACGACCATTTGTGAAATGATCATAGGAGGTTAATATAAACACATTAAAGGATCTGTAGAATCAATATTTCACAATAAAAATAATTTATTTATCCTAACTATTATCTTGGCTATTTTTAATTTTTTATTTATGATGGCAACTATTTTGTTTTTTTTTAATTTTTAAATAATTTTTTTTTCATGAAATTAAAAATTGTTTGTTAACACCAACAAATCAATTAGCTAACCATATTAATAAGAGAAAATTAAAAAATTCCACCAATCTATATACAATCATTAAAGAACTTAAAATTTTAAAAAAATTATAACAATCTATATACAATCATTAAAGAACATAAAAACTAAAAATAAAATAAAAATTTCTGATAAAATTTATGCAATTATGAACAACATAAAAATTAAAAAATTACCATCAACATTTATGCAATTATTTATAACATAAAATTTTAAAAAATTAAAAAATTTCCATCAACATTTATACAATTATTTATAACAGAAAATTAAAAAATAATATATTTTCATTAACATTTATACAATTATTAATAATAGAAAAATAAAAAAATAAAAAAAATCCCAATAACATTTATACAATTATTAATAACATAAAAATATCAAAAACATATGAAAAAATGAAAAAAGAAAAAATACAAAAAAAAAAAGAAAAAGAAGAATTACACTTTAATGTTGAGTTTTCCCCTGAGCCTGAGAAGAGAAAAACAATTATGAACAAATCATTAAATAAATAGAGAAGAAAACAAGACATACATGTAGAGGAACATATATCTACACATGGAGAAGAAGAGAAGAGAAGATAATGGGATGAGGATAGAAGGAGAGAGAAAAAAGAGAGAAAGATGAAGATTTGGGAGGAAGATAGAAGAAGTTGTAGAGGAAGAGAGAAGAATAGAAATATGCTTGTTCATTCTGATTTTAGAAATTCTGGTCTTTTCATTTGAGGCTTGTTTACTAAAGGTTTTACCTACGGATAATTAAATATTAATATTTTTAATTTTTACATTGGTGTATCTATTTGTAAAGTTTAATTGAAATTTTCAATTTAATCAAAAATTTCTAGAAACTCGATAACTATCACTCACTACTTTTTTCGTTCGTCGATGATTCTGTATATACTGATCAGTAATAAACAGTGCAAGTGAGAAGTGAACAATACCTTAACTCTCAGGAAAATATCAACGTATATTAATAGTCGATGTTTTCATATGTATTGAACAGTAATAAACAGTGCAAGTGAAAAGTGAACAATACATTAGCTCTTGGAAAAATACCGACAGACATTAATATCGGTGATCTCGTATGTATTGAACACAATGAACGATCCCGATGAGAAGAGAACAATTCCAATGCTCTCTGAAATATATCGATGGATTTAATTTGTCGGTGTATCTATTTGTATTTTACAGGTCCGATGGTATTTCCATTGGTGCAAAATAGTTTATGTTGCCAGACTATATTTGTATTCCTTATGTATCCATCCTACAAATACTTAAAATCACAGCAGCACACACAACACAATAACACAACTTATGTGTATAATAATAAAATCATATAAAATAAATGTTTTATTGTGATTTAATAATAAATAAATATCATTGTCATTACATTAAAGTTAATTTCATCCAAAAATATTACATTACATTTTATGGCATTACACATTCGTGTTGTGCAAATTAATCAAAATTGTCTTCTTCTTCAATTTCATCATCGTCATATCCATCACAATCTTCTACTATACTCTACGATCAGTAAAATTGCACTAAACAAGGACCATGCATGGAGATGATAGTTAGCAGAGAGACAAAGATAAAAGGGTAAGAAATGTTGGAAGAAAGATAGGTGTGGTATAAAATACAAAACAATGATACAAAATAATAATAAAAAAAAAACTCAAGAACAAGATCAATTGAGAGGAATGTATACTTTTATTAAATGTTTATCTCTAAACTCTCTTGGCTATTCAATGTCTTTTTGTACTACCTAATAATGTTGAATTACAAGCCTTTTATAGGCATAAAATCCTAGACAATTAAGGAATTAAACTAATATAAGAAAATCCTAATCTAAACAAGAATTGTATTTTGCCAACTGAACTAGTCTACTATTTCTCAACTGGTTGACTGCTTCAACTTATTCCATTTTGTTGTTCTGCCTCATCCGGTCATTGTATTCCCAATCGGTCAACTGGTTCAACTAATTTCTATAAATCAGTTTACTTCCAACAATAAATATAAAAAAGATTAATATATAAATGGAGAGAGTAAAGAAACGAATCATTCGATTCAATGAATAAAACAGGTGCACGTGGACATATCTAGCCACATGTGCACTCAATCATCATATGGGTTAACCCTACTTCTCAGTTTCTTTTCTTTCCTTTTCTCTATATATATATATATATATACAAAGGCTAAAGATATGGGGATAAGGTGGCGTTAAGAACTACAAAAAAAATGAACTGAGCTTTTTTAAAATCTCTCTGAGCCTGAGGTGGGGGTCACCTGTTCCTGAACTAGATTTTAGTCTAGTTTATGCAGAGTTGAATTTATTGATGATTTTATGATACTATCACTTTTTTTATTCTACCTTTTTGTTGTTGGAAATTAGGATTGGAGTCTTAAGACTTTTATTAATTTATATATTAGATACTAGATGGGTAGTCTACGTTATGTTGTAAACCGAGTCAAATTTTTTCTAACATAAAAAATATTCATGAGACACTAGTATTTTAAAAAAACCAAGAAAAATCAGAAACTCGGATCATTGACTTGACAGGATTTAATAAGCTCAGTTAATTTCATAATATAATAAAAAAAGCATTAACAATAAATAAAGCAATAAATTGTTTTTGATAATAATTAACTATAAAAAATTAGATTTCAATATCATATTTGAAAAGATAAGAAAGAAAAGCTCCTTGGAGACTTATTGTCCCTCCACCATGAACACTGCCTCACCACTAGAAAGAGCTTACCAAGAAGATTCTAACGCCAATGCAAAATGCTACATGACGATACTGAAAAAGGCCATACGCGTCTTTAGAGCAACGAGCTGAAAAGCAAACCAAATAAAATATCATAAAGTAAGCATCTCACATTTATATTTAATCATTTAATTTAATTTAAAAAGGAATTATTAAAAAAAAGCTAAATTCAACAAAGAATAAAAAATAAAAAAAACAAGAGATAACCTAATCATTTTCAAAATCAGTGAAAAATCTTATAGGAAGCAAGAGAGAAAAAATAAAAGAGTTTAATCTCCAATTAAATAAATGTTGAAAGATGAGACTGAAAGAACATGAGCTTTAAAAAAAAAAAACAAACTCATACGAATCTTGTAAACCTGAGTTTTATTTCCCAAACTCGCAACATGTTAAATCCTATACCTGAGTTTAATCAAGAATCTCAATTCCCAACAAACTTAATGTTGAAGAATAAAACTGAAAAAACAATATTAATTTTAAAAAAAATCAAAGTAAAAAAAATAACAATAAAAAAAAAATTATAACAACTATATAAAAAGAAGATTTGTTTCCCTAGCATGGATGTATGGAGAACCATATATCCCGAGATTTAAGATTCAAGGGGATCCATTGAAAGTAATTGAGGTCTAGCCTATTTTGATTTAAAAAATTTGAAAAAAAATATCCATTAAACTTATAGTTTTACAAATAAGATTAATCAAAATACTGAAAGTCAGCTCTTTTGAGACCATTAATAGAGCATTGAATATCAAATTAAATAAATAAAAAATGTGAACATAAATAAAATAAGTAAACCTTTGATGAGGACTATATATTTTCATTTTAAAACTATTATTTTTAGCAAATACGTTATATGTGTATTAATAATTTTTTATAATTATATTTTCATTATAGTTTTTAAAATACCTTTATTTAAAAGGCTACTTTTTATTATAAACTAGCCAAATATAAAGATATAGATATAAAAAAAAATATTATATTCTACTGTTTAACTATGGAGTACTTTTTAATAATAGTAAAATTTATCAAAATTTATAAATTATTTCCTATTGAAAGATAACTAAAAAAAATAACAAAGTGCCTCTATAAAAAATAAACAAGTTTCAAGATAACCTATTTTTTTAGGAATTATATTAAAATTTTAATTTATTTATAATTATAGAGAGAGTTTTGTGATGATATTATTAATTATTTTATGGATGATTATGTGTTAGTTTAATATGCAGATTTTTTTTATTCATTATTATAAATTTTTAATATAATCTTCTCAAATTTATTGTTTTTATATTTTTTTGTATAGGCATATAGAAATGATCAATTCCTGATTTTTTTTTTATGGAAACTTGCTTTTATGATCATAATAATATTTTATTTTAAGAAAACAATGTTTCTTGTTAAAAAAAACATGTTTTTTTTTCAAAATAAAAAATAAATATATTGTATAAAAAATTAGGTTTTTGATTAAAATATTTTTTCCTTTTTAATTTAAATAATTTTTTTTTATTATTGCTTTTACTTTTTATTCAAATTTATTGTAAAAAAAGATACATAGATTTGAGAAGACGATTTTGATGGAAAACAAATATTGTTTTCCTCTATAATTTTATTTATTAATTTTCTTCTAAATATTTATTTTTGTTATTTTATAATTAAATAAAAATAGATTTAATCATAAAACACACGTAATATCGCTAGTCTCACGCTAATTTATTATCTTTCTTTTAAATATAATTTTTATTCTTTATAATTAAATAAAAAAATAAGAGTTATTACAGTATCAAAATCTATCTAAAATTCATTGATTGTGATGGTTTGTAAACCAACAATATCTGCATCATGAAAGCACCATAATTGCAAAATTTGTTTCCAAACTTAAAAAAGACAAACGAGCATGCAAGCAACCAAATAATTAATGAGAGATGAGAGGGGAGGAAAATATACCTTTATTAAAAATTATAGTTTTTCAACTCAGTTGAAAAATCAACTCATGTAAACTCTTAATTTAAAATTATAAACCAATTAAATTAGGAAATCTCCAATTGAAAAATACTAAATTATGAGTTAAATTATTATTATTAGGTGTGGAGATCCCCAATAAAAATAGTATAAATTTCAAATTATATAAAGTAATAAATCAATACGCAAAATGTGAACTCAACAACGAATCATATAAATTCTTTAATCAAGTAAAATAATTTTTATAAATTTAAGTGATAATAATAACAAAAATAATAATAATAGAGTGAATTTTTTTTAATAAAGTGATTTTACATGCGAAAAACACTGACCACTAGTATAATCCTTGTGTACAATCGTGTTATTTTGACCGAAAATGGTGAAACATCTGAGAAAAGTTTTGTTATAATTATGGATGGGAATCCCCAATGAATTAGTTTTAAAATCTTAATGAATTAAGTAATGAAACAGTACACAAATTCAGATTTTGACGTAAAAATTACTACTGTCCAGTTTTACGATATCAAGCAAAACACTCAAATCCGACCATTAAATCATGGTTAAGTTTTATGCGGGATCTCTAGATATAATTTTATATCTTGATTTAAAGTTTCAGGTCAATTAGATTTTGAGAAGGCCTTGCGAGATTGTTTAGACAAAATTATAAAAAATAATACATGGATTTATTAATGGTATTGTTGTAATTTTGGCCAATTGTTTCCTCATTGACACTATTCTGGCCGAGAACCATTAAAGAGCATGGGAGACTTATTTTTCTTTATTTTTCTTCAAATTTAATGCTTGTTCTTTCAAAAAACAATCTGAGCTGGAAAGTGTGTAAGTGTGATTTTTACTTAGGATATCAAACCAAGATAGAAAAATCTAGAGAGACAGAAGAGTTTTTAAACTTGGGAAGTTAGCGAAAGAAAAAGTACAAGAATTGAAGAGGAATTGGAAAACATGAGAATTGTTGCTAGAAACATACTCCACTAAGTGCTTTTGAAGTTGGTAAGATATTTCCAACCAATATATTTCAATTTCTACTTGGGTTTTGATTTGTAATTGAAAAACCATTAATTCTTGAAATTAGAGTTTATGTGGATTTTTGTAATAGAATGATAATTGGACTATTTACTATTGTTGTTTGATTATGAGAATGCATGGAAATGATTTGAATTGGAAGAATTAGAAAAACCCTAAAATCTTAAATTCTAAAGTTCATGTGATTTTTTGTGAGGATAATTGTATTAACAGATTATTCAGTTAGTTGTATGTCAATGGTTAAAAAAAATTAAAGTAAAAGGTTAGAACAAATATTATAAGTTAATGATAACTTTAAGGCTGACCATGTGAGAAGATTAGGAAAGATAAAATTTTGTTTAATTTTATGATATTGAATGTTTAGGAATTAATATTAAAGCCTAAGATATGGTTAGTAAGGTATAGTTTTATTTAGGTGCATGAACTACAAGTATGGAAGTTAAGAAATTGTTCAAATTGCATGAGAACTTGTTGAATTGGATTGTATGTGTTGTTTTGGTATTTGTGTGGTATAGTAATAAACATACTTGAAAAATAAATTGAGAAGGCTATGACAAATTATGAGTTTTGATGATAAAATAAAAGAGTAATCATGATAAGAGTTATTGTGAAGAGTTAGGTTGTGTGGAACTAATATAAGTATTTTGAAAGAATGAATATATGCATTTCCTATGTAAGGATGGTTGAATCATTGTTGATATATCTAGGAAAGTTAGGAGTACAAAGTCTCTATGTAAAGAATGGTTAAATTCAAATTGCATGTAAAGTGTTGATAAAATACTTTGAAGAAATGATTTAGTTAGTGATTAATGTGTTGATAATATGACTTGACAGAAGTTTTTATGGATAAATGAATTGGTAACTAAAGCGACTTGATGAAATATAGGAAGCTGAAATATCATATTAGTGTTAAAAATGAAATGTGGGATTTGTATAAATTAATTGTGTTGACTTCTATGTTCTAATGATATTACGCAAGTTATGTTTTTGGTATAATGATGGGGATAGGAAAGAATTATGCCCTCATGATATAGTGTTTAATGATATAGTTTTGAATTAATATGAATGAATGTCCACACCATGTGTTTGTTAATATGAATGACTAACCTTAAGTGTAAGAAAATTACTATATGAATGTTAGATTTCAATATGGGGTCTTGGTAAGTAAAAAATTAGCCTAATGCTCGTAAAATAATAAGGAGTGTTTAGTGAGGCAAAGATGACATAATATATTGTGAGATAAATAAATATCAATAATGAGCCGAGTATGGCATGATAATTGTTTTGAACCGATAAATTGTATGAATGAGCTAAGGATGTCATAATAATTATTTTGAAGTAATTAATGTTATTAATGAGCCAGAAATGACATAAAATCT
>Ga0325402_1001796_pt1 | contig 18160 bp, 8 predicted proteins | sample PopdelMetagenome_22_FD_207212 | JGI IMG/M metagenome (GOLD analysis project Ga0325402, IMG submission 207212) | Populus deltoides microbial communities from Bellville, Georgia, United States - Xylem-PdKOR-R3 | ecosystem: Host-associated > Plants > Phyllosphere > Stem > Wood/Secondary xylem... | reverse complement strand
TTCAGTTGGAACTTGTTATAACTTATAACAGATATAAAGTGTAGGGTGGCTTTGAAATTCTGGCAGCGGTTACGGTGAAAATTTTAAGTGTTTTTTATTTAAAAATATATTAAAATATAATTTTTTTTATTTTAAAAAAATTATTTTTAATATTAGAATATCAAAATAACATAAAAATATAAAAAAAATTATTTTAAAAAAATAAAATTTAAAAAAACGTGATTTGCACGGCGTTCGCAATCACAACCTAAATCCAGTCGCTGCGAGGCCATTTGTTTACGTGGCTGCGGCTGCTTTTAACGCAAATCACGTAAACAATGCATTTGGTAATAATAAAACACGAATTACTGTATACGTGGGGCTCGTTAAAAACGTTGTTTCGTGAGAAGCAGGCTGCTTCTCACACGTCCACGTCTAATGTCCAGGTGAATTAATTCACCTCGGCACTGTTCACTTCAAGAGTGAACAGTGCCCTTGAAGTGAACAGTGCTATTCACTTGGCACTGTTCACGGTGAAAAAAAATTGTGTTTTTTTTGTGTTTTATTTAAAAAATTAGAAGGAAATCGCTTGATGATGTAACAAAAAATTCAGTTTTTGTTGTTGCGCGCTTAAGAAACCATGGAAAATATAGTCCTTGTTTGGTAGATTTCGTACGTGATGAAATTGCACATAGTTTAATGAAATAATAAAAAATATTTAATATCAATATTATTTATTTCATGATGTAATAACAGTAGTTAAATCTACAATATTTAAATTAAAAACCATCAATATTAATATATATTTTTTAATTATTTTATAACCTCAATTTGAAAAACATTCTTTTAACCAAACATATTAAATTACTTTTTGTTCAACCTCAATTTCAACCACAGTTTTAACCAACACATATATTTTTCCAAACCAACATCAACTAAAAATAATTTTTATAAAATAATTTTTTTCAAACCACAATCACAACAATTACCATAATACCAAACACGAAATTCAGAATCAAAAGTTTAAATTTTCAGTTAAACTGAGCATTGATATATACAGTTTTTATAATTCAAGTTTTTATAAGTTAACTTTCCAATCAGCTCTACTTCTCATTAGTTTATCTTACAAAATCATTTTTGAATGCGCTCAAGTTTATTGGTTTTTTTTATTAAAAAAAAGTTATTTAATAAGTTTTAATAGCTAGTATCATTTGTTAAATGTCAAATTAGAGTTTTAATGTAGATATTCAAATTCATGAAATTTAATAATTTTTTCATTTTGGTTTAATTTGTTAAATGTTAAATTGAAGTCCTAACATAGATAGATAGATTAACGATTAACTAACTCCTCATCTATTTTTACAGTTGAAAAATATTTTTGTAGAAATTTTAAAAAAAATTATTTTAAATTAATTTTTTAATATTTTTTTATCGTTTTTATATGCTGATATTTAAAATAAATTTTTTAAAAAATAAAAATAAATATTATTTTGATGTATTTAAAAAAAAACTTTAAAAACAACTATTAAAACATAAACCAATATATTTATAACATTTGAGATCTTTTGAAAGGAATGAACATTGAAGTGCAATTCATTAAATAAATCTATAAAAAATAATTTGGATAGGGTGAAAAGTTGACTTAATATATTTATAAAATTTGAGATCTCTTTTTTTAAAAGAAAATTAATATCAATTGAAACACAATTCATTGAATTATTCTCAAAAAAAAAATTCAATATGGGTAAAAAAATTATTTAAAAATATCCTAATCTATAAAAATAAAAAAAAGAGAGAGAAATTAAAGATGTGCAATTTAGGTTAGGTTAATGGTGATGGATTTGGATCAAAATCTTAGCACACTCGAAAACCCATAAAATCTTATTTGTCGAATTTGAAGTTGTAAATATTCCATTAATGTGGCTAATACATGAAATTCTACTCCGAGTCAATAGATACCGACCCCCAAAATAGGTATGATATTTTAATGCCCACCCAAATATGTATCATACTTTATACACAGTTGGGGTTGGTAGGAATAGTAAAGACAAAGTTAGGTTTCAGGTGGATATTGAATATTGCTCTACTAGACCAAAAACTTTATACAAATCTTATTTATTTTCATAAACTTAATGAAAATTACAATCATGTCATTAGTTAGATATGTACCATATCGTCGGTTCACACTGCGCTTCCAGCCAAATCAATTTTTCTTGAATGCAAAAGAAAAAAGAAGGCGTTACGAGCGAGTTTTCTAGCAAAAAAAAAGATAAATTGGGTGGAGCTTAACTCGATATAACTCATCTTTTTGGAGGGTTCAAAGGCAATTTGAATAATTAGAAAAACAACAATAAAAATACATATTTGTAAAATCAAACATCAATAAAATGACAGGATGTTTATTTAAGATTGTGATAATTTCATAGAAAGTAAAACAAAATAAATTATGAAGATCAATTTAAAATAAACCAAATGCTAAACAATGAATTTTTTTAAAAAAAAGTCAAACAAAAAAAAACCAACATCCAAATGATGAAATTTAAGAACAAATCATATAACAAAAATACCAAAGTACCTAAAAAAGACTTAGACGAGTGGGTATAGATGGCCTAGAATGCCTTGGCCTTATTATTATTTTTTTCTTTTTTTTAAAGGGTGAGCAACTTTTTCTATATATATATAAAAAAAACGACACATCATTTACTACGCTCGGATTTCAAGGACCAAATGGGTAGCATGAAAGTCGAGGTAGAGATGTTTTACACCCAAAAAAATCCAATTATCAACCATTTTTAACCTTAAAAAAATCTTGAGGTGAGATATACTTTCTCATGTAATTTGAAGGTGAAAGAGCTCCTCATTGAAGCTACTTTATGAAACTTATTAACATTACAATCAACTATATTGATAGTTGGAATCAGTGTTAACTAATATTTTTTTATCATTAGAATTTGATGACTCTTTTTTTTTATCTCAAACCAGGTAGTGAAAATAAAAGATATGAAGTTTTACATAAAAAGTAAGTTTTGGACAAGGGACTAAGAATGGGTCAATTGCAAATCAAGGGGACCAAAGTTAACTTTTTAGGTCAATTTCAAAACAACCATCTAGTTTCTCTGTGTTTTTTAATTTGATTTCTTGTCTTTTAATTTTACCTTTATTTAACAAATTAAAAGTAATTGATTTTTAATTTGACCACAAAAAATCCAATCCAGGAGAAAAAAGTCTAAAAATCAAAATTAAAAAAAAATACAACTTGAATCTACATTGAATTAGAAGAGGGTGCACAGTACAAAGCTATATAGTGTTTTCACCTCGCCAACTTAGTTTTTTGTAATATATAAAGCAAAACGGAAAGCAACTTCGAACTTTCCGTAACCATAAAAGTAGATTGTCATCTTTGCTTTTAAGAGAAAAAAAAGAGTTTCCATATCCGCATTGCAATTTTCAAGGAAAATAAAAACTAATTTGATTCGGAAACACCATCATTGTGGTGATAAAGACATAAAAGTACATACGAGTTGCTTTTAAAAGAATACTGTGTTTGGAGTATAAGAGGAGGGGTGGATATTTTTAGTTCGGTTTGGTTTTTTTTTTAAATAATTAAATTGAAATTATCACAAAAAACTTGAAATTGGTTCAAACTGACAGGTTTTGGTTTGGTTTTGTTTGGGTTTTTAGGATAAAAACCAATTCAAACCGGTTTGGCTTAATTTTAGCTTGGTTTTTTTTGGTTTGACTCGGTTTTCCAGTTTTGGCTTGGTTTTTTCTGGTTTGACTCTGGTTTTTTGGATGGGTCGGTTTTCTTCCAGTTTTTTTTGTTTCGGTTCGGTTTGGTTTTTTCGGTTTCAGACTTGTAAAACCGAACCGGTTGGTTTTTTTAAAATTTTAATCGGTTTGATCGGTTTTTTTCACGTTTCGGTTTTTCGGTTATTTTTTTATGGTTTTCTCGGTTTAATCGGTTTTTCGGTTTTTTTGCTCACTCCTATATAATAGTGGTTGTTTTTTAAAGTTTTTTTGCTCAGAAATACATCAAAATATATTTTTTATTTTTTAATAATTATTTTTTATATCAGCACATAAAAATAATCTAAAAACATCAAAAAAATATTAATTTAAAGTAAAATAATAAAAAAAATTAATTTTTTTAAAAAACATTTTTAAAACGCAAAAGTAAATAGTTTTATTAAGGCTACATTTTCATGTATTTCAGGAATATGTTTGATATTAAAACAAATATTAAATTATATTTTTTAATAATTTTGATATATTAATATAGAAAAGAATAAAAATTAACAAATATTTTAATATATCTTAAAAAAAACAAAACGCTTCTGAAAATCCACTCGCAAATCTTTCATTTTTAAACATAATCAAATTATTTTCCCGATTAGTTGGCGAGCAAATCGGAAACAAAATCCGAACATATGTACTCTGAACTCATCAATATTATATTGTCTCGTCAAACCATTAAAACAAAGCGTGTTATAATGACAATTTATAGAATTAGTGACGTTTTCTACCTGATGCATTCCACGGAAAATAAACATTGATCGGAATGTCGCCGCCTGTTCACACACAGCTTTGACCGATTAGCTAGGTGAGAACATTCCTTAATCATGAATTGACTTTGAGGATTTTTGGTGACAGTAATAGGATGTTTTCTAAAGTATTTTTATTTTTAAAAAAATTAAATTAATATATTTTTTTTAAAAAAAATTATTTTTAATATTAATATATTAAAACGATTTAATAATATAAAAAAATTAATTTTTTTCAAAATTGAACCAACTCATCTAACACAAAAATAAGTATCAAACAAGCTCTCTTTTTTTATTTTCGGTTATATTCTTTTACTACAATGAAAAAGAAGGGAAAGGAAGAGAAGAAAAATCTAAACATTTATCCTATTTCATAGATCGATGGATATAAATGATTTTTTTTTAATTTTTGCTTGTATAAATAGAATTATATGGTCAAACCCAAGTTTATAAGCAACCTAAGCTAAAAAGTAAGATTTAGTAAAGGATTTGGGACATTTCACATCTCAAAACTTAGCTTGGGATTTGAATCTTGATGAGTAAAGAGGGAGCACATTGCTTTAATCGTGAGGAAGAACGTACCATATTATTTATAGATGGATAATATTTGATTTCAAATTATATAAAAAATAAATTAAGGGATTTTACCAACTATTTATCTATTTTAAGATTTCTTAGCCGATTGTGATTTGATTTACTTAAAATAGAAAGAGTAAACATTTGGAAGTGGGAGTTTTAAATGGTTAAAAAAAAACACACATGGAAAAAAGATTTTTTTATATATACAAATTAAACTAATATTAAGGCTATATTTGTTTCTCGGAATTCACTTTCTGGAAAACCACTTTCCAAACTTTTCCATGTTTATTTGTCATTAGAAAAGTTGGTCAACGGAAAACACTTTCCAGTCAAAGAAAAATTTAGCTTGATTTCCAGGAAAGTGTTTTCCTGAAAAATTTGGGCGGAAAACACTTTTAAGAAGTTGTGAAAAATTTAAAAATATCATATTATTTGCTGATTATATCAAATTTGGTCCTCAAACTTTTGATTGCTATGTATATTTTGTTTTGAATATTTATTTTTTAATTTTATCTCTTAAAATTTAATTTTTATATTAACTTTGGTCCTCATTTTTATAATTGTTATTTGTTTTTTCCTTATCATTTTTTTATTGAAATTTTTTATCTATCAAATTTGGTCCTCATTCTTTTGATTGTTACTTATTTTATTTGAAATAATTTATGAAATGTTTTATTGTTGTTTATTTTATTTGAGATAATTTATGAAATTATTATTTTTTCAATTTCATTCTCATTCAACTTTTTAATTTGTATGATTTGTTCCTCATTATTTTAATAAACTTGAAAAAAATAAAACATTAATAAGTTATTTTCCAGCTTATTTTCCATGACATAACAAAATACTGGAAAGTGTTTTCCAACTTATTTTTCATTACACTACCAAACATCAGAAAATAATTCACTTTCCCAGAATTCACTTAAAAAAAAACTAATTTCCAATAAACAAACGGAACCTAAGAAAAATAAACCTTATTATAGAGAAATTTATCAAAAGTGTTTTCTAATATTTTGATTATACATAAAAAAAACTCGAATCAGTTACCAGTTGTAGCTCGGTTGGGCTAAATATTTATAATGAACTTGGCTGAGCTACCATATAGCTTGGTTTGGCTGAGCTAGGACTAGCACGACTAAAAATATCGCATTTTATGATTAGCTGTTCCAGATATTTTTCATTATAAATTATATATTCTTAGGTTTGACAAGACAAAAAGAATGATAAATTTCCATTTAGAGAACACACACACAAAAAAAAAAACACAAATATCTTCTCCACATATAAAAAATAAATCTTTCATCTTCTTGTTTTTTTATGATTGTCACTTAGCATCCAAAACTCAAATACTAGCTTGAATATCATAGTGTTCCTTATTCCACTGAAAAGTTATTTTATAGATATAACTAAGTTAACAATTCAGTCAGGAAAGGCCGTTTCTGTATTCAGCCTTATTTGTTTTTGCGTTTCAAAAACGTTTTTGAAAAAAATCAATTTTTTTTAATTTTGATTTTGCTTTAAATTAATATTTTTTAATGTTTTCAGATCATTTTGATACGTTGATATCACAAATAATTTTTTTTTAAAATATCATTTTGATGTATTTCTAAGTAAAAAACATCCAAAAAGTAACCGCAACCACACTCTCAAATATTTTTTTTTTTATGAATTCATCACATTTTAAAAGCATTATGGAACCAATATCTTTCTTTCCAAGAGGAGCTATATATATATATATATATATATATATAGGCAGAGGAATAAGCTTATCAATAATCTCCCATTATTAGAAAAACAAATCGGCATATCACTCATAATAATAATAATAATAAACGCACTCTACTTGCATCAACAACCAATCAATTAATTAATTAAATCATGTGTGACACACACCAAATAGTTATCTATACCAAATGATAATACCACTTACCTATAAAATAAGCTGTCTTCTTCTTAAACATGGAAGGCCGTAAAAGGCCCCGCCGGCCATCAATCAGCAATCGCGTCTGCTGTCATTTTCGATATCATTGACCTTAATCCTAATTTAAAGGTCATTACTTTTCGTTTTTCATTTGGGTTTAGGTTTTTGACCATAGAGATGCATTCTTTGCCTGCCATTATTGCCGTATTATTAAACGGCGGTCCATGGCCTCTTTGTGGCATGATTTTCAGGAGCTGCCAATTGTATTTTTGTTAGTTAAAAATGATATTAAATTAAGTCCCGTAATAGAGTGATGACATGTTGCACGCTACCATTAAACAGGTATATTTTATCAAAAAAAAAAAAAAGATGTTGCTTCTGTCAAAATTCATGAAATCAAGGTTGCGAGTAGGGAATGATGAGATAGATTAAAAATTATCATTTATTTAACAAAAAAAAAATTAATAACAGCGATATAAACTAGAATTAACTTGACGAAGTTATTTGAATAAAAAAAATAAAAAAAATTGATTTAGTCTAATCAAATTAAAAATACAAGTTGATCCATAACTTATGTAAAACCCAATAAAGAACTTGTTGATTTTTTTTAAAAGAATAGAAAGTAAAAAAGGCATCAATTTATTCTTTCTTTTAATTTTGTTTTTTTAGGTATTCCATCCCGGCCATTTATAATTTAAATTAAACCCTATTAAATCTCATTTTAAAGATTGACCCATGAATATTTTTTTATTTTATGTGTCATTTAGAATTTAAATTCTAAAAAAGGTTACAAAAGAACATTTATATATATATATATATATAAACACGTAGGTTTGGTTTGGAGACATGGATGGTTTCCATAAGTTACTGATTTGAAAGCGACCCAGTCTCCATTTTCAAGAGCTGGTCCAAGGATCCCATGTTTTTTGCCAAGATTGTTAACCTGGGAAATAAATCTGCCATTGAAGTCAACTCTCACAAGAGTTAATTATACTCTCAGATATGTTGAGGCCTCCGGCCACCTCCCAAGCTAAAACCGCTGCCGCTTGGTCATTAATTAATTAGCATGGCTTTCAATACTCTCAGGATGTTCTTTCTGTGAACGACGTAAGCCTCTTGAAAATGTCAAAAAAGGCTTCAAGAACTTGAAGTCGGCACATTAATTTTGAATCTAGAGGTGCTTCTTCGGTTTACCGGCTGTTAAAAAGAGGATAATCAGCTGGCACAAACGTATGCGCACAGAGTTTTTTTCTCGACTGGAAAGGAAAACTGATGCTCCTATAAAATTTATAAGAACTATATGGATTTTCCAACATTTTATGTGTGGATGTTACGTGAATCTCTAATGCAAACATGTCACGAGATCGCAATGACTAACTTCTTTTTATATATTATTAATGTAAGTCGGTCAGTTTAAATGCACTTCAAATAATTCGACGAGTCTTGAAGTTAACAACCATGTAAGCTTTTAATGACCCTGAAAGAACTTGAACTCATGACTATTGAGAAGCAAACCCAAAACTTAACCAGTTAAGCTGCACTCAAGTTCGCAATGACTAAGAACATGTTTGCAAATCACGTTCTCAAAAAATTCAAATATTTTTTTCTTTAAAATTTAATATGATTTGTATGTTTTGAATCGTTTTGATGTGCTAATGTCAAAAATAATTTTTAAAAAATAAAAAAAATTATTAACATACATTTCGGTACAAAAACTTATTTAAAAAACAACTGCTACCACACTGTTAATCACCCTTTAACTTTGAATGCCCGAGAGGGTGATTTTTCTCCATCCGCCAAAGAGTCTGATCTACTTCCCCTCACATTGCCCCTCAATCATTTTTAACTTGTAAAATTTTTGAAATGACCCCTCCAAAATTATGTATCCTTTTTTTCATAGAAATTGTTTAGAAGAATGGTAAAACTTGTATTTTAAAGTGTTTTTTTTAATATATTAAAAAAATAATATTTTTATTTTTAATTTCAACCTATCAAAACAATTTTAAAATACAAACTGATATTCTAACCGCAACATCAAATGCCCACTGAATCCCTCGTTATACTTCACAAAGTTATTAGTATCTTTGATAATATGACACACTAATATTGTTGTCTCTTTAGATTAAGTTGTTTTTGTGTTTCAAAAACGTTTTTGAAAAAAATTAATTTTTTTTATTTTTTTCTTTGTTTTAAATTAATATTTTTTTTGATGTTTTTATATCATTTTGATATGTTGATGTCAAAAATAATTTTTTTTTAAAATAAAAAAAATATTATTTTGATATATTTCTAAATGAAAAGCACTTTAAAAAAAAACTGCAATCGCACTCCCAAACATCTTGAAATCAAGTATTTTATTTTGTTACAAATTATTCAAGCATGCCAAATTAATATCCTCTAACGATCATTAGCTAGAATCGGATCTCCATTTTATTGGGATATATGGGAAAAGTATATAATCGTTTTCCATAATAATCCTCTCAAAATAATTAAAAAACCATGTCATGTTTTTAGTCTCCCAACATCCAACTTTTTTTATTCTTTTGTTCAGTCACACACACTTCATCTAAGATCACATTAATTAGTCCCTGGCCCCTCGATAATATTAAAAAAATTAATTTAAAACAAAAAAAAATTAAAATTTTTAAAAGCATAATTAAACTTTAATACCAAGTAATATCTTAATCAATTGTTTGAACTTTGAACACATTTTGGTCACAGCCCCACGTACCAACCCAAAATTATGAAGATCGTAGAGAGCATCTATGGTCTGATATGTTCCAACATTTTGCACCAGCTAAAGACACTGGCAACTCACAACTAGCAGTTTGGAAAATAATTATTCGCAGACTCATCTATGACCTCATAATTATCGATAATTAATACAAATGACTCCCTTAATTGTTTATTTACTAGGGGTTAATAAGTGTTTGGTGATGGCGACCCAATATTTCTTGGAGCAGCCCAGGGCATCACATTAAGGGTGTAACGTCGTAATTTGCAAATATAAATACATGAGCTGATCCAGTTGGTTTTAGGGCCCCGTGGCTCCAAGATACGAATATTTTGATTTAAGCATGGTTTTTAATTTAATATAATCAAGGCAAAATGTCTCCACAAAGCGCAAAAAAAGAAAGAAAGAAGGTTAAATAGAGCAAAAATATCGACATAGAAATAATAGAGAGCTTCACATGGCAACTTTCCATTAGTTTTCTCGAGGCCACATGCCTAACCCTTTGAGCGGAGTTTTACAAGGGGCCGGGAGGGCCTTCACAAAATAAAATAAAATATTTTAAAGAATCATTTTAATTTAAAAAATAAAATTATTAAATCAAACTTAATAAATAATATTATATTATTCTTTTAAATTCGTTCTAATCCACCACTATATATGATTGGGTTGATAAAGTCTCGAGAGTTGTTCTCTTTTCAATGAAATAATCATTACCTTTAATAGGTTTTGTATATTTATATATATTATTAAATTTGATAATTGAGTTTATATTACATCTAAAAGGCACAAACTAATGGTATGTGAATCATTTAATATTTTTATATTAGTTTTATTTATTCAATATTGAATATTAAATGTACTCACTAAAACACATACATGCATGAATATATATTCAGACAGCATCATTCAAAATACAAAAATCTTAAAATTATAAAGAGTTGAATTAAGCGAAAAATACTAAGACAAAGCTCTCCCATCGCACGTACTTTCTCATGTATAACAATTATTATTATTATTATTATTATTATTATTATTGTAGATTGAAATTTGAAACAATATTTAAAAAAAAATAATATTTAATTTGATCTGCACAAATAAGTATTTTTAACCTAAATTAGCACCCAATAAAAAAAAAAATAGGATGGGTTGGAATGCCCACGCCCCTGTTGTTTTGGCGCGCTCTTTCTCTCGTTCTTGTAAAGTTTTGTTGTATTATATTTGGGTTAGAAAAAATTAATAAAAAAATTATTAAACTTAATTAAATTCATGAACCAGATCATAAGTTTAACGAGTTGATCTATATCATTCAAGCTATTATTTTTTTTCTTTTTGTTTAATACCTTTTCTTGTCTCTCAATTTAAAAAAAATATAATTTTACCTTTTTTTATTATCGATGATCTAATGAGATTTATGATTGATTTCTTGCCGTCCTGGTCTTGTAGTCTACAGAGATTATTTGATGGGCACTTGAAATTGCCGTCCAGGGAAGCACCCATGCATTCATGGAGTATTTCTAAGGGTAGTGATTATTTTTAAAATAATTTTTATTTGATTTTAATTTTAATATATCAAAATAATCTAAAAAATACTTTTAAAATGAAAAAATAAACCATCATTTATATATTCAATCATTCAATAATTTGACTAGACTTGAATTATATACTGCCTGTCTCTCTACAGCAAGCTGCATGTACATATAAAGAACTTAAAACCCTTACATGCCCACAAAGACATACCTTATTTTAATGCAATTATCCCTTTCGACGTGAAAAAGGAGAAGAACATCGCCGGCGTGGAGGCTTATAAAGTAGTGCCGATGCCCTCTTATGTGAGGTGACGTGACTTCACTTTCCATTTTGAGTATACTTTCGGCGTCGGTCAACTGTTAAAAATATAATTACATTAAATATGGAATTAATTGCTATTAACAATATCGCGTTATCGTATAAAAAAAAAACCACAACTTCATGCCACGTTTCCTGTGCTGCAATATCGAGAATTATTTAAAAAAAATTATTTTTAATATTAATACATTAAAACAATTTAAAATTATAAATAATATAATTTAAAATAAAAAATAATAATTTTAAGCTTAATATTAGAACTACAACCACGCTTTCTTGGGTTTTTTTCCTAATGATCATGAGTTCGAATTCCTTCAGGGTCACTGGATGCTTACATTATTATTGATTTCAAGGCTCGTGAGATTAGTTGAGATGTGCGCAAACTAACTTAAACATCCACGTTAATAAAAAAAACGTTAATTATTTAACAGTAATCTACTTACTGATAATATATGGGTAGCATGTTTGTATTTTTGAAAAAAAATGAAAAAAAGAAACAAATTACAAGTGAGGGGTAGCTTAATTGATCAGACTTTAATTAATCCAGAGAGGTAACTCAATTGGTCGGACTTTGGATTTACTTCTCAATAATCACGAGTTTGAGTTCTCTCAGGATCATTAAAAGTTTACATAATCGTTAATTTTAAAACTCGTGGAATTAATCAAGTTACACGTGCATGTTTTTATTTTTGACAAAAAAATAAAAAAAAAAAAGAAACAATTTACAAGTGAACTCCTTGCATTCTTGAAACGTAAGTTACCATAATAACATGAAACACAAGAATTATTATTCTGCCTTAAATGCGGGGAAAGGCCATTGTTTGCGTGGGGACTGGGGAATGAGCAAGCATGATTCGATACTGAGTCAGCTTTAATTTTTTTTATTAATTTTTTTTTTTATCAAAGATGAAAATTTCATTACTGTTTGTTAAAGCTATTTTAAAAAATAGCTAAATAAGATGAAAAAGAAGAACAATAAATATAGTATTCGATACTTTACAAACATACGTGAACCAAACAACTTAAAAAACTTCCCTTTTAATCTAGCATAGTCAAAACATTCAACTATGAAATAAAATATTAAACCCAGGCAATTAAATTCACTTTTTTATGAACTCTATGTTGGCCAAGTGATCCGCTACATGATTTTTTTTATACCATTAAAAAATTAAAAAAATTAAAATTTATCAATAAATAAGGGTTACGTGATTTCACCGACACCATTAAAAAATTAAAAAGAAAAGCTGATAAAATATTCTATTATCAATAAGTAAAGGGTCTGTTTGGCGTTCCCTTAAATTTTAAAATTTATTTTTGTTAAAATTTATTTATTTTTATATTTTCAGATCGTTTTGATGTGCTGATCTTAAAAATAATTTTTTAAAAAACAAAATATCATTTTAATACATTTCTAAAAAAAAATATTTTTAATCATAACTATTATCACCATCCCGAAAAAACCCTAAGTAAACACCATTCTATCAACACTTTACATTGTCCATGGATTTCTTCATGAAAACAATTTACAAAATTTTCAGGAACAAATTTATAGGGCGACAATTTACTATTTACAAAATTTATAGGTGTAGGTTCTATATGGAAGTTTAAATAAATGGACGAGATTCTCGATTTTTTAAGATTCATGACTATTTAAATTTATTTCATGAGTAATTGTAATTTATTTCAGTTGAAACTTGAAATGCCCTAATAAAACAAATTTGATCCGAAACAATAATGAAAGAGAAACAAATGGACCGGGCCTCCAAGCCCAGTTTTCCTATCTTTTAAATTGGATTTCAAAGTTAAATTTTAAGGTAGCTTTTGATTAAGGTTCCATAATTAAAAAATCGTTAGATAATAAAAATATAAATATGTTTAGTTAAAGAAATAAAAAAATAAAAATAAATTTATTTTTAGAATAAGTTTTTGTATTTTCAAAACATGAGGTATAAAGAAACATGTTTCTAAAAATAATATTTTTTTATCCTTAAAAAAATTATATAAAAAAATCTTAATTTCTAACTTGTAAAAGTAATTATTATTTTAATTTTAAAACTGGAGTCTAGAGTTAACTTGGGACAAAATCTAGATCATGAGTTAGGAGTGCTAACTGAGTTGACCTAGGTCATAGGATGAGAGTGTTAGTTTGCGTTGACCCGAGTTAACCTCTACTATTTTCTCAAGAAAAATATTAAAGAAAAGGTTGTTTTGAAAAAAAAATATTTTTTTTTCAAAAAACATTAACGAGTTTTTTACTCAGGTTTTGACAAGGTCGTAGGCCAACCCAGGTTTTTGACTAGATTAAATTAGGTTAATTATTCTCCTATTTTTTCTTAAATCTAAACCAATTAAGGCCTCGAGTTATCCAAGTTCTGAGATAACTTGCTAGGCCGATCCAGATTTTATAACTAGAGTTATTATGTTATTATTAATTTCAAAACTTAATGTAAATTAAAGTAAAAAAAATCTATTTTTTTTTAGTTTGACATTAGTACATATTAATGGTAAAATAAATATTTTAATATTTTATTCTATCATGTTCACCATCAACTAAACATAATACAAAAACAATTACTTTGTTTTATACACTACCACTTAATATAAATTTATCCTATTCTCTTGTCATTTTGTGTTCCCATTATCTTCTTCCTTATTACCTTGAAAAACTAACCAAACATATCTAAAAATAAAAATAAAATATAATACAAAGATTTGATCTAAAAAAATAAAAAGAAACAATTAAATCGGGCCTCTATACCCAATTTTTCGCTCTATCAATTTTGGATTCCAAAGTTAGATTTTAAAGGATCAAAATAAAAATAAAATATGATGGATTAATTACTTCAAACCAATTCCAGATTCACATAAAGTGCTTTAATCTTAATTTTAAATTGTTTCATAAATACATCAAGAAAACATTTAGAGGAATAATAGCTAGAATAACATGGGAATTTAGGATGAAAACAAATATAATAACTTTTCTTTGTCCATTTTCTTCAGTGATTAGTGTATTTTTAAGATTTTTAGTTTCTTTTTAAAAAAATTAAGTGATGCTAATCCAAACAACTCTTTAACATAGATATCCCTAATTAAAATAAAATAAAATAAAATAAAAGCACTCAACTATGTACCTAGATCGCACTGTAGATTGAAAAGTGCAATCATCATTTTTCTATTCTCAAAATCAGTTAACTAGGAGAAATTTAATATTTTTAAAAGATAATTTTTTTATTTTCAAACAAAATCAACTAACTAAGAGAATTTCAATATCTTGCATAGTATCAATTTATCATTATTATATTAATAGAGAACAAATTAATTTTTTAATATCATAGAAATACAATTAAAAAACTTAAATACTATTAAAAACAAATTTTTAAAAACCAGGTTCAAGGGGTTTTTTCATATTTTTCTCATGATTTGTTTAGTTATAATCAATATGAATGAGGAACAAATTAATCTTTTAATAAATATAAATAAAATTAAAAGACCGTTCTCTTCCTAATGACTAGGCATGTATGCAATGCGACGCAGTGGTTAGGCTCTAATGAATTTTTTTCCTCTCACTTTTCTTTCTTCTTGTCTCGGGTTTCATGTCGTTATTTTCAAAAATTAAATATATCATGTCAATTTGTATTTGTATCAATTTTAATCATTATTTTTTAATCATTATTTCTTTTGCTTTTGATGTTTTTTTAAGTTGATTTTTTTTCAATTTCAACCCTCAATATTTTATTTCACTTTACTTTTATATCCAATTTGATCCTTATTATTTTGATTGCTATTTTTATTTTTATTTTATTTTTTTTATTTTCTTGGTTTATTTTATTTTTCAATTTAGTCCTCTATTATTTTATTTCATTTAGTTTTTATGTCATATTTTATCCTCATTTTTTTAATTACAAAATTTGATTTATTTTGTAATTTTGGATGATTAAGAGTTTTTATTCATATTTTTTTTGTGTTTGTCTTTTATAGAGTAATCTCGATCTCATGACCCGGGTCACTGGTTTCGAAGATTAGTCAAATTTAACTTTAATTTTTTTTATTTTTTTTATTGATTTTTTTTCAATTTCATCATTCGACATCAAGTTATTGAGCCTTGAACTTCATGATTTTTTTCCTATGAAGTTTTTTCAATCTCATATTTCAGGTTGCGGGTTAGTAAAGTTAACCCAAATTGATTCAAGTTTTTTTTTTCTAATTACTTTTGTGTATTCCAATCATCTTTCATCATTTAGTTTACTTCAGAGTTGATTTTTATTATTTTATTTAGTTTTTTATTTATCGAAGGAGTATTCATGGTTTGGTTCGGGCAAAAAATTCTAACCAAACCGGGAGTTATAATTTTTTTTATTTTTTTTTATTTTGAAAACCAGAAACCTAGACACTATCGATAAAATTACACTAGTAGAAAAACAAAATAACTTGGGTGCAAGGGGAATAAATGCAGAGGGAGAAGGTACTTCCAAGAAAACAAAAAATTATAGATAATTTGGTCTAGTAAGAACAAACACCAACACTAGCTAGACTTGTTTCCAATATTGACAGAAGCATAAACTCAAAAATCAATACTTTAAATTCTTAAATCAAACAATAAATATTAAATAATAAAAAAAAATTCCAGGTCACTAAAATTTGGCATTCAGACAACATTTTAAGAAACAAAAACACTTTTAACAAAAGATCCAAAACCAGTAGGATTCAATCACAAGCCGCTCCTTTGCCTTAATTGTTAACCCAAAGGACAATGGTTGTGGTTTGTGCCAACTTTTGTTCTCGTTGTTGATGATTTAAGGATATATTAATAAGACATTTAGTAATAAAAATATTTATTTTTGAGTTTTAAATTTATTAATGTTTTGAAATTTAAATATTTTTATCTTAAAAAATAAAAAGTTGTGAATTTTTATCTGAATAGTTTAGGAGGTATTTATACAATCTAAATCTTGTCGTTTTTATATATAAAAAAAATTCAGAAAGTTCTCTGCTTCATGTAATATTAATAAGAGGTAAATATTTTTTACATATTATTAATAAAATAATAAATATGGTAGATCCTATAAAAGATTTTATATACAACTGTAAGTATAGAAAAATCATTACCTTAATATGAACAATTATTCTAGATGGAGAGGCATGACAGTTTATTAAGTCTTTAAATCTTATATATATTGTAAAGGATTATCTAGGATCAATCATAAAGCCTTATAATTTAGTAATGCACGTGTAAGTGTCTTGGGTCTGACATGTTTGTCAGACTCATATTACCTTAGACTTGATAAATTGTCAAGTTCATGTGTCTTGATTCTGACATGTTGACTAGATTCACGTGACTTTGGACTTGATTAGTTATCAAGTCCAAGTATCTTGGATCTGACATGTGTTTGTTATACCTGCGTCATTTTATATTTCGTTAATTATCACGTCCAAGTATCTTTGTCGGTAAATTTCCAAGGGTTTTTACCGACGGAAATATTCCCTCGGTATATACCAAGGGAATTACTGTGGGAAAAAAAATTCAAACAAAGCAAAAAAAATGATGACGTGTCATTTTTACCAACGAAATTACCGACAGAATTTTATTGGTAAACTGTGAATACTATTCATCATGTCAATTACAAAGGGAATCACCGACGGAATTTTTCGTCGGTATTTTCCAGAGAGCTCCAGAACTGTTCACTTTCTAATTTCACTGTTAATTGTTGTTCTTTACGGACAAAATCACCGACGGATTGAAAAGTCGTTGGTGTTATTTGGCAGTTTTCTGAAAAAATTCAATTAATTTAAAATTTTCATTTAAATATTACAGCCGGAATCACCGACGGATTGAAAAATTGTCGGTAATTTTTTGGCGGTTTCTGAAAACTTTTTATGAAATTGAAAATTTAAATTAAATATTACCGATGGAATAATTAAAAAATATTAATATTCAATTATCCGTCAGTAACATGCCCCAATAAAAAGTCTGATTCCTCTTATTTCACAAGAAATAGACCCATTCCTTATTCTTCTTCTTCTTCTTCACTATATGTAAAAAACATCATTTCTTATCTATTTCTTTCTCTCCTCATCTCCTTCTCTTTTCCTCTATGCTTGGGTATGTCTTCTTCTTCTTTCTTCTTTTATCCTCTTAGTTTTTTTTTTTTAATTAATATGCTTAACGAAAATTTTTTTCTCTCCTTAGCTTCACTTGCAACTACATTAAGGTAACATTTTTCTTTTTTCATGATTTTTTTCACTATATTTGTTTTTTATTTTATTTTTAATTGTTTTTGTTTTTAATAATTGTATAAATGTTGTTGTGAGATTTTTTTTTTCATATGAGATCAATTTTTAGTTGATTTATTTATAGGATTTTTAAATAAATCAACTACATTAAGGTAACATTTTTCTTTTTTCATGATTTTTTTCACTATATTTGTTTTTTATTTTATTTTTAATTGTTTTTGTTCTTAATAATTGTATAAATGTTGTTGTGAGATTTTTTTTTCATATGAGATCAATTTTTAGTTGATTTATTTATAGGATTTTTAAATTTTTAGCAATTGCAACTTCATTTTT
>Ga0325402_1001792_pt1 | contig 18169 bp, 10 predicted proteins | sample PopdelMetagenome_22_FD_207212 | JGI IMG/M metagenome (GOLD analysis project Ga0325402, IMG submission 207212) | Populus deltoides microbial communities from Bellville, Georgia, United States - Xylem-PdKOR-R3 | ecosystem: Host-associated > Plants > Phyllosphere > Stem > Wood/Secondary xylem... | reverse complement strand
TTAGGTGCTGATCACGGCGAGGAATCTACGCCAACTTGTGATGCTGCCTCTTCTAGCGCGGTTTCACAGCGCAGAAGCGGTGTGCCTTCACAGCGGGGTCAATTCACCCGCAAGTACCAGGCACAATAGAAGGATGACCTCTCAATGTAAGTTTGTTTAGGTTTTAGTTTTTTTTTATATACTTATAACATAATTTATGAACAACTAATTAATATTACTACTTTTATTTAATTTCAGGTTCACAAACATTGAGGCTGCAAGGACTATAACATTGGCGTTTAAATCGTCGATGGAGATTCCATTGTTTCAATGGAGCCAGGTTTCCAGACATCCTAAGTGGAAACCTAATATCGATGCATGGTTTAGACAATTTCAGGTCGGTGTTAATTTTTAATTTCCAGCTTATTTTTAATAAATAATTTTTATAATTTTATAACTTGAACTATTCTTATTTTATATGAATTATTTATATACACAGAACAAATTTGAGTGGGATAGGGCGGACAACAATGTTGTGAGGAGGGTATGGGAGAATCATGCGGCAACTAGGTAACATCAAAAATAATATTTATTTTTGTTTTATAATTTTATGTTTTAAATTCTAATTTGTTACTATGAAAGTAGGTTGCGTGATTTTTGGTATGACACCCAAAAAAATCAAAAAGACAAGCGAGGGATAACGGTCTTGAAGGATGGAATGAGGTGGCGGTTTGGCAGGAATTCAAACCGCCATTCATCTCGGGGGAAATATGGACGGCATATATTGAGCACGTGACCTCAGAGCGATTCTCACGGCGCTCACAGTCCGGCGCCGACAACCAGAACCGGCAAATTCATGGTTCGATGACCACGCACACTAGCGGATCCGTACACATGCAAAGCGGATGGTAAGATTAATTTCAATGAAATATATCATTAAATAATTTGTCGTTCCTTATAATATATTTAACTTTCAACCTATTTTTTCCTTATAGGCTGCATCTCTTGGACGTGAACCGAGTCCAATGGAGCTGTTTGTAGAGACACATGTGCGGAGTCAAGACCGCCAAAAGGGGGTGTAGTAGTTTGTGGACAACCGTGCTCAGAACTTTGTGGTATGTTCGTTCATTCATTTTATTTTTTAAGTTATTATTTTCTTGAATTGCATCTTGAATTGCATTTGATGATTTTTTTACCGACGGAATTTTCAGGAGACCTATAATAGCCGGTTGAGGGAGGGATATGGGGACAATCCGTCGACCCATCCAGATTTTGATCCAGATTTGTGGATGGAGGCGGGATCGTCTGATGGACCCAATAAAAATCGGGTCTATGGGCTATCCAACACTACGGCTGAAAACTTGTGTTCGGCTCGTAGTGTCTCAACTGTTGGAAGCTCTCCATCAGTATCGAACACCCAGTCTAAGGAGTTCATTGTGTTGAAACAACAATATCAACAACTCTCGATGAATTATGATGAGCTCCATCAAATAGTCATGGAGACGAGATCAAAGATGGGTGACGATACTTGTGCTGCTTCTTTTTGGCCGTATGGTCCCAAGAACAACCAGCGTCCTCCTCCTCCTCCTCCAGCTCCGCCGCTATTCTAGTTTAATTTTGTTTTTTAAACACATTAAATTTGTAATGAATATTATTTAACATTACTTTTATATTTTAAATGTTTAATCCTTTGTTATTTGTTTATTAAGGTTTTTTACTATAAACAAAATTATTATTTTTTTATATTTTACATACCTACCGACGGATATACCGACTGATAATGTCCGTCGATATTCCACAGAGAGTTATCAAACAATTACCAGCCATGCCATAATTACCGACCGAATATATCCGTCGGTGATTAATACCGATGGAGTTACCGACAGATAGTATCTATCGGTATTCCACAGAGAGTTGCCAAACAATTACCAGCCATGCCATAATTATCGATGGATTATACGTCGGTAAGTCCGTCGGTGATTACCGTTGAAATTGCAGACGGATTTATTGTGTCGGTAATGTTCCCGCGGGGAATTTTTTTTTGCGCGCGTGTGTCTGTCTGTAAGACCGTCGGTGTGTGTTTTTTTTATTTGCGACAGAATTAGCGACGGAAATGGGTTTTACCGATGACTGTTATACCGACAGACGTGTTCCGTCGGTGAGGTCACCAGGAATTATTTCACTTACGGATTTCATTCCTAAGACCGACGGAATTAGTCCGTCGGTAAAACTGTTTAATGGTGTAGTGATTTTTGACGTAAAAAGTGCACCTATCCAATTTTACGACAATAGTCATAATTCTCAATCTGACCGTGGATCGAGCTGAAATTTTACGTGGAGTCTCCTGACATGTTTTCCTACCTTGGTTTAAAATTGCAGGTCAATCGGAATTCGGGAAGGCATCGAAACACAGGTCAACAGAGGCTGTATGAATTTTGTTATTTACTTCCTTTTGACTTGTGGACTTCCTATTTTGCTAGGATTCTTTTTCTAAAAGGATGTGGCAGCTTATTTTGGGAATCTCCTAATTCTCTGAAGATCTTTAATGGGCTCCAACATAGTTTCCATGTGAGGTAAGGATTCATAAATGTTTAGAATCCTTTTCTTACGAGGATTCCTTATTCATCCTAGCTACAAAAAGGAAAGAAGACTTCAGAATAAATTCTACCTTTAGATCAGATTCCTAGTCTATTTGGAACTTCTTAATGGTGACAAATCTGATTCTAGAATATTTAGGATGGTAATTTTTGGATTTTTATTATTTTTATTATTTTCTTCTTAGTTTTTGGGTTATTATTACTTATTTGGGTTAATTGTAAGTGGGCTTAATATAAGTCCACTTGAAGGGGGTCCATTAGGGTTTATTTAAGTCTAGAATTAGTATAAATAAAGACATAACCAGACATGTAAGTTAGACAATTCAGATTAATAAAACTTCTTGTTTGTCGCACTTTGTGTGTGTGTGTTGGTGATATAATCTCCCTTCCTTAGTTCTCTAAAGAACTGAAAAATGACTTATCGAAGAACAACTATCTTTGTGGTGTCATCCTTATACTTGTTCACAAATCAATATTCGTTGGGTGGGGGTCTCCGTTTCCAATAGTTCTAGTGCCTAGGTATAAGTTATCTTTGTGTCACACTCCTATCAAACCTAATTTACTTGGCTTTTCGGGAATTGGTGTCTTTGCATGTGGGTTACGTGACCATGTGATCACGAGGTTCGCATCATTTGGTATCAGAGCACTCCCAAAAATTTAGATCAATCTGGTGCAAAGTATCTATAGTGATCCAAATACAATTTGAATCAGGTTGGCCCACCCAAGAATTAGAAACCGTTGAAGCTCACTATTCCTAGTAAAAAAACTTGTTCATCCATAATGACATCAATATTATCCTTTTGTGTTTAGATCAAGGTCAATGGGGTAGAAGTTTTAATAGGATCATCAAGAGGAGAATTAGGTGGCATCTTGGAATAGGATGTTGTTTCTGGTATGCAACTAAATCCGCAATGTTAAATGTAAAGTTAATTGGTAAAATCAAGTGGTAAATCAAGAACATAAGCATTTGGACCAACCCCTTGTAGCACTTTGAATGGCCCTGCACTACGTGCATTACTTGCTCGAATCTGCTTAGTGATCTCAATATGCAAGTTCTAAATTTTACATGTAAAAAACTTTGCTAACTCAAACACCATAGCATGAAGAGACATGAGAAGAAGGTTTAAAGGTTTCCTAGGCTTGTAACCATGAACAACTTCAAAGGGAATCATTCCAATTGACATATTAACAAAACTGGAAAATGCAAACTAGGTCATAGGAAGAACCAAATCCCTATTTCTATTATGATAATTCACTAGACACCTCAAAAGATTGCCTAATCTGGGTGGTAGGCATTAGAAAACTTCAACTTAGTTCCCACTATATGGCGAAAGGTTTTCTAGAAATAACTCGTAAATCTAACATCCTTATCTAAGACTATGGTTTGGGGAAAATTATACAGCTTGACAATCTCGTTAAAATAGAGTTCCACAACTCTAGAAGCATCTATGGTTTTAGTACAAAGGATAAAATGGGTCATTTTAGAGAAATAATCGACAACCACAAAAAAGAATCATGCTTCTTTGCAGTACATAGAAGCCCAATCACAAAATCCATACTTACATTTTGCCAAGGGCAAGTAGGAACAGGTAACGGGGTGTAAAGACCACTGTTTTGTTTTTTATGTTTTGCTAGTTGACATGTTCAACATTGACCTCCCAACTTAGCTAATCTCTTTTCAAACTAGACCAAAACAAATTAATGTTCCTCCTATTAAATGGGTTTATTTCTTCCAAAGTGTTCTAAAAAACCTCCAACATGAATCTTCCATATAAAAAATTCACACACGGATGTCTTTGAGATATTAAGCTTATTATCCTAATATAAATACCCTTCTTTGAGGTGATAATTATCTACAACACGGTTATTCTCATCTCTCAAAGTCATATATACTTCTCTAAATTCTGAGCAAGATTCATACTTCTTTTTGAGTCTCTCAAATCTAGTAACTTCAACACTAATTACAAATAACAGTGTTACTCGGCGATTCAAGGCATCTGCCATTTTATTCTCCATTCTAGATTTATGTGTCAAAACAAATGAATAAATTTGCAAATCTTTAACCCAATGACCATGCCGATTTCAATTGAAAATAGAGAAAAGGAATAGACTGTACGCTTCTAAGGCAAATAAGGGGCATAAACAAGTTGTTTTCCAACCCGGTGATTGGGTTTGGGTGCACATGCATAAGGAAAAATTTCCTAACCAAAAGAAATCAAAATTAGAGCCTCGTAGTGAAGGCCGATTTTAGCTTTTAAAGAGGATCAATGACAACGCATTCAAAATTGATCTTTTAGGTGAATATGGTGTTAGTGTTACCTTTAATGTTATTGATCTTACTTTGTTTGACAGTTTTTGATTCGAGATTGAATCATTTCAAGGAGAGAGGGGATGATGTGGATCAGCCTATAAACTCCAGCAAGGACCCATTACTTGTTTTGAATGGGCTAATAACTCGGGGTAAGATAAAGGTGTTGAAATAGGCATTGAATGCATTGGTTTTGAATGTTTCGACCAAGTCAGATTTGAAGGATAGATTGGAGTATCAAGAGAAGGCCTTAGTACATCTTATCGATGTGCAAAAAGGACTCATTCTAACCTTATTTGGGCCATGAGGTTTTGGCAATAAGGTTGCCACTTTTCCAAATTATCGGCCTTGTGTTTATAATGTTTCTATATATTTTTTGGATTCCTAATTAGTTTTGGACTTCCTATTATGTATGGGAACATTAATTATTTCATTTAAGTATTAGAATTTATTATTTTATTTATTTTCTTGTTAGGTGAGGAGACAACACAACAAAGGAAACAAAAAAAATCCAAGTTGACTTAAGAAACAAAATGGCGGCAAAGCTTCCTAATTATGTAAGGAGATTATTCCAGCAACTTCAATTATGTTTCCTAGTATTAGAAGGATCCTAAGAGGTGGCAAAAGAAGGAAATTAATACCAACAATTACTTTCCTTTCACAATAAGAAATAAAACATAAGTTTAAGATCAAAATCCTACTACAACTTGGAAACAACATAGACGACTACCTTTCCTTTAGTTTCAAGGATATCTTGGTCACTTTAACTTTTTCATTATTTCATAATCTTCAAGGTATAATACCTTATATCTTCATGGTTAGAAGTCATTTTCTCATTACTTTGGGTCTTTAATGAGATGTATGGAAGACTATAAATAAGTCTTAAATCAATTCTATAATATTTTCTTTCCTTCTCTTCTTCTCACGGTAAAACAAAGATTTAATATTATGGGCTTTATTTTATTTGTTTAGGTTTAATTAATTTTTTCAGCTAGGATCCAAGGCTTGTTTGGATCACGGTTTGGGCTTATTAGTAAAGGTTTTGGGTCAGTTTTTATATGTGGGTCAGTTTAGCCCACAAGGGTGGATCCATTTGGGTTAATTTTTTAGAACAATTTAAACACATGTAAGCCTGAATTTCAGCAGTGATTGATAAATAATACTTATGAATTTTTTAATTTTAACATGTGAGAGAGATTCTTGTATTTTGGTTGTTCCTAAACGAACTGAATTTGACTTCTCAAAGTTTAATTGGCTTAATGATGTCATTTGACATCATTCCAATAATGTTGGTGTTTTAGGATAGGTTTCTATTGTGTCACACTTTTATGAGACCAATTTTAGCTTTTTAGGATCAAATCTTAATCTTGAATGCGGGTTATGTGACCACGTAATCACAAGGTTCACATCAGTGTTGAAGAGATGCTAATAAATATCTTTAAGTGGTAAAGGTATGTTAATATTTGATAGAGGCACTTGAGCATCTGATGATATAGTGAGATCCAATTGGACAAGACTCCCAATCTAAGAGTCATTTCCCAATTCATATTGTAATATCCCACATTGGCGGGTGAGGATTTGGTAGCTGGCCTTATTAGTAGTGGTGGTTGCTAACTTGTCAGATGCATTTTAGGGCCATGCGTGGTCATCAAGAACAAATCTGTGAGGGCGGTAAGGCTCAAAGTGGACAATCTCTGGCAGGTTAGGCGGGGCTGTTACATTTGGTATCAGAGCCGACATCACTGGCTGTCCAGTTGTGCCGACGGGGTCGTCAGGCTCCTTAAGGGGGGTGGATTATAATATCCCACATCGGCAGGTGTGGATTTGATAGCTGGCCTTATTGGTAGTGCTGGTTGTTAACATGTCAGACGCATTTTGAGGCCATACGTTGTCACCAAGAACAAATTCATGAGGACGGTAAGGCCCAAAGAGGACAACATCTGACAGGTTGGGTCAGGCTGTTACACATATTCTATCATGACTTTAGAGTTCACATTTGGGGTTTCCTCGAAGGTGACCCATCCTGCCTTAATAAGCTTGAGGAGCTTGTCTTTAAAAGCATAACAACTTTTAATGTTATGACCATTTTGGATATGGGGGTTGAAATGGTTTATAGAGAATCAGAGTAATCTGTCCAATACTGACCAATCTTTTAAATATCTCTTTAAAAGATAAAGGAAAGAGCGATAGAGTTTTCTTTAACTACTATGACTTGTCATATATTTGCTTATTAGATCGAACCTGATTAGTCATTGGAGGAGAATGATTAGGATGCTAAGATATAGAATGATTTTGATTCATACTTCTTATATGGGAGTTATCTTCTTATTTCTCAAATGGCATAGCATTAAACCTCTCTTCTTAATTCCATATCCTTCTCAGTTTCAATCCTTGCTCTACCCTCTTTAATGTCGTTATTATCTCTACTAATAAGCTCATAAATTACAAGTTATGTAATCACAATAAGGAGTCTTTAAAGTATTGATGAAGATGGAATTGAGCTCATTTTATAGCAGTGGAGCGTAAGCTTGTGTTGTCATTTCTCTCAGCCTCATCGCATATTCCTTGACCGACTCATCATTTCTTATCTCAATTCTTTGAAGGTCTAACCTGGTTAGAGCCATCTTTAAGTTAAATCCAAATTGTTGCTGAAATGCATCAACCAAGTGTCGCACCTAACATCGCGGCGACCCTAAAAATAATCCTTGATTATGGAAAAAGAACAAATTATCTAGCATCTGATTATTTGCTCTTGTGTTTGGCAATGAGATCTTCGGTGAAAATACATCATGAGATGACCTTTTGTTTTTATAGGTTTTCAAAGTGAAGGCCTTGAGAAAAAGCTCGAGGTTTTGTTTGAGAAAAACAACTTGTCTCTTTTTTTAACATTTATTTTTATCAGCATGAATAATAATGAGTAGTTTATTCTTAATGTCATGAATCTTATAAAAAAGTATTCTTTGCATTTGGAGAGCATTGTTTATTGTTCTAGGTTGCTTGCTTGCTTGATTAGAAAGGACTTCTACAAGCACGTAATGTAGGCTGTGGTTTTTGGCTATGAAAGAAAAGGATTCATAAGGCTCAAAGAGTATTTCATGGTTTCAAAGATCGAGGATCATTATCAATAGTTTGACTCTTGACGTCATTCATATTTTCTTTTGCTGCTCTTCTTTGATTCGTTGCTTTTTCTTTTTTATTGCTTTCCTAGGGCATACTTACTTTATCTTAGATGTCACTTTTCTAGTGATTTGGGCATGCCCCCTAGCATTTGAGTTTCTTGAGCTTTTATGCCCGCTTTTTTTTCACGGCTTTTTGTCTTTTCTCATTGAAATTTTCTCTTGCCCCCCAGTATGGGGTGTGATCCTAATCGGGATTTTTTTCATGAAAGAAAAATTATTTAGGCTCAAAAAGGGATCGCAAGGGATGTACTTATTTCAGAACGTGAAAGGAATAACAAAGATGGCCTTTTCTCATTTCAAGCATAAGCAGTTAAGATCAATAAACTTTGACCTCATCCAGTGTGATGGTTTGGTCTTTGCAAAGATGCATTTCATGGGTCATGAGCAACGAGTTCACTACATACCATTATTCATACATTTAAAAACACATGATTCAAGAGTCATGGGGCAAGGGTGTTTATTCATTTCATTTTTCTTTTTTCCTTTTTTCCTTTTTATTTTTTCCTTTTGTTTATAATAGTCACCTCAATGATGGAGTTACTTGATTCAATTGTCATTCTACAAGTAGAATGTTAAAAATATCATTTTTGAAAGAACATCAAATTATTTTTTGAAATCAAAATACCAGATCAATTTTTCAAAACTCCAATAGGGAAATGAATTTTGGTACAAGAGATGAATTGCGTCTATGAGATCACGCGAGGCTTTAAAGGTGTATTCGTGAGTTCTTATAAGAAAACTCTCTTAAAAAGATAAATAATGCTTGGGCGTAAACACGATTGAATGAGAAACTCATTATTTCATTGAAACTTTGGAAATGAAGTTTAACAACAAAGAACTTATGCCAACATGAATACTGGCATGATAATATAAAAGGGGCTGAACATTTAGCGATCATTCATTGGAATTTTTGAAATCTTTCAATCATTCATTCTCCTCGACAAAGGCATCTTTTCAACACTTAGTTGCAATCACATGTAGATCATTCTTGACCTAATATCTCCATAGCTTTCTCTTCAAGATAGTTGATTTTTGGGAGTTAGCGTGAAGAAATTAACTATAGGAACGGTAAGAGCCTTGGCTGCCCCCTTCAGTGTCCTTTCCTTTTTCGGTGAAATCGTTTTTTTTATTCGGATCAACAATTTTACCTAACTCAATGGCTTGTTCAATCCTCTCAGCTATAACAATCAGGTCAGTAAAATGTTGTGCAAAGCTTCTAACCAAGTATTCAAAGTACGAAGTTTTAAAGGTGTTGGAAAAAAAACTGATCATCTCCTTTTCCAATATGGGAGGGTTAACTTGTGCAGCTACCTCACTCCATCTTCGGGCGTATTCTTTTATGGACTCCTTTGTTATTCTTCTCTATAGCTTGCAAGCTTAACCGATCAAGGCCCACGTCTAATTGAACTTATATTGCCTCATGAAGGCATCAACTAAATCCTTTCATTTTTTAACCTTGGTATTATCCAATCGCATATACCAAGTGAGGGCAGCGCCACATAAGCTGTCTTGAAAGAAATGAATCAACAATTTCTCATCATCAACCACCTCAGCCATTATGTTGCAGTATGCTTGGAGATGAGTTATAGGTCATTGAGTTCCTGTATATTTGACAAATTCTGGCACTCTAAACTTCTTAGGAATGACTATGTTAGGTACCAAACATATATTGAGAGTTTCCAACAAGTCACACAAATGGTTTCCTCTCTTCTAGGGCCGTCCATTTTTCCAAACCCTCTTTTTTCACCATCTTGCCCTTTTGAGATTCTTTCTCTGTAGAATCAATGGTAAACGGCATTCTCATGGGGTATGCTGGTTGAAAATGCATGGCTTGTTGAAATTCAGATGACACCTTATTTGCCCTCAGATTCTGTGGATCAAAATGAGTTACATGCATATCTTCAGGCTGAGCTATAAGTGTTGCTTTTCCAAATTTATCTCTCAAAGTCTGCTCGAGTAGACTAGTAAGCCTTGCAACTTCTTCTTTAAGATTGTCCATCTCTTTTTGATGTTGAGCTTCCAACTGTGCTTTTTCTTCATTTTCCATTTGTCTTTTTCTTGAACGAGTGTTATAGATGGGTTTTAATGGGGAACCTATATTTCAACCTGCTAAATGTAAATCATGCAATTTATGCAAAAATATTGATTAAAAAAAATGCGTATGAAAAGAAAACTTGCCCTTCACGGGGTGACAACTTAATAGGAAGATCCTAATTGTTAAGTGCATCAACGGGTTGGTCATTATCTAGTTTCAAAGGGTCTCTTGCATGCTCAGTGATTGTCCTTGAAAGGTCGATATGAGGTTTACAAGTGGTGTGAAGATAAAGGCCCTGAGTAATATCAGTTTGGCATATCAACCACTTCCAAGTAAACAATCAAGCGAGAGTTGGATGGTTTCACGAGTCTTACCCGGGCTAAAGCCATTGGGGTACCGTTACTCCCCCACTTATCCTAGGTTGTAAAGTGTGTGCTCTCATAGTGATTCATGACAACATAAATAAGGATGCATGCTACAGCAGTAAGTGCAGGAAAAATAAACAAATAAACACAACAAACAAAATAGCAATTATAAGACAAAAGACAAAGCTTAATCCTAAGGTCCCCAGCGGAGTCGCCATTCTGTCGCACCTGACATCACGGTGGCCCTAAAAATAATCCTTTAAGGAGTCGCCACCTAATATTATGGCATCTGGTTCTTTTAAGGAAAAATATCTTGTTTGAGGAGTCGCCACCTAGTATTATGGTCACTAGGAACCCTAACTGGTCAACAGAGATTCTATGGCTCGGGATTGGTTACGTAAAAGGGAAGATATTATCACCCTTTAAACGTTCTGCCTAAGGAGGACTGTATTGCTGGTTTTGTCTTAAATTGCTAAACATTTATTCACTTATGTTATGATGATTTGTTTATAATATTCCTGATTCTGGTGCCAGTGAATATTCGATCCCGAATAATTTCAACTCTGGCGTTGGTAAAAATTCATAACTACAAAAAAAATCAGTATATATTTTTTTTATATTCCTGATCCTGATATCAGTGAATAAATTGACAAAAATACTTTTTTTCTAAGACATGCAAAATTTTTATTTCTACACTTTCTACTTTTTTATTTATTTTGTTTTTTTATTTATTTTATTTTTATATATATATTTTTTATTTTTTAGGGTTGGGCTGGGCTGGACCCAGGCGGCTTTTACCCGCCAGCGTGCGTGAATTGCCCACGCACGCTGGCTACAGTTATTATGTAATTATATTTCTAATGCACACTGTTGGGGAATTATCTTGCAAAACTGGAGACACTTACCTGGGAGCAAGATGGAGGCGATGGCGTGCTGTTCCTCTCTTTGTTTTTTTTAAGCTTCTTCCTCTGGTTTTGGATGTTGGCGCTGGAGAAGAGGAAGCCGACTGTGATGCTGGTGCTTTCTTCTGTGGGTTCCTTGTTTCCCTGTCCTCCTCTCTGCGTCCCTTTACTTGTTTTGCTGTGTTATTCCCTGTCTTTCTCAGTCTCTCTCTCTCTATATGTCCTGGGCTGCCCTTGCGTCTGTCTGTTCGGGGGGAAGGTGGCGCAACCAGAGTCGCGACTAGCACTGCTCTGGAAGAAGATGATGATGAAGGTGCAGTGGCTGGCCAAAATTTGCTCTCCCCTCTGTATAATCTCTGTTTATTCTCGTGCCCCCTGTTTCTTTTTCGTTTGCTTCTCTCCCTCTCCCTATGTTTTTGTATCGTCTTTATGTTTCTTGTTCCCTGCTGTTCGTGGCTTTTTGTTTTCTCCCTCTCAGCCCCTCGGTTCTGCCCTTTTTCCTCTTCTAGTTCTCTGTCTAGTCTTCTCCGTTCAAGATGAAGACAATGGTGGTAAAAGCATGAGGTGCTGCTGGTTGATGGACCAAAATTCTCCCCTGGTTCTGTTTCTCTCCCAGTCTTTTTTGGTGTTCCTCTTTCTTTCCAGTCCCCCCCTGCGCTCTCTCATCTTATCTGGCTTTATAGCCAGAGAATGCTAAGCATCCTTGTGATTGAAACGGCTTTAAGCCTTTACTCCAGAAACAGTTCCTAAAGAAGAAGGCGACAAATCACTTCTCAAAACGACGCCGTTTGTGTGATGGGAATAGTCATTTTCAATCTGGTCACTGAAGTTCTGAAATCATGTAATCAAACCCGTGAGTAAATTGTAATTGAACCCCTGCATTTCGACGCCTTTTACAAGCTAGTCCTTAGACTTTAATCTGATGCACTTTTACCCCAAACTTTGGTATTTTTTCAATTAAGTCCCTAATTTTATTAATTAAATTAAATCCAAGTGCAATTAAGTCTCAAAACTTATCAATTCTCCAATTAAACCCTTGATTCGATTAATTAAATTAATTACAAGCTTAATTAAGTCTCAAAACTTATCAATTCTCCAATTAAACCCTTAATTGGATTAATTAAATTAAGTACAAGCTCAATTAAGTCTCAAAACTTATCAATTCTCCAATTAAGCCCTTGACTTGATTAATTAAACTAGTCAAGAATTTAATTAAATCTTTAAACTTCCAATCATGTTGCCCTTAACCCAAATTTTAATTCATTCTTCATTTATTTATTTTTACTTGTTTTTCATCATTTTTTTCAGTAAATAAAATAATTAAAATAAAAAGGTAAAAAATTGGGTTATGACACCAAGTATTCTTATTTCTTCTTTTCAGAACCATTTAAATCCAAGTTGAGTTTTTAAAATTATGATAATAATTATTTTTATCCTTACATGTCTTAGTTGTACAATTTTGAAATTGAAAGTTTTTTACAAGGATATTTTAGAAATAGATAAATAATAAATATTGTTTCTATAGACATATCCTCTCTGTACCTTTTATTTTGGAAGTATAGACATTCACTCCAAAATTATTCGAGAGACATATTTATATTTATATCTTTGTCTATTCAACTAAATATATTTATGTCTTCATTGTCTGCGTCTTTTTTGTTTCAAGAAAGTAACCAAACACTACTTAATATACATTATTTAAACTATTTTCAGTGATTTGGATATTAATTATCTTTTTTGAATAAAATTTTAAGAGTCAAGTTTCTCTATACAACTTTATTGTTATTATTGTTCCAAGGGTTTTTGAGAAATAATAAACCATAATACTTCTGGTAAGCTGAATCATTTGTATAAAGAAAGCATCATTGTTAACTTAAATATCTTAAAAAATTTAAAGACCTAAAAAATGTTAGACTGACAAATAGACTCCTAAGTAACTAAATGCTTTTCCTATGGCCCTTCGAATTACCCTATCATAATAGAAAGTGATTCATCATGCTAAAGATAATCGAGTTGTCTGCCAACCTAACACTACATTCTGAACTTTTTCCACCGCTCTACTATATATATTTGTTAACAAGCACATGTAACATAGGAACTCCAAAATATTACCAAAGATTATTTGTTAAAGCAAACACTGAAATGAATTGATATCACGAGCCACCCTTAGACGAATAAAACAGTCTGGTTTTTAGCCACACTAACATTTTTTTACCAAAAAGTTACAAAAGTCCTGTATGACAACTTTGATTTGCTTCAAATCAAGTTTTGCAAAAAAAAATTAAGTCACCAACAAATATGGATGACAACTTCACCTGGCTCGTTTGGAATCTAGTGTCATTCAATTCAATTGAATCATATTTTTATCTAATTTATTGAAAAACAAATAAAATTCAATCCAATTTGACTAAAGATGGATGCGTAGGTAAATAAATGCTTCACTTGACCCATCACTTGACTCAACTTCTACATGGTTTTTTAACCCTTTTATATTTTGTAAAGTTGTAATTTATATTTCAATATAGTACATAGATTTTTATCTTATTATTCATGGAGGATTGTTATGGTTTTACACGTAGATGTAAAGTTTAGACTCTATTTTATTGTTTTATGATTTATAGATGGATATATATTTTTTTAAGCTTCAATTTTATTTTTTGAAATTTGATTAAAAATAGAACAATTGGATCAAATGAGATACTTGTCGAATAAAGAAAGATCTTCATCCAATCCAATGTAATCCAATCGTATAAAAGATGAAGTCAAGTGCTGGATTTAGATATCTCTAGTTAGAGATGGGAGAGCAAAATTCAGTTGCAACTCAATCTATTATTGTTCATGTAAATAACAAAAGGATGAGAAATAATCGAACCCTAATAGCGTTTTTCCATACATGAAACAAAGGTATAAGAATAGAGGATCTTCATGTTGAATACTTTATGATGAAGTATAGGAATTTGAAATCTTAGCTTTCCAACTCACTTATAACAAGGTCATTGTGATTCGCTTTATGATTAAGGAAGTGAAACTATCCTAAATATCATATCCCTAATAGCATTTAGGATCAAACCCTACCTCAAACAATCATAAACCTTTTTTAGGTCTAACTTAATTATCATCAAATATTTTCTAGTTTTCTTTTCTACATCTAGCATTAAGAGCCAATCATATAATCATAGTGGTATTATTGTGCTTCTTTGAAACAACACATTGGTACTGACTAGCCAATATGTGCCAGTTAAGAGTATTTGCTGTGAAACTCTGTGTAAACTTCTTAATTGGTTTGCAATCTTACTTCAATGTAATTAATTTTTTACGTTCTGAAACTCTCATATGAAGGACATCATGCATTGATTTCTTTATACTTAACTTTCCTTATATACATGTCTTATGTGATAAGGATAAGGAAAATCTTCAAGTTTCCTAGTTTGTCGCGTTGGTAACAGACTGCTAACATATTTTACAAAATTAATGATAAAGTTATTTTCAGATAACTTTTTCTACTCTATCTGAATTTATCTCTTATATAACCTAAACTACTCAGATAATTAGAGAGAAGATAATGCTAACTAATTTTAATAAACTTCTATCTTAGTCAAATTATCCTTTTACCAACCATAAAAAGATCTTCACTAATCTAAACTAATAAAATGACAATTATTACAAAGTTGATCCTGCTATTCTCTTAGGTCATTATCAGAAGGGGGAAAGTAAAGGTCTAAAGGCAAAAGGTCCAAACTTCTATATTTAAAATTAGTTGAAAATCATACATTGTTTTCTTTGTAAGTGGCATGTTGATGACATCTATATCACATTTAGAAAGCATTGAATCTAGATCCTCCTCAAACTTTTTTCCTGTCATATTCTCCAACTCTGTCTCCATCTTAAGTCTATTATGATACAGTAGAGTGCAACTGAAACGCTTCAAACGTTGGAGTAAAAGCCTTCTGATGCGTCCAGCACCAACAGTTCCCACCATTTTTCCTTCAAGATTGTAAGCCCTGTATGCAATAGCCGCCACATTCCACTCTCATTGATTGATAACTTGATGATATCTAGGTAAGAAATTTTGTACAAGAACAAGGATTCTCATGAGCTCATCTTTTGCAACTGAGACAACATTGCTTCCTTTGTAGCAGTTAACCCAGCAGCAGCTACTACCTTCAAATCTATATGATCAGAACCAATTCCAATAGTGAGAAGAGGTTTTTTTGCCCTCTTGATCCTTTATGCCATAACATATGCGGGGTGGAAAGGTATAGTGATGAGGACAGGGAGATCAAGAATATGCTTGTCAAGTTCTATGATAATTATACAGTTGAAGAACAAAAAATCAACATACTAGCCATCCTAATATTCTTGGAAATAAAAGGCATAAATCTAAGCATCTTGAAATCATTTAATGTCATCACTACAATTAGGACATGGAGATCAACAATTAATCTTGTTGTTCTCTTAGGTCATTAGGGAAAGTAAAGGTCTAAAGGCAAAAGATCCAAACTTCTATATTTAAAATTAATTGAAAATCATACCTTATTTTCTCTGTAAGTGGCATGTTGATGACAACTATGTCATATTTAGAAAGCATTAAATCTAGATCCTCCTCAAAATTTTCCCATGTCTGAATCTCCAGCTCTGGCTCCATCTTAAGTCTATCATGATACAGTAAAGTGCAATTAAAAGGCTTTAAACGTTGGAGTAAAATCCTTTTGATGTGTCCAGCACCAACAGTTCCTACTATCTTTCCTTCAAGATTGTAAGCCCTGTATGCAATAACTACCACATTTCACTCCTCATTGATAACTTGATGATATCCAGGTAAGAAATTTCATACAAGAACAAGGATTCTCATGAGCTCATCTTAAGCAATGGAGACAACATTGAAAAGAGGGTAACACTTAATATCCTAAATATGCAGGAACACAACTTCAACAAAGAACCTTAATGCTTAAAAACAACACACTTACAAGCTTGTAGCTCCTTATATTTTCAGCCTCGTGTAAAGATATGGACAATGATTGTCAATGGTGATCATATGCTATATTTCTAGCCTGTTGTTCATAGTAATTCTATTAAGGATTAAATACTTGATTATCTTACATCTTGTTTATAGAAGTTATATTTATTTTTAATTACATCCTTTAATTGTAATTTGACAAATATTATATTCTCCAATTTGGTGCTCAATCTTTGGATTTCAAATTTTTTTACCTTGAACCTTTTGAATAAGTTTTATTAATTTTCAATTTCATATTTCAATCTAAATTAATGGTATTATGTTTTTCAATTTGGTCCTTATTATTTTGATTTCTAATTCTTAATCTTTTTGGTAAAAGTTATTATTATTTTTAATTTCACTCTTCAATCAAAACATTCTTTTGATTTTTTATGTTAATTTTTATCCTGATTCTTTTGAATTTTTACAAAAAAGAGATATCTCTAGTTATGAAATGAGATACTTGTCAAATAAAAAAAGATCTTCATCCAATCCAATCTAATCCAATCGTATAGAATTATGAAGTCAAGTGCTGGATTTAGATATCTCTAGTTAGAGATGGGAGAGCAAAATTCAGTTGCAACTCAATCTATTATTGTTCCTGTAAATAATGAAAGGATGAGAAATAATCGAACCCTTTTACTGAAATAAATAAATTCACTCTCTAGTCTCAACAGTACTGGATCAATTTTTCCATACATGAAACAAAGGTATAAGAATAGAGGATCTTCATGTTGAATACTTTGTGATGAAGTATAAGAATTTGAAATCTTAGCTTTCCAGCTCACTAATAGCGTTTAGGATCAAACTCTACCTCAAACAATCATAAACCTTTTTTAGGTCTAACTTAATTATCATCAAATATTTTCTAGTTTTCTTTTCTACATTTAGAGTTAAGAGCCAATCATATAATCATAGTGGTATTATTGTGCTTCTTTGAAACAACACACTAGTACTGACTAGCCAATATGTGCCAGTCAAGAGTATTTGCTGTGAAACTCTATGTAAACTTCTTAATTGGTTGGCAGTTTCCTAGTTTGTCGCGTTGGTAACAGACTGCTAACATATTTTACAAAAATAATGATAAAGTTATTTTCAGATAACTTTTTCTACTCTATCTGAATTTATCTCTTATATAATCTAAACTACTCAGATAATTAGAGAGAAGATAATGCTAACTATTCTTGATAAACTTCTATCTTAGTCAAATTATCCTTTTACCAACCATAAAAAGATCTTCACTAATCTAAACTAATAAAATGACAATTATTACAAAGTTGATCCTGCTATTCTCTTAGGTCATTATCAGAAGGGGGAAAGTAAAGGTCTAAAGGCAAAAGGTCCAAACTTCTATATTTAAAATTAATTGAAAATCATACATTGTTTTCTTTGTAAGTGGCATGTTGATGACATCTATGTCACATTTAGAAAGCATTGAATCTAGATCCTCCTCAAACTTTTTCCCTGTCATATTCTCCAACTCTATCTCCATCTTAAGTCTATTATGATACAGTAGAGTGCAACTGAAAGGCTTCAAACGTTGGAGTAAAAGCCTTCTGATGCGTCCAGCACCAACAGTTCCCACCATCTTTCCTTCAAGATTGTAAGCCCTGTATGCAATAACTACCACATTTCACTCCTCATTGATAACTTGATGATATCCAGGTAAGAAATTTCATATAAGAACAAGGATTCTCATGAGCTCATCTTATGCAATGGAGACAACATTGAAAAGAGGGTAACACTTAATATCCTATATATGCAAGAACGCAACTTCAACAAAGAACCTTAATGCTTAAAAACAACAC
>Ga0325402_1001791_pt1 | contig 18170 bp, 21 predicted proteins | sample PopdelMetagenome_22_FD_207212 | JGI IMG/M metagenome (GOLD analysis project Ga0325402, IMG submission 207212) | Populus deltoides microbial communities from Bellville, Georgia, United States - Xylem-PdKOR-R3 | ecosystem: Host-associated > Plants > Phyllosphere > Stem > Wood/Secondary xylem... | reverse complement strand
CCAAGTGGCATCGAGAGATAAGCAGCAATGGTGGCGAAAATTATTGAGAGATTTTTTTAATTCAATTATATGTTCATTTTTATCAAGCATGCAGATTCAAGTTTCAATCCAGTTAGCTGATAATTGAGTGGTAGAATGAACATCTTGCCGCCTGCCTTACGGTCAACTGTTCTTTCATCCCCATGAATTGCTCGAATTTGATTGTGTATAGCTTAGTTACTTTGTTTTATAATATGGATCCAATGGGAGCAATCACATGAAGCCTTCCTTATCTACCGTGCTGTCACAGATCATTCCCAGCAGCTTCATCTTTATAATACGAAAATGGAGCCATCATAATCTTATAATAATTAAGTCAACAGAAAATTAGGACGTGATTATGCGCCACCACATGATTTAATAACATAAACAAACCATATTATTAATTGACTTTCTTAAGGGAAGAGAAGATCGAACATCTTGTAATGACAGCTTTTCCCACGATATAAACAGTATATATGTCGAGGCTAGTATAAAAGAGGTGGCATGTTTCATTGAGTTGTCACCAAGAAACAAAGGTTCAAAACATTGCATTGTCACCCTGACATGGCTAGCTCAAAGCTTTCCCCATGTCTAATCTTTCTTCAGGTCGTTTTCTTGGTGTTGGTCTTTAACTCGGCGAATGCGCAGTTGAGGGTAGGGTTTTACAAGGATACATGTCCAAAAGCTGAGGCTATTGTGGAAGAGGTTATGCATCAAGTGATGAAAGTAGCTCCTAGCCTTAGTGGTCCTTTGTTGAGGATGCACTTTCATGACTGCTTTGTTAGGGTATGCGAGCCTTTAATCCATCTCTGATCATTTGAAAATCCTGAAACAGTTTTATGCTCTCTTTTTTTCTTGCTTGAATTCATGAACAACGCTTAATTATGATGACTAGCTAATTATGTATTTTCTACAGGGTTGTGATGGCTCGGTGCTTTTGAACTCTAGCACTGGCCAAGCTGAAAAGGATTCACCTCCGAACTTAAGCCTTAGAGGATATCAAATTATTGACAGAGTCAAGACTGCATTAGAAAAGGAGTGTCCTGGAGTAGTTTCCTGTGCGGACATCATGGCCATTGTGGCTAGGGATGTCACGGTTGCGGTAAGAAATTTCTTTCAAGATAATTTCTTTTGTAAGAAAAATCTTAAGGAACAGAATGGTTTTAATTGATAACAATTTATCCTATCTATCAGACTATGGGACCTTTCTGGGAGGTTGAAACTGGAAGAAGGGATGGAAGGGTGTCCAATTTTTTAGAGCCCTTGACAAACCTGCCACCATTTTTCGCAAACATTTCTCAATTGATATCAATGTTTCGTTCGAAGGGTCTAAGCGTGAAGGACCTCGTAGTGCTTTCAGGTACTTGAGCATTTCACTTCAGGTTCTTTATAGAGAGTCTTGTAAGAAGAGATTGTACGGAAGTAAATTCTAATTATTCTGTAATTCTGTCACAAAGGTGGGCACACCATTGGCACTTCTCATTGCTCTTCATTCAGCTCTCGGCTTTACAACTCCACCGGAAAGGATGGCACCGATCCCACATTGGACTCAGAATACATAGAAAAACTGAAGAGTAAATGCAAGGTAGGAGATCAAACTACGCTAGTAGAGATGGATCCTGGAAGTGTCAGGACATTCGATAACAGCTATTATACGCTCGTAGCTAAAAGAAGGGGACTTTTCCAGTCTGATGCAGCTCTCCTTGACAACAGTGAGACAAAAGCTTATGTTAAACTTCAATCTGCTGCGACCCATAGGTCCACATTCTTCAAAGACTTTGGTGCTTCCATGATAAATATGGGCAGGGTTGGAGTTCTAACCGGTAAAGCTGGTGAAATCAGGAAAGTTTGCAGCAAGGTTAATTAACTAGCTAGTTCATGTTTACTGTCATTATGGAAAAAATTATTATTATTTTGCATGGAAAGATTTGTATGGCCTTACGTACCTTGTTAAGAACTCTTTGCTTTTTTTCCTTGAAGATTTGCTTCATTGTTTAAAGTGTGGAAATCCATTCCATTACTCAATCAATAAAAAGTGCTTAATTGTTCAGAATCCATTCCTTCTATCCTTTTTGGAGCACAAAATGGACTTGCAAAACAAGTTGAGTACCGTACATCTTTACATCCATCATGCATGCACGTTATTAATTATCACCAGAACTAATTCTTTGTGAGCAAAGTTGTCGAATTTTATTTGGGAAAATTATCCTTATTTGGGAAAATTTAATTAATTTTATATTTACTTTTTTATATTTATAAAAATTATAATTGAAATCCTAAACTTTGTTGTGCGTACAATAGTTCACATCCTATTGTAAAATAGACTAAACTATATGGTTGATCCTAAATTGTTTATACCCACAATAAAATTTGTAATATAAATTAACTGTGTAATTTAAAAAACACAAAGGGTAAGTATAAAAAAGATAATCAGAGTAATTTTTATTTTTTTATATATAGTTCTTACCTATTATAGTTTTCAAAACCAATTTTTAAAAAAAAGCTCTAGATCACTTAGGTCCTTGAATTATGCAATCATATCGTTTTTGTTTAATACAACAAGTAATGATATTAGAATCCACCATATCAATTAATCAATCAATTTTAATCTATGTAGATTAATTTTATAAATAGTTATCATATTAGCAAGTATAAAACTCGAACAAGAGATCACAACGGAGCAAACTCCTTGATCTCAAGCTCTTACCACTAGAACACCTACTAAATAGTTGTAAAACCCTTTCTTAGTTAGATGTGATAGTATTTTTTTAAAGTATTATTTAAAAATATATTAAAATAATTTTTTTAAAATTTTTTACATCAGCACTTTAAAATTATTAAAAATTATTAATTTTATATTTTTTCAAGATAAATATATTTTTAAAATTCCGTTAAACCCAATTGAAAATATAATAACAAATAGTGGCCTAGCACTCTCACCTTCTATTGATGGCATTGTTATTGCCAAAGCTTTTGTGTAAAATAACAAAAACTTATGGATGAGAATTTGGATAGGCCACCAACATTATCCATGAACTTCAAGAGCATTCCACGTCAGCCCCGTGATCTTCCACGTCAACAAAACCACCCTATCAAACCTCTGTGTCAGATTACACATCTGCTACACCAGCCAATCACAAACCATGATGTGTATCCAATGTGGCATGTCTACATCCACCAGCTCAAGCATAAAGTATCTCCTCATTCAGTTTTTCTACATCCCATTGTTACCTAATCCAATCCACAACAGAAGCGCCTGAGCAGCTCGAAAGACAGAAAGCTTTGCAACAAAGAGATATGGCTTCACTGGCAGCATCCAGAGCAGCTGCCTCCCTTGGAGTGTCTGAAATGCTAGGAAACCCTCTCAACTTCAGTGGAGCCACCAGGTCTGCTTCTCCGGCTGCAACAACTCCTGCCACGTTCAAGACTGTTGCTCTCTTTTCCAAGAAGAAGGCCGCTCCTAAACCAAAGCCTTCTGCTGTTTCACCAGCTGATGTGGAGCTCGCCAAGTGGTATGGTAAGTGATCCATCTTTCCGTCCATCCTCTCTTCTTCAACTTGGTGAAGTTGAGTTCTATATGCTTAAAAAAAATGCTATTCCTTTGGTGGTTTCAGGTCCTGACAGAAGAATCTTCTTGCCGGATGGGCTCTTGGACCGGTCTGAGATCCCAGAATACTTGACTGGAGAAGTCCCTGGAGAGTAAGATCACTTTTCTTGCTCTTTATCTTAACTGGATCTTGGTTATTATTCCATTAAACTACAACTATGGTTTCTAAATTTACTGTCATGATTATATATGTTGACTGATAGCTATATATATTAATGATGTGTTTACATGTGACTTGCAGCTATGGTTACGATCCTTTTGGTCTCAGCAAGAAGCCAGACGACTTCGAAAAGTATGTTCAGTGTGACTCTAGCTTTTCTTTCTTAAACATGTCGATTTTTCTGATGGAGATTATACTTTTTATTACAGATATCAGGCATTTGAGTTGATTCACGCCAGGTGGGCCATGCTTGGAGCAGCTGGCTTCATCATCCCTGAAGCTTTCAACAAATTTGGAGCCAACTGTGGGCCAGAAGCTGTCTGGTTCAAGGTATGCAACTCTTTATTGGTTTTTTCAATGACAGTTGTTGATTTTTCTTGTCTCGGAATTAATCTTGATAGAAAATTATCATGATATTAGACAAGAGTATAAATGATTTCTGTTTACTTGCTGCAGACAGGAGCTCTACTTCTTGATGGCAACACATTGAACTACTTTGGCAAGAACATCCCCATCAACCTCGTCCTTGCTGTCGTTGCTGAGGTTATCCTTGTTGGCGGTGCTGAATACTTCAGAATCACTAATGGCTTGGTACTGTGCTTGGACACTATTTTGTCTACCATCCCAATCTAAGAATAGCTCATTTCATGCTCCTGCACTTCTACAATACTAGGAACTATGAATCATTTATAGGATAATTAGTTGCACAATTCTTAGCTACAAGGTTAACGTGTCCCAATTTCCCCTTCTATTTGCTAAACAAGGTCATTAACAACCAATTATGTGTAATTTGAGAAGATTTTGAAATCTGGATGTTTATTAAAATCTATTTGAACCGTATGGTGCGTGGCCTAAGGCTCTCAAATATGCTGGTAGAGATTTACGATTGAATATTAATTACTGGTAGGGTTACCTTATTTTCTAAAATGGTGGCAATGACACAGTTATCTTGTATTATTGGTAGGGTTTTGATGACAAGCTTCACCCGGGTGGTCCTTTTGACCCACTGGGCTTGGCAAAGGATCCTGATCAAGCTGCACTCCTGAAGGTGAAGGAGATTAAGAATGGTAGACTTGCAATGTTTGCCATGCTGGGTTTCTTCTTACAAGCTTATGTTACTGGAGAAGGTCCCGTGGAGAACCTCGCAAAACATCTCAGCGATCCTTTTGGCAACAACTTGCTCACTGTCATTGCTGGTTCTGCTGAGAGAGCTCCTTCTCTGTGATTTTACTTTTCTTGATGTTCCCTTACTCATAATCTAAATGCACTGTACATCTCATTGAGATATTTCAAGGTGTTACCGGGCGATTAACCTTAATCCATGCACTTGAAATCTGATCTTTCGTTTAGATTCACAATAATTCACCTATACATAACTGCAAAATATAATCATTCAGCAGAGATACTCTTATGTGGTGAAGGGGAAAAGGCAACACTAAATTCCAAGCTAAATGACAGTACACAAGTGGCCTTGTTATTTTATTTTTGACATGCAGAGTGATAATTTTTGTTAATGGAATCATTCTGGTGCTGTGGAAATAATAGTCAAGCTAGTCAGATATTCAGCACTGTATTAATAAAAGAGAGACAGAGAGAGAAGAAGAAGACACAATATGACTAATGTACTGGAAAATAGTTTGTTGCTTCACTGAAGAAGCAAAACTGAGGCTGTGATTTGCAACAGAAAGAAAATTAGCTTAAGACCTAGAAAGAGCAAATTAGCCTGTTCTACACTGTAAATTGATGATAACTCTTACAACTACACTGTATCTATTCTGTTTTTGTGCTCTCTCCTTCACAATTTAGCAGTAATCACAAGCTGACTGTTCAAGAGTGCGGCATCAGTATTCAGGATAAACCTATAGGAGTATACATCAAAGATCTTACAATGTCCCTTCTTTTCAACAAAAAACTAAGGTTGGAGTTTGGTCAATCTTAGGAGCAGGAAAAACACAGTGTAGATGCAACTGTCTGCCTTGTTGCAGGCAAGCCACCTCAAGTTTCCATCTTTTACCATTGCAGTGTACATAGATGCAACAGTCTGCTTTGGTCATCCAGTTCCAAGACTAAAATGTTGCAGCCACTGAGACAGGGCATCAAAAATTGAGTTGGAGTCTTAGTCAATCTAAGGGAGAAATAAACCAGAAAGAACAGCTGGTAATACGTTCAAATTCTTGGTTACAAACCCTGCTGGCCCGGCGAAGTGCATGAACACGCTGAAGTTCATATATTTGCATTGCCCAATATTAGCAGAACCATCAACCGAAAGCAAATCCTAAACAATATTCAAGTTGTTCGAGGAACATTATATTACTCGTTCAGTTCTCCTCCTTGAGTGCTTCTAATCACACATCAAATATTGCTAAATGTTTCAATTACGTCAATGCATTTCAGTCACCGTTCAAACAATCAGGTGATGTCAGTGCCACAAGCTCAATATTTTTACCAGATAAATTACTCAACAAGCAGCCTAAGATCAATCAGGCAAGTCTCTCTGATGGTTAAGCCTGCAGGAAATCATTAACAGACACTCCTGAGTCATAACCAATCAAGGCTGCCCAAAAACGAATTGTTTCCAGGAAACCAAATGTGCCCTGCATATATAAACCCTCCATGATACTTTTCAATAAGCAATTGAAGAAACAGTACTTGTGATTTGCAGGGATAATGAAAATCTTTTGCATTATTTGTAAAATACTTAATAAGATCCATTTAAATCAAGGAGGTTATCATCAAAGATAATGATTTCCTCAGGCAACAGGGGAACAGCTAACAGAAAGGCAGAGAAGCATTTCCTTTTTCACAAGAACAGGACCGCTTTGTTCTTCCTGCCAGCTTAAACCAAATGTACTGCCAGGGTCACGGCAGAGCTTTGATCTCCTAACTGATACCCGTTTATCTGGTGATGAAGAATCTAGCTCTGTATTAATTTAAGAGATTAGCATCCTGATTCAAAGTAAAAATAATACCAACAGGGCCATCCTGCAAAAGCTAGTACCTATGCATGATGAGTCTGCAACAATGCATCAGTACCTGCTCTCAATTAATAATGGACCTGCTATGCTTTTAAAACCCTTTACAAAACTGTTGCAGCAACGAAGATAACGCAAGGAACATCTCAACTCCCTCCATTCTAAACATAAATTCATTCATCGAAAAATAAATACCCAAAATTGGTAGATCAAATTAATGCTTTTTTTCTCTTAAAAAAAAAAAACAAAAACCTTTGAAGTCCAATTTATGTAGTTTAAATGTGGACGAGAAAGAAAAAACCGCCGAATATGTAATGGAAAACATACTTAAAGAGTTCCAACTCAACAATGCAAGAATAGAAAAACCGAAACATCCGAAGCAAATATAATTGAAGACAGTCGCTAACTCAGTTAGTGTGCTTGAAAGTGTGGTACCGATTATTTTTTAAAGTGTTTTTTATTTTAAAATATATTAAAATAAATTTTTTTTATTTTAAAAAATTTATTTTTAACATCAGTACATTAAAATAATCTGAAATTATAAAAAAATATTAATTTAAAAAAATAATTTTTTTAAAAACATTTCTAAACACTTATTCTCCTCGAACAATCAGCATGCAGCTTCATCCACTCAATTAAAAACTAGTCAACGCGAAGTTGACATATTAATAAAAGCTATTTAGAGAGGGGAAAACATTGATAAGTGAGATGATTCACTTTTCATTGTTACTGTATAATGACTAATTTACATTTTTAAAAAGAAAAATCAATGAAAATACTTATAGAAGATAATAAAGTTTTTTTATAGGGTTTATTAGTTATTATTATTTTGATCAAGAATAAATAGGTCTTTTTACATTTTAAAAAGCAAAATAAAATGACTAAATTAGTATTATAGCAAAACTTATTTATTCATCCTAATTTTTTAGTTATTATCAAGTTAATTAAAAAGCAATTTGATATTTTTAAAATATAAAATATAACTTAAAAAACAGTTGGCTAGCATGAGCAGATGAGAGATGCTCGTGGTCTTCTAGCAATGTATTTAATGTTTCCTGGCCTCTAAACGATACATTTCACCATTGTGTTAGAAGCGTCAAGGTGTCTCTATCTAAGTGAGGCGGCACGTGTCATTGTTTATGTGATGGTGTTTCACCAACAGTTTTTTCTTCTTTTTTTTTCTCTTTTCTCTCTCCTCACCTTGAAATTCACGCATGCCGTTCAAAATTTAGTTCTTTATTTTTAAAAAAAATTTGTTTTTGGTTCTTTTGTCAAAGTTTGATTTGTTTTTAATTTCATACTTGAATTCATAATTGTGATTTGTTATTTTTTTCAAATCTAGTCCTCATTCCTTTAATTTTGATTTTCTATTTTGGATCCATTTAAGAACTTGATATATTTTTTTTAATTTTTGCTTTCAATACAAAATTTTAATTTGTACTCTCATTTTTCAAGTTTGGTTTCCATACTCTTAATTTCTATTTTTTTATCATTTTTTTTTATTTCAACCTTCAACATTTGATTTGTTGGGAATTGGACTTTATGTATTTTTTAGATGGGGTGCTTTTGATTTAGAGACTCAGGTCATGGATTTGAAAAGTTAACACAAGTTATATTTTTTTTATATTTCACCCTTAGATGTTGTTTATTTTGCAAAATGAGCTTTGTGATTTCCTTCCTTTTCTTTTCAATCAAGTTATCACAATCTCATGACTTGGAAAATAGATTTTGCCAATTAACTCAATTATTTTTCTTAGGTTGCTTAGATTTATCTCTTTCTTCAGTTTTGTCTTTCAAAATTGAATTCTTTTTAAAATTAAGTTTTATCATTTATTTTATTTTTTTGCATTTTATTAGATTATCATGTTCATATGATTCAACACGTAACATTCTATTAAGTTCAATTGTGTCACGCCGAGTCAACAACTACCTAATTTAATTTAAAACTCAACCTAAATAGAACCATATCAACAAGTAATAAGATGAACCCATGTAGCCAAACTGGGTTTAATGACACTCGTTAAAATGAGGATGCTTACGAAGCTCTAGTTATCATCTTCACGTTTCAGTATAATTATGCAATTATGAATATATGATGGTAGCTATTCGAGAAGGGGAACTTGTGATTAAGACGGTGTTTGGATATGCTAGTGCGGCTGCGGTTGAAAGAAAAGCAGTGTAACACATGTTTGGTTAACTACTAACCACAGTTTTTTTATGTGGGTCCCACTGCAAACTGCGGTTGAATTGCAAAAAGTAAAAAGCAATTACGCATTGATTTTCATGCGTTTCTCCTCTCTCTCATCACCGACAATTTACAATTAACTTTCCCAACTGTCCTCATCCCTCTTTCACCCAATTTCCCAACGGTCACAAAAATCCAACAAATTGTTCACAGAACATTGATCTACACTCCCATTTTCAACCTTCCCCATACTGTTCCTTCATGCGTTTTACCTCTCTCTCACCACCGACACTTTCCCAGTAACCACGGTCATGGAAATGGTCCTCTAACTCATAAATTTTTCTGTTACAATTGCAGATCAATGTATAGCATTGATGAGCTAAACCCCAATTTCCTTCCCCATACTGTTCTTCTCTCTCATCTCTTGCTTCAACCCCGTTTCTATTTTACCCTAAAACCACCAACACACAGAACGACGCCAGAGCAAGCTTCTTCCCCTCTGTCTCTTCTTTCCAAACGAAGATCGAAAACACAAACCTTCACCGATTTGTCCCTCCATTGTTATAATTGTAGAAAAAACCCAAGAGATTCGTGCTGGGAAAGGTCCACGAGCGAGATACCGGTAAGTACTGTGCGTTCCCCTTGTCAATTTTGTTTAACATGTTGCTCAAAATCTAATTTCTGTAATAGGTCTCTATTGTTTTTGTTTTTGCAGAACAAAGCTGCAGGACCGTGTGGTTTGCAGAACAAAGAGAGAGACTGAGGTAATGTTTGTGCCTTATCTCCATCTTCATTTTTGTTTTTTAGATGAAAAATTGCATGTCTGTGCTACTGCATGCTCGATTACTGTTAACACTATAATTGTTGAATTGATCTATAAATTTCGTTGCTGTTGCTGCTTGTGTTCTATTTACTATGCCTTCGTCAAAGTTTTTGAATTTATAGCAAATTTCACTGCTTCTTCTGCTTGTCTTCTGCTTTGTATATGTTTTAAATTTTTTTTACTTGAAAACCTGCATTTCTGTGATGCTTCTGTGTACTATGTTACCCATGTTAATTTTGTAGTAATTGTAGCTCAAAATCTAATTTATGTTCTGGATCTCCATTGTATCTGTTTGCAGGACAAAGCTGTAAAACCGTGTTGTTTTGGACACCTAAAGAGATAGACTGAGGTAAGTTCCTGCCTTATCTCCATCTTCATTTTCATTTTTTAAATGAAAAATTGCATGTCTGTGTACCTGCATGATCAATTATTGTGTGTTCTGCAATTGACAAATTTCATGGTTGTTGCTGATTGTCTTCTATTTACTGTGCCTTCATCAATTGTTTTGAATTTAGCAAAATTTAATTGCTTTTATGTACTGCTTGTCTGCTGTTGTTCTTTGTTTAAATCTGGTTTCATTTTGTATGTCTACTACCAGCTGACAGTGCTACTGCTAGATTATTTGCTTACTGGAAACAATGTGATGCTTTGAAATTTCATTTATGTGTTGTTCTTCATGGTCTGATATGTTTACTATGCACATTGATGTTGTTTCTGTTTGAGCAACCGTAGATTTCTTTACTGTGCGTGTATTTATTGTAATCGTAATGAGTGCCCTGTTAGCATGTCGTGTATGATTACTTTTATTTCTACTTTTGCAGTCAAAATCAGAATTTTAAGTTTCCTTTTGTGTGTTTGCATGCTGCAAAAGAAAGCTGGGTTACTTTGAATGTAGAAATAGATTCTGTTCTGTTTGTTTTTTTCCCTCTGTTTTTAGCTTTCAAACAGCATGATGACAATGAAGTGTTGCTTCATAATTCAAATATTATATCATGGCTAAAACTAAGTTTTCTGAACAGTTGAGAATTAATGGGTTTCAATTAGTTTTCATTACAAATTTACGGGAACATTCTCATTCAAATACATGCATGGTTAATGTTTGTTGCTAACCACACAGCTTTTATAAATGCTGAACATTGAGTGTTTTATTATTGTTTTAGTCCACGATTTATGTATGCGCCACAATGTAATTGATATCATTGATTGATTTCAAACTTTTGTTAAATGTTTTAAAAGATATCATGGACGGTCTTGAATCTTTTGATAAGGTTGCTTGGATAAAGGAAATGTTGCATATATTTTGTGATATATGCATTAAGGCAATTGATATGGGAATGAGACCTAATACTCATTTCGATAAAACAGGGTGGAAATTTCTTATAACATAATTTAAAGAACAAACTGGCCATGCATTCACTAAAACATAATTGAAAAACAAATGGGATGGATGCAAAAAGGATTGGAGGATATGGAATAAGCTGGTTTCTGAAACTGATGTTGGCTGAAATAGTGAATTAGGCACAATTTCAGCTAGTGATGAGTGGTGGAAACAAAAAATTCAGGTACGTTCCTTGTCATCCTAACAATTTCTTTTATTGTTGTCAAATTCCAACACCAAAATTTTACTAGTCTTGATCCTTAATTAATTGATTTAATTTATATGCAGGAAATCAGAGGAGCCAAAAAATTCAGACATGTCGGTATTGAGCCGTCTTTGAAGAATAAATTTGACCGAATGTATTCCAACATTATCGCAACTGGAGCGTTTGTATGGGCTCCTTCATCAGGTGTACCTGCTGATAGTGATGTTGATCCTGGTACAAGCAATGTCGACATTGCTCATGATGGTTTGGAAGAAGGTAGCGGTGATTCGGAGGAAGATGTGATTCCAGATTTCCAGACTGACATGACTCGAATGGTCGGAGGGATAAATATGTCTAACAACAGCAACACAAAAAGCGGTGACAAAAGAAAAGAACAAGATCGTTATGATGTGCGAGGTAGAAAGAAGAAAACATCTGGAATTCAGCTGCTGTCAAGGTGCAATCAACTACTTGAGAGTATATAGACTAAGAGTGATTCCACGTCTGTTAATTTGGATCGCGAAGGCTGTAGTATTCGCGAGGTGATGGCTGAGCTGCACTCAATTTCTGGAGTTTCAATTGAAGATGAGTTCCACGACTTTGCTACAGAGTATTTGAGTTTAAGAAGGAAAAGAGAAATGTGGGCTAGTATGGGTGATAAGGAGCAGAAGTTGAGATGGCTACAACGAATGTATGCACGCACTAAACGTGCTTAGCTGACATGGTATTATTACATTTTCTTAACCGTTAATCAATTAACTATTCACTTGCTTAATGTATTTATACAAGTTTGTTTTATTGTTGCAGAATAATGGGATACCGATTTTTAAAAAGAGTTTTTTCCTATTGCCGAAGTTTATCTGAGTCATTGTATTCTTCCACATTTCGTGTTGAGATATATGGGCATTTCCATTTGCGGTAATTTTTTTACTATTGTATTTATATTAAACTGCTTTTCAGGAGCTAATATACTTGTATGAGGATATTGTTTGTTTTTAATGTTGTATTTTATCAATGAATTAAAACTGTCACTTTTGTTGTTATTAATGTTAAATGGTTGACCATTGGATTGAATTTGTTGATAATTTTCCTTCACTGTGTTGTTCCCTGAAAGTCTTGAATATTGAATGTTGTTGTTAAAATGTATGTTCTATTATAAGCTACCATGTGCAGCCTTGTTTGTTTTCTTTTATGCCATGAGTTTATGGGAGTTGTTACCTTGTATGTCCAGCTGTAATTGTAATAAACCATGTGCAGCTACTGTGTGAAATGTTGGTGTGTTTTCTTTTCTGCCGTGAGGTGATGGGAGCTGCAGCCTTGTGTGTGAAGCTGTATTCATTGATATTCCATGTGCAGCTACTGTGTGAACATTTGTTTGTTTTCTTTTTCTGCTGTGAGTTGATGGGTGCTGCATGGTGATAAGAAAGTTGCAAGTAATTGAGATACCATGTGCAGCTACTATGTGAATATTTGTTGGCCTTTTCTTTTTCTGCTGTGAGTTGATGGGTGCTGCATGGTGATAAGAAAGCTGCAAGTAATTGAGATACCATGTGCAGCTACTATGTACTTGTGCAGTGTGATAAGGAGCATTTGTTTCTTTTCTGCAGTGAGAATTGATGGAAGCTGATGCCTTGTTTGTTAATGTTATTCATTGCTGTTAACATGATGTTTCAGCTATTGTGTGCAAGTGATTTTTGAATATTGTCTCAGCTACTGTATGCATGGGAGCCAGTGCATGAAATATTTGTGTATTGTGCTACTGTAAATGCTGTTTGAGCTGCTGGATTTGTCACTGATTATTGGAATACATGCTGCTCTCTTTGGTGCGTTGTTGTTGGAGTTCGTATATATAAATTATGTTTATTTTTTAAGGTGTCAATTGAATCTCCAGTTACAGTTCTTGGAATACAATATTTGGTTCTGTTTAGATGATTTCTGTACATGTGTGCACTGTCATGGTGATCAAAAAAGAAAAAAAAATGGGCCAAGAAATCTTGAATAATAGAATGAGAACAAAAGGTGAAAAAATACATGTCAGAATTATTAGCTGTAAAATTAACATTATATGTTACTTTTACAGTCTATACATGTGATAATGTACTGTTATTGAAAGCTGAATAAAATTACTTGTAAAAGAGACGTAAAAAGCAGTGAGTTTTTTCTATATAAAGAGGATTGTTTGTGAGCCAACTTTCAAATAACTTTTTTGCTTCATAACAAACCTCTCAAACCTCAACTGCATTTCATATAAGCAAGTGATACAAGCAAGTGGAACATTGTTTTTGTTGGCTTTACAGGTATGAAAAAACTTATGTTGCACCAACTATTTGATAGTTCTTTTATATTGAATGATATTTAATTATTTAAATATTTTTATTAACAACATATAATTTTTTGTTTATTTCATGTAATTGAAGTTATGGATGATTCACGGTTTAATGACATATTTAATGGGGATTTCGATGGCAATTATGATAATGTAATGAACCGCATTATAGACCACATTAATTATCCAAGTTGTGAAGGTAGTGGTGCCTCATTTTCTGGTGCTGGAGATGACAGTGATGGAAACGACGCCGACGATAGTAACAATGACAGTGATGATGACGGTGACGATGACAGTGATGATGACGATGAATTTATTTTAATGAAGCATTTTGATATGAAAAAATTAATTATATGCACAGCTGGAGCTATAAACATGTGTTATATTAATTATATGTATAAAGAACCATGTATGGTTTCGTATAATACAGGGATGCGTTGGTTGACAGAGGTTTTAAGAGGTCATTGGAAACGAAGTGTTAACATGTTCAGGACGGACGCAACCACTTTGTCGAGTCTGTGCACTGAATTAGAAACGCATCATGGCTTAAAACCGTCAAGAAGAATGAGCGTTATTGAAAAAGTGGCAATGTTTCTATTTATAATAGCAGTTGGGGCGTTAAATAGACAAGTGCAGGAACGCTTTCAGCATTCAGGTGAAACTATTAGTAAATGTTTTAAAGAAGTGCTTAAATCATTACGTTTGTTTGCTGTGAAAGTCATAAAACCAGTAGATTCACAATTTACGAGCACACCAAGAGAAATTGCTATGAATCCAAGATTTATGTCACATTTCAAGGTAAGATGATTTTTTGTTTAGTTAAGTAGTTTAATTAAGTTGTTCAAATGAGTATGAAATATGTTATAAATGTTTATGAATACTTAATGTTTTTTTGGCCTGTAGAATTGTGTCGGTGTAATTGATAGAACACATGTTCGTGCCTGCATACCATCTGAAAATCAAATTCCATTTATTGGAAGAAAAGGTGTACCAACACAAAATGTCATGGTTGCTTGTAGTTTTGACATGCAATTCATGTTCGTGTGGGCAGGATGGGAAGGCAGTGCACACGATACGAGTATTTTTCTTGAGGCTAATGACAATAGCAATATCAAATTTCCAAAACCTCCAGAAGGTTGTGATTTTGACTAAATTGAAGATTTGATAATTGATGGAATATAATATTTTTTTAAAAAGTTCTGTTATTAATTACCATGTTGTTATTATTTGCAGGAAAATACTATTTGGTTGATGCTGAATATCCAAACGAGTATGGGTATTTAGGTCCCTACAAAGGCGAGAGGTATAACTTCCAAGAATTTAGGCGGCGTGGACAACCAAGTGGTCGGAAAGAAGTGTTTAATCGTGCACACTCGTCACTACGTAACATGATCGAACGTTCTTTTGGGGTATGGAAACAGAGGTGGAAAATTTTGCAAAACATGCATGCCTATCCATACAAAATACAAGTTGAGATTGTAGTTGCATCAATGGTACTACATAACTATATTAGAAGGAGTTCACAAGATGATGCAGTTTTTTCTTAGTATGATCGCAACCCCAATTTAATTCCAGATGACTTTTTACCTGATATTGTTCAGGCTTCGGCCGTTCAAGGCTCACAAAGGCCTTCACGTATGGATTTTGTACGCGATGGAATTGCAAAAAGCTTAACGGAACAATAAAGGGGTACATTACTGTATAAGGATATTTTATTTTGTTATGTAATCATAATTACAAAACACCTATGTTTTGGAATTATATATATGTGTCTATATATATCCTTTTAATTAATTCAAATCAAATATAAAACACAAACCATATTAACAAAAAAAAAAACTATTTTTTTAACCACAATTTAAATCACAGTTTTACCAAACACAAAATTGTTTTTTTTCTACAACAATTTCAACCACAGTTTTTTAACCAAACATAAAAAACTACTTTTTTTAAAACCAATACTTTAACCACGGTTTTAACCAAACACCAACTTTTTTTGAAATCAACCTCACAAAAAGTACTTTTTATTAAACAATTTTTTTCAAACCACAACCACAAAAGCTACCACGATACCAAACACGCTCAGATTAGCTAGTGGCCATGGTGATCATCAACAAGAATCAATCCTAGTCCTGGAGTGGAGCATCAAAGCACTCCTCTTTCGCTCTCTCCATCGAATTCTTATATGCTTTAAACCGCACCCACATTCCACAACCACCTTTCCCTCACCAACCCCAACTTCTCTTAATATCCCTAAACCATAACCCATCTTCAAGCCTTTCCCTGTTGTGATCATCAATCCTTTCTTTTGAATCTATGCGTATGTCATCTAATTTGAAAGAGGGAGTGGAAGTTGTAAGCCTATTAAGGTTAAGAATGTGAGATTTGGGCAAAAGGCAAAGGGGAAAGGGGAAAGGGGAAAGGAAAGGCTGGGGAGTGGGGACCGTCAATTGTGAACTCGAGAGGGAGAGTCAATAAATTTTGTAATTTTTGTCAAACTTGTAAACGTGGTTCGAGTTGACCGAGTCTGCTGATTTTCAAGTTTTTAATCTGATTTTATACGTTATATACATGTTGACTCATAAAATCATATGATTTTACGAGTCAATTTGCGATTTTGACAACAATGGCCTAAACATTTGTTTTATGTTAAAAAAAAATCAGTCTAACCTTAAGTAAAATGCAGACCGTCAATCTAGTGCAAACTAATAAAACAACAGTTAGAAATTTGTTTTTTTAAAAAAAAAAACATGTTAATGGACATATATTTAATATTAAATTAAAAGTGGGTTCTACTTATTTTTTCGGTTAAAATTTTATTGAAAAATATTTTTCAACAAACATACTTTAACCATTAAAAAAACTTATAGGTGGATGTGTAATTAATTTTAACGAATTCTTATTTGATATATTTTTGTGAAACTCATAACGAATCAAAATAATAAGAGATTTTCTTGTAATTTATATAATGGTAAGTTAAAAAGATTTTTTAAAAAAATGTCTTTAGGGCACCAATACTTTCAGAGAAGTGAGGACTTATACAAAGTGAAATCCACGAGCTTCGGGTCCTAAATCTAGTCTTAGGTTTAGGTTTTGATTTATTACAAAACAGTTTTTTTATTTATAAAAAATTATTTTTTATTAATTCATTTTGAGTTTGGGTTTGTGCTATAGCTTCTATTTAGGTTATTGTCTCTAAAAATAACTTTGTTTTAAGTTTATGTTATTCTACTTTGTGATATAAAATTGTATATGATCTAAACTAAACAATTGCAATTTTTGATTTTAAATAACTACAACAATTGCATCTAGCCAATCTAGCTATAACGTAACTGTAAGAAACACAGAATGGGGCCGCAATCTTTGAAATTGAAATCATCATTCATCACCATCAAAACTGGTTTCTTTCAGCAAGGAAGATGATGCAGCAGCACACCATCATCCAAGAAACCAGAGAGAATAGAATGCATTACATTTTTTACAAGAACTGAGAACCATATCAATTTATAGCCTTGATCAGAGATATTCACACCAAGGCACAGGAACGTGAACGTGAGGTGGGTGTGCTGTCACATGAACAGTTTCTTTTCTTTAATCGGAGGTGTCCTCAATTTCGAGTTCAATTTCTTCGACTGGCGTTTAGGCTCAAGCTGAGAGCTAGATTGGCTTGATTTCCTCTTTCTACTGCAATTCTTGTTACTCTTTTTCCGAATTCGACAGAGCACAGTATAATGAGGAACATTCTGCATAAGAGAATCATCGAGGGAATACTCCAACATAATCCAGGAAGCATCAGGAGTGCCTATATTGGGATTCTTGTAACAATATCTCCTTCGATTCCAAGTAATTCCTTTGCAATGGAATGAATGAACATCGTCACCATGCCAACGGCCCCCATTGGACCCAACACCACGATCAAATTTGGAGGATTTCATGCCAGGGTTTATCTTTCTCAAATTTGTGAAAAAGAAAAGATCATCCTGAGGAGACGGACCAGCCTCAACTTCATCATCATCATCCTCATCATCACTAGTAGTATTATTGTGTTCTCCAAAATTTTCCCATATTTGCCAAGGCTCCTCATGACCATATAGATCATAATCTTGAACAATGTAAGGGCAAGATAGAGGAAGACCCATGACTTTGTTGTAAAGATAATGGCAAGCAAGTTCAGCCTCTGTAGGGTTAAATCGGAACCCTACAGCAATATTAGCAAGAGACATGATCGATTCCGGAAAGAAACAGAAGATAGCAGCGCGCGGGAGTAAGCCAATCTGAGAGCAGAAGAAGAATAATCCATGCTGCTATACTGCTACTAGTAATTTATAAGAGAAAGAGGGTCAGGTCGGTGCAACAAATTACTGATGAATTGTTTTGTATTACTAGTTGTAAACGGAAAATATATGCAAGGAAAGGAAGGCCTCCCTTTTAATCCCAAAAGAACTTGGACAGACTGATGGTAAATTACCCACGGAAATAACAATAATAAATAT
>Ga0325402_1001789_pt1 | contig 18185 bp, 13 predicted proteins | sample PopdelMetagenome_22_FD_207212 | JGI IMG/M metagenome (GOLD analysis project Ga0325402, IMG submission 207212) | Populus deltoides microbial communities from Bellville, Georgia, United States - Xylem-PdKOR-R3 | ecosystem: Host-associated > Plants > Phyllosphere > Stem > Wood/Secondary xylem... | reverse complement strand
TTGTCTATCCAGAATCCGGTCACCACAGTGGTAGTTGGAAAATTATGGCAGAGATATTTTTGTCCAAAAATACATTTTTTTCAACCTATTTTAACCAAGAAACACCTTATAAACACTCTCGCAACACCTAAAAAACTCATTTACCAACCTAAGAAACTCCAAAAACAACCCCAAAACATGAAATCAAACCGAGTTATATTTTTCTTTTTCGGCCGTGATCTACTTTGTTAGGTAATATTGAGGTTTGAAACAATCACCATTCAACTCCTTTCATCAAATAGAACTTATAGACACAAATATCAACCAATTTGGTGGTCAGAATATATATAAAAAAAGAAGATAATTTTCTCTCTTTATGCCAGAATCTAGCAAAACTTTTTATCTCCTTAAAAAACCAAGGACTTAACAAAAATGAAATTGTGTACCAAAATTAACTTAGAAAAACATACAAGACTGAAAAAGGTCTAATTTTTTAAATTAAATGGATTAAATGTATTTTTTATGTCGACTTTAAACACACCACCTATTTTTTATGCCTTTTCTAAATTAGCCCCTTGTCTTTTAATTTTGTCGATAGCCAATAAAATTGATGTAATTGGGTGCTAATTTTGCAACTAAAGGACACAATAAAAAAAAGTTAAGGGACCAAAGTGAAAATAAAATAAAATGGCATAGTTTAGTCCATAGTGCTTTATGAATGCTTGAATAGTGTTTGACACTGATCTAAACACCCTTGCATTTTAGAATATTTAGTTATAGTTATATTTATAGTTATACACAATAAATGTTACATGTTTTCTCTACATACTATTAATTGGTACTCGAGCTACGCTACAAGTCTGTGTTATTTTTCCAGTAAAATATTTTGGCGTCGCTAGCGCGTTTTAGTCCCAACCAACTAAATAAGTTGGTTTTATTTGAATCATATTGAAAAAAAAAAGGGCAACAATAGCAAACGAGAAAACATAAATATAAAGAAAATCGATCAATGAGGACAAAATAAAAACAATACATTATCATTTTGGATTGAAAGGTAAAATTAAAAAGAACCAAACTTTTATAAAAGAGTTAAGGAAAAAAAAATCATAAGGATAATAATAAAATTGAAAACACCAATACATGATAAAAAAAAAAACTTGAACATGTTGAATTTTTCAACATGGTTTTTTACATAAAAAAATCATAAATATAAATCAAAAAACTTATGTACGCATTAAATTAAATAAATCACCAACCATTGTGTAAATAAATGAAAAGAAAAGTAATCATTGATAAATATAAACATAATTGGAAAAATTAAGATACCGATATAGATAAAGATATTTAATATCATAATACGAGTTATCTACCTAGTTGTGTCTAATGAATTTGTTTATGAAAATCAATTTGTAATAGAAATTGACACACACATAAAATTTGTTGAACAAAATAAAAGTAAAAAAAATATTATGCAAGGTTGCACATATTAAAAATATTATAAAAATATTTAATCTATATAAAATATACAAAAAAATAATACAGATGAATCATGCTAGCATCTAAAATAACTAAACACACCCAATATAATTAAAAAATAATCGCTATTCAAAAAAATCTAAAAAAATTCAAAAATATCATAGAGAAAGGGTATTAATTAAAATTTAAAAATTATTCGAAAAACACATATACAAAACCATTAATATAAAAAATAAAAAATAAAAAATAAAATGAGGTCAGATGATGTTAGGCCTGGCTTACCAGGCCCAACACCCTAATCAAGAAAAGGCTCGTGCAGGCCTATAAGGCCAGGCCTACAAAAGCGGGCCTTTATTTTTTTAAGTTTAATGGGGAAACAATACGTCGTTCGCCCCAATTTCTTTGAGAAAAATAGATGACGCGTCATTTGTATCATTAGACAACGCACCGTCTCGAAATCTCAGAATTTGGCTATTGGTGCGGTTGGAAAATGGGGTTATTTGTTTTTTTTTTACTCGAAAACTTATTCTCAATTCATTTTTGACCCAAAAAACCTAGAAACCCCCAAAAAACCTTGTTAAACCAATCCATAGCCTCTAAAAACACAAAAAACCGGTCCAAAACCCAAAACCAAAAATTTTCTTGAGCTTAAATATGTTTTTTACTTGTTTTCAAGGTAAAAGAACACTTAATCATAACCCTCTTCATCATATGAAATCATTTGACACAACAATCGATCATGTTGGTGATCTAAATCTTCTCCAACACCAACTTTCTTTCTCTAAGCTGGATTTCGGCAACCCTCTCTCTCACATCCATAAAAAAAAAATTGAAGAAAAAGAAAAATAAAATTTGATATTGAAATGTATTTTTTAAAAAATTATAGGGATCGATGAAACAAATAGCTTAAAAACATGAAGGATGCAAATGAATTTTTTTAACTAATTGCAGGTCTACCATCTAATTTACTCGATTTTTTCATCTTAGTTTTTTTATCTTTCAATTTAACCCTCACCTTAAAAAAAAATACAATGAAGCTCTAATTTTAGCTTAAAAGGGCTGAAATATATTAAAAAAATAATCATGATCAAAATAATTTCTTTCAAAAATACATTATTGTATTTCATACCAAAGATGATAAACAGTGATTGGATGGAAAAAAAAAAACCACGCCCTTTTATAATTATACTTAATTCTAGAGTTTTGTTAATGTGTGATGGTTGATACTATTATTATTTTCATTATACTATTATTATTATTATCATGATAATATGTCGTTTAACTTAATAATAATATAAAAATAAAATCCTTATCCAAGAATAAAACAAAGAAAGCACCTTCCCACGTCCCAATCCTTTTATCATTTTCTCCAAAACGACAAGAAACCTGGCAAATCTTGGAGGCTTGAGAGCCCGCTTGTCTTTGAAGCAAGCTATATCGGATTGCCAAGACGACGACGAAGACTGTCGCCCTTGGCGTCATAGGCTTTCCTCTTCTATGGCTTCTTTTTCATGGGCTTCTCTTCTCAGGATCACCATCTTTCTTCTCCTTGTTGCCGCTGCTGTTTTTGCCTTCTTCACTCTCCCTGTTGAAAAGGTTTCGATTTTTCTTGTCCCCTTGCTCTCTTTAAGCTTTCTCTTTTCTTTTCTGTGTCCGATGGCGCGTCTTTTGATGTGGGTTTCTTTGTTTTTGTGTTGGATTTGTGGGGTTTCTTTGATACATGGCGTGTTGGTTTCTTTTAGTGGTGATGCAATTGTGGGGGGTTTTACTTTTAGGGAAAGTTGTGGTCTTTCGTGTCTGTTTGTGGAATTTCTTGGAAATTGAGGTTATTAGGGTGTGTTTCTGTGCAATGTGATTGTGTCCCAGATTCATTTTTATGTAGGCATATGTGATTTTGAACTGAATCTGATTCTTCGTTCAATGTTTGAACTGATGGGACACTCACCGGTTTTTTTGCCGGCTGATCAGAGACAAAAGATTGTTGCTTTATTGAGGTTTATAAATATGTGTTCTGTTGTTATGGATAGGGTTCGGTATTGATTCAGATTAGTTCTTACTTAGTATTTAACTGTAATGTGATCTTTATTCTCTCTGCTGTCATCTCAGTTTGGCTGTTTATTTTGATGTGGGGAAATGTGGTGAGGTTCGATTGCATGAACTGGACTTTGTTCTGAACAAGTAGATTCATTGTCTTGCACTAGTGGATATTTTTTTCCCAAGTCTCACATTGAGTGTCTTTGGCCTGTGATCATCTCACCGGTTTTGTTAAATTTTGCCGATGATGATTGATTATGCTTTATACTGATTATGCTTGCATTTGTGTATTTACCGGAGAGCTTTTCCTTGCAGATTTTGAAGGATTTCTTGTTATGGGTTGAGCAGGATCTCGGGCCTTGGGGTCCCCTCGTACTGTAAGTCAATTTTGTGTACCCATGTTCCTTGTATTTTTTAATTTTCTTGATATTAAATTGTTTTGTTTTTGATTTCCTTTCCACGCTGTGTATGGCCTTAAATAGTTCCAATTCCTTTTCATTGGGAAACCTGTTGCCTTATGATTTCTCAGATTGTAATCAATCACTTGAGTATTTATGTTTGTAAACCCTTTTTTGTTGTTGTTGCTTTAAATGAGTCAGACACACCAGTCACACAGCACATTGAAATCAATTGACCTTGCAGCTCACTTTTATTTTGCCACTTGCAGGGCTATTGCATATATTCCTCTAACAATCTTGGCTGTTCCAGCTTCAGTGCTTACTGTAAGGATTTATACCATTTCTGATGCCTTTTCCTGCTTGGTTAACTTTCCTTAATAATTTAAATAATCAATCCTTTCATCCTATTGGCTTCTATTTTGCTTATCCGCCCTTTGTTTGCTCTCCCACTTCTGCTATAAAGATCATGCACTCCCAATTCTTTGATTTGGATCTCTCTCCACTTGCATATCTTCAAGTAGTTGTGGAAGAAAACTTATCCTGTATGAGCTCTATTTCTCTTGTAACTTGGTCTCCATATTTCAGCTTGGTGGTGGATATCTTTTCGGGTTGCCCGTGGGCTTTGTTGCCGATTCTATCGGCGCCACAGTTGGTGCTGGGGCAGCATTTCTTCTAGGAAGAACAGTAAGTTATTAGACTCTTGCAATGGTATATGCTTCCTAGTTCCAGCAGCATAATATGCATAGAAGGAGAAAAGGCGCATCCTTTTGTTACTTGTGCTTAATCACTCACCTGAGCTTGCATTTGTTGTTTACTATTAAAGGCTTGGGGAAAAAAGGAAACATGCATTTTTTTTTATGTATTTTCATTTCCTTTTGGTTTTCTCTAACTAGCTAGAGGATTTGTAGTTTCCATGTTTGATACTGCAAGTGAGTGTTTAGTTTATGTCTTATTCTGGTGCCTTCAGATTGGTAGATCTTTCGTTGTCTCCAAGTTGAAGGATTACCCAAAGTTTAGTTCAGTTGCAATTGCTATTCAGAAGTCTGGCTTCAAGGTTTGTGTACTTCATATTTGATCCTCAAAACTTCAGTGGTTTTGTTGCTACATATATTTGCAAGTTCCTTGTTATTCCTCTCTTGTCCATAATTTCTAACATGGCTTACTCTTCTCTGAAATCTCTGAAGTTTCTTATTTTGTTGTGCAGATTGTTCTGCTGCTTCGACTTGTTCCTTTACTGCCTTTCAACATGCTGAATTACCTGCTGTCCGTCACTCCTGTTCCATTAGGGGAATACATGCTGGCTTCCTGGATAGGAATGATGGTATGTTCACTCATCCAACTGTACTTGGTGAATTAATTTTAATGCTGTATCGAGATACAAAAGTCTTATGAAATGCCAAATATGTATTTGAAAGAGATTTATTTTCATGTGGATCAATTGAAGGATAGCATTGGTGCTTGATGGGCCTGTTTAATCATGTTTTTGATGTGATGTGGTCTCCACTTTGATTGCCCCTATGTGATATAAACATTAAAACATGTTCTGACATGATTTTTACTGGCATGTTGTGCACTAAAATTTTTTAGTGTGAGGATTACTGACCGAAGGGAGGGAGTCCTCACCCATAGAAGAACAACTAACTTGTTATTATTATGGGTGGTACTTGATGATTTGTGTAATCAGTTGTTATGCTTAGTGCTTTCATTAAGCTTAAGCAATGTTAAGTTTATGGACCAAACATTTCAATTGCTGGCTAGTTTGTCTGTGTATATCCAGAAAACAAAGAGAGAAATTAAATTGGTGTTTAAAAAATGTGAAATTCTAGGTTTTCTTTTGTTTTCAATTCTTTTCCAAAATAGTTATGACCTTCTAATTATGTTAGCTCATGAGATATGCATGGAAGAACATAATTGAGAAGGTAGTGCTGGTTTGAATCACTTCACCGTATCTAACATGGTATTTCTTACAGCCAATAACCCTTGCTTTAGTGTACATTGGAACGACACTCAAAGATCTTTCTGATGTGACTCATGGGTGGAGTGAGTTTTCAACTACTCGTTGGGTAAGGACCCTATCCTTTTCTTACATGCTCGAGTTCGGTTTTGAGTCATTTTCTGATATATAGGTCTCCATTGTTTATTTCTCTCCCTGTTTTTAACCACCACTTCATCTGTAGTCTGATATATTTGTGACTCTTTTACTGTGGATGTAGGTTCTTATTGTATTGGGCCTTGTTGTATCTGGTAAGTTGCAATGATCCGCCAGCATGCCTCTTTATTTTGCTTTGCCTTTCTGTTTTTATTTTTTTGAATGCTCAATTGGAGTTTTGAGTGGTCATAATTTTTTTAATCATTAGGTCACAAAATATTAATGCCCTGTTTAGTGAAAAAGTCACCACCAATTGTCAAGTGCCAATTATAAATACTCAGGATCACTTATCAATTTTGATCTTTTTTGCCATTTTGCTCAAGATTTGAGAACAATGAGGAGATGATGGTACTCACAGGAGTTGGCGGCTTTCATCATATATGAAATGAGTTAAATAGAAGTGAACTCGGAGAATGTTTCCATGTTTTGTTGAGTCTTGTTTACTGAAAATGTGAACATTGTTTGGTGCCAATTATAACTACTTGGGATTTGTTTATCAAGTTGGATCCTACAGCCACGTGGTTCAAGGCTTTGAGCTTTTAGGACAATAGGGAAATAATGGTATTATAAAGTAGCTGGCGATTGTCAACATATGTCAAGGAGCCAAATGAACTCAATGTATGTGTTGTGTGGTCGTGTCCATGTCAGAGTCTTTTCACCGATTAAGTGATAGTTGGGTGGGATGTAACTCAGTGCTATGATGAACTGATAAAGAAAATGACATGTGAAACAAAAGGAGAAAAAAAGTAACAAAATTGCAGAAGGAAGTGCTCAAGAATTTTTATATGAAACTCTTCTTCAAAGCTATCCATTATATGTGATCATGCAAGTGAAACTTAGAAACTGACCAGTAATTTTCTTTTAACTTTTGAAAATTGGCTCTCAGATTTATGAATGTTAGGGAGTTGCATGGTGGCTTTAGTATCATACATTGCCTCAAATTGAAGTCTAATGACAACTTTTGTTTGACCTGATATCTTGTCTGAACTCTGCCTATGGTTACAATTTTCACTTCTGTTTCTTTGCTTTGCAGTGGTTCTTATGTTTTGTGTTACTAAAGTCGCCAAGTCTGCTTTGGATAAAGCTTTGGCCGAAAACGAGGATCTAGATGTCATTTTGGCACCACCTCAATTACCCATTGTGGCAGATACTTCTGTTAATCTGAACCAGCCTCTCATTATCAAGATAGACCCGTCTGAAGATAACCATGAACAATGAGATTCTTAATTTGTGTAAATTCTTTTCCTACCTCATTTAAAGGCAATGCTCTTATTTTAGTTTGCCATTTAGTGCCTGTTATTTGTTATTCTGCTTATTTGTACAGTAGAAATCTTTTACAAAAAAGTTAAAACAAATAAAAATGTAGCTTTGGATGTAACTGGTTGATCGGCATTTGTTGAAGTGAGCCTATAAATACCTAAGAATGAATGATATAATATTGTCTTCAATGCGATTTGCCGCATTTGGAACAATTTTGGAGTGAATCATGTTATTTCAAAGCAACACGAAGGACTTAGGACATGTCCTTTCTGTTCCACTCTATTTCCCGAAACAGTGTTTGTGTTAGAACGTATGCTTTTATAATTTATCTAACCTGAACTCAGGGTTCTATTCTTAACAAATGTTGTAACCGAACTTACGAAAAGAAAATAAAGACCATGCGTGGTCTGGATCTCCTTGGATCATCGCATCCTTTCAACTATGGATTCTTGAAGGTCAAGTTCTGATGACTGAGTTTGTTTATAAGAGTATTTTGGTCATTAAATCAAACAAAATTTTTAAGTATAAATGTGTTTCGTTTCTCTAAGCTATACTCTTCACCCATTTCTTCAACAACACTCGAATCTTTGCATTCCAATTTTCAACGCTCCTCTCATCCTTCAATTTGCAAAAAAATAATTAAACACCCACCAAAAAATGGGCCTTTCATGGAGCAATACTAGAAGAAGAACCACCACTTTTTATCACCCACCGCCACCGCCACCACCTTGCTGTTATCATCATCACGCGGAACCCATCTCTCTCCTTCCTCCTCCCCCACCACCACATCAAAGTCACTACACCACCATGCACCAACCACCACCCTCACAATCTTATCCTCCACCCAACAACCCTTATCCTACCCACATTCCACCTCCAGTTCACCACTACCGCAATTCCCACCATTACCACTCATGCAACTATGCAAATCACCAACCTTTTTATTATACCTGTCATCATCAGCCAACTAGTGGGTGGTCTCCTGTAATCAGACCTTACGTGGGTTTTGCTTCTACTATTACTGCTGCTACTGCACAACCAATTCTGCCGGAGCCAGCTCCTTTTGTGGATCATCAGAACGCAAAGAGGGTTAGAAATGATGTCAATATTAATAAAGATACTTTAAAGGTTGAAATTGATGTTTCAAACCCTGATCATCACTTGGTTTCTTTCGTTTTCGATGCATTATTTGATGGGAGGTTAGTGTTTGATTTGCTAGTGTATGATTCTTGGTTTTGTTGTTGAATTCTTGATTTTGCTTTGTTAAAGGAGAGGTTTCTGATACATTGGTTGTTGGTTACATGATTCTTGATTGAGGTTTTTGCTTCTGTTGCTAAATTAACATGGAGGATTTGTTTGCTTAAGAAAATAAGTCAAGATTCAATCTTGTAATTTTTATTAGCTACGAGCTCGGTGATTGACTATAATGAATCCCTATAGTAAAATCTGAGGGTGAGATTTTCTAGTGTTTTGAGTGACTGAATGAATTGAAACAAGATTACGAGTGACCATCTCCGATAAGGAATGATCTCAATTTAGATTATCAGGTGACCTTTTTATGTTGAAAACATTGAGTTGTGCAAATCTTACTGAGTTTTCACAGTGTGATTTTGATGGTAATTGGGGCTTAGGATGATATCTCAAGTGATAGTGTGGGTTGACGGAGGCCTTGATATACACCATAGACCTCAATACCTCATGCATTTTATCTCTTAATTGTTGACTGTCCAGAGTGGTTTTGACGGTGGAAATGAGAGTAGTGAAGGGTTTCAGAAATGAAATTTGCAAGAACGAGCCAAACAGGGAAATTTGAAGGGATTAAACGTAGACTGACAAGACCATAACCAAAGCCTGAGTTTTTTTTTCCCGTTAATGATGTTCTCGTTGAAATATATAGCTCTAGAGATACTTGGAGATCGTGAACTGTGGTTGCTTATACGCTACACAAGCTGCCCATTTTTTTCATATGTTTTGAGATATAAATTAGTAAATTTAGGTGAATAGTCCTTGTTGAGAGGTGATTAGTGAGGAAAGATAGTTTAGCCTAGCTAAACTGCTTGATTTACCCTTTGGTTTCAGCATCATTCTTTGTGTTTATGGTTGTATTACATCATAATGTACTACAATTGTAATCAAGGCTTTCTTGGTCTGTATAGTGACCCGAATACTGTTCAAAAGTGCCATATGATGCCTTGATTTTTCATTATATAAGCTCAGTAGAAAATGTTTTAGTTTACCCTTAGGTTTCAGCATCATTCTGTGTTTACAGTTGTATTAAATACAGCGTAATGTACTACAATTGTAATCAAGGTTTGCTTGATCTGTATTAAATACAGCGTGTGTAACTACACAGTTTTTTCTCATTTTAGAAAGACTGGCAAAGTTAATATAGTAAAAGTTTCACCATCTTGGCTTTATGATATCAGAATTAACTCATGCCAAACGATTACCACAAGATCGATATGAATGAAATCGCATTGTGAATCAGTTGTAATATTTAGGATGACCGGAAATATTCACACATTGATTAGTGAATTAGCTGGATATTAGTTGGATTTTGTTCTTCTCTCTCCCCTCTCATTTTTGACCTTTTGAAAGGAGTATCTTCCTTTTTCGGGTGGGCTTGACTGGATTGTTGTGCTGACCGGAAGAAACTTATCATTCTGCATGTATGCAATTTCTATATGGTGATTCTCTTTAGTAGTTTATTCTCCATGCATGATAGACAATAGCGATATTTTTTTTTTCCGGTAATTTTAAATGTATCCTATGGCAATTAGCTATATAGTCAACCTAGGACAGAAGAGTTAGAGATCATAATCGTACCACTTAGGCTCGAGCTTGTCATAGACCTTAATTATAATGTTCTGTCTCAATCCAGTTGACCTCGGATGTAAGCACAGGCACTCGTTTATTCTAGGAAGACATTCACATATTCTAATAAGTGAAAATTTCAGCTACATTTATTTTGATTTTCCCAGATCTTTTCTAGGAAAGCATTTATATGTGGACAATACCGATGTATTACTGCTGCAATGTTAATTTTCTGAAGTGAATTTTGTTCTATTAAAATCTCAATAGCATCAATCTGAATTATGGAATTGGGTGAGAAGTTTGCACTTCTAAAGTAGCAACTTCAAACTCTGCATGTTTAAAAAGAAAATCCAAATGTTACAACATGAGAATCTCATTGGGGTTATTTCATACGAGAACCAAAGCACTGGATCCCTTCAGAACACTAGAAACACCAGCAATTAACAAGAAGCTGTGTGCCAGTTTTCTAATCACACACACAAGAGACCTTGCAAGGATTTTTTTCTTAAATCTAATACCGCTTGTTTTGTTTTGTTTTTAATAACAGCATTACGATTTTCTACTTTGCCAAGGAAGAGCAGGATTGTAGGTTCGTTCCTGCATTTCCTGAAGCCCATTTGCCTGTGAAAATCTCCTTCCAGAAAGGTCTTGGCCAGAAATTTCATCAGCCTTCAGGAACAGGCATTGATTTAGGCTTCTTTGAGTTGGATGATCTCTCAAAATCATCACCTGAAGAAGATGTTTTTCCACTTGTAATAGCTGCTGAAACATACTTGCCAGTTGACTTAACAAATGAAAATGATGATTCTGTGCCGAACACACTTCGCCACATGCAGATTACTCAAGCTGTTCTCGAGAAGAAAAATGATGACAATTTCCATGTCAGAGTAATAAGGCAGATTCTATGGGTTGCTGGAGTTCGATATGAGCTCCGTGAGATATACGGAATAGGAAGCTTGGCAGCTGAAGGCTTTGATGACAGTGACCCAGGGAAGGAGTGCGTGATTTGCATGATTGAACCTAAGGATACCGCCGTGTTACCTTGCCGACATATGGTGAGAGTCTGCCCTTTATCCTGTTCACTATTTTAAGACATGGCTATCAATCATAAGTGAGAAGCACTATGTAGTGCTCTCGCATTCAAGCATAATGATTCCACACACTATTAAGGGTGATATCAGGAAGGTTGAATCTCTTATGCTTGAACTACACATCTTAAATTGACTGTTTAATTCCAGGCACATGAGTGCAAGTTATGTGATCTCTAGAGTTTATTTAGTGGATATATCTCTCAGTCCCTCTCTCCCTTTCACTTGAGCAGTCATTGTCCATTTATAGCGATAAGTTCGGCTCAGTATTAATATTAGTTTATGTGGAAATCTAGACTAGAAAAGTTTTTTCTCTGTTGTTAATATTCAGCAATTGATGTGCATGGAGTTTGTTCAAAAAGGTTTTTCTCAAGAGGTAATATTCTTACTACTTCTTTCTAGTGTCTGAATTCCTTGAGGAAACATTTCTGTACTCTGCACGTTGTTACAAGTTCAAATCTCTGTTTCCCTTTCCTTTTTATTTAAACCTCTATTCCTTTGTTCTCAAGTCATGTATGTTGTATCTTTTCAGTGCATGTGTGGCAAGTGTGCAAAAGAATTGAGGCTTCAATCAAATAAGTGTCCAATATGCCGCCAACCGATTGAGCAACTCATAGGGATCAAGATAAATAGCAGTGATCAATGAGAAACTGTGTTTTCTCATATAAAGTTGGATTTATGGTATAATGGTTAACTTTTTTTCCCTTATGAATGTGTGTTCTAATTTATCTTCTTCTTTTTTATATATATATTTTTATCATTTTTGTTTGTTCTTATTTTATATATATAATTTTCTTGTGTCTTTGTACAAGAATACTTTGTAGATCCAAAACTTCCAAAGAGAGAATTTACTAACAGTAAACATTAAACGAATCTTTAGCCACTTGTATTATTGCCTTTATTTATATGTCCATGAAGCCACTTTTATTACTTCGATCATCTTATTCTTCCAAAACGTGTTTTTAAAACCATTGTATGGTATGCATCAATTTGGACATTATGTACATGAGGTGAAGTGGCAATCATTTTCCATCTCATCCGAAAACATGGTTGATGTAGTCCAGGAATATCAAATATCTATGTTTTTGCATGTCGGTGCCAGGACAGTTTGAAGTTTTCCATGAATATGAGGTATCTGCATTAAAGTTAGGATTCGTGGCTGTTTCTTATTTCTCTTGACACAGTCCACACTCCCAACCTTCATCATTGAATCCAGTTACTGTTGACATGTATCCATCATGTGTGTCTGTAAAATTGCTATTTTCATATGGGAGTTGAACATGGAGATTCGAAAGCAAGAAAGAGAAGCTGCAAACAGTTTGACTGAATGAACCCACTTGTAGCCTGTAGGTCGACAGTAGCAGCCTTTTCTCTTTGAGCTTACAGCCGAAAAGAGAGGCTGAGAGGGAATATTTGCCATCGAAGATAGAATTGAAGGGGAAAAATCGAGAATCTTCAAAGCTTATTTTTTACCTTTAGTGATATGTTAACGATCAGAGAATACAAAAGCTATGCTTTGATATCATTGTTTGCGCAGTATTGCTTGCCAGCGAAGGATGTAGATATTTCTCCTAAATTGCTTTGATTATGCATGCAGGTGTCTTGTATTAATTGTGCCTTTTAGAACGCCAGACTGGACTCATTTTTCTGCAGTTTTTTAGACCTTGAAACTCTCCCTTTGATGTCTTCTCAAGTTTTGTAAGATCTGGTGTGTACCTGTAGCGTGTTAATTGGTCTAACCATTGCACTCGTATGGTTTTGCATAAGTGATCTGCATGCAGTTCATATTATTTCTTTAATTTTGCAAGATACTTTAGATCATTCAGGACATGGTTAACGTTTTATGGAGGGAATCAGGAGACCTCTGTTGCACTTCATTTAAACTTATCCAGATTCCTTTCATCCTGTTGAACAAGTCTTGTGTTGATGCCAAATGAAGTCTTGAACTACTTGCTCTGCCCTGCATTATGCTGTTTGATACACAGTGCGCCTTTTTCTTTTTACATCTGTTTTCTTTCGAAAGAGAGGTAAGAGGACACGGGAGTGGTGGGGGTAAGGCTAAAAAAGAAGGGCATAAACTTGTTTAAAGGGTGAGGAAAAAGGAAGAAGGGCATGAAATTGTTTTCTATCTCTGTTTAAGGACTTTATTAAAGCTATAAAATAGTCTCTCCTTCTTTAATTAATCTTGATATTCCGCTAAAAATTGTCACAATGTTTTCTTTGCTTTCATGACCATCTAGATTAAAGAACAAGAATGAAGGTTATTTTACTGTTAGGTCTATGCCACAGTTGAAATTGTGGCTGGAATGAAAAAGTACTATTTCTTACGCACAATTCAAAACCCAGCATACCCCTCCATTTGCCAATCAGAATGTCAATGACTGCATTTTCCTTTCACTTGGCTATGTGCCATCAGCATCAAGAATGAACGAAAGCAACAAGCAACTGTCATTCCTTCCCACAAATTAATCTTTGGCTTCTGCCATTTCCAAACCACGGAATTACGTACAATGCATTAATTTGCCATGAGGAGTCGGTCATTATTAAGAATTTGTTCTTAAGTCACAATCATTTACTTCGAGAAAAAGGCTCGGAGGTACAAAATTATAGTATTAGCTAGGAATGATCATGGAAACAATTTAACTTTAATTTTGAATTCGGTACCACTCGCTCCCCCACCCACAGTACAGTGGAAAATGCCATTTTGATGGGAGATGTTGCTCTTCTTGATGTTGCTCATCTGAGCACCATTGACATGCATGCGTTTGTCTGAATCAGCTAGGGATGATGGAAAAATCACTGAGATAAATATCTAGGGGAGATAGGTATCTAAAAAGGAATAGATAAAAGTGGGAAATGTACTCCAAAATGGGCATGGTGGAAAGGGTCCTTATGTGACAAGTCCTGGCAAAGATGTAAAGGAAGATAATGGAGTTACAGTGTGCAATGCCCTTGTACATATAAGTCAAACCTGCCATTAAGTTTCTCTTACCATAATGTTATGGGAAGCTTTTAATTTCTTGGATTCATATGATGATGCTGAAGAGTGGCTATGCCTAAGGGTTGTGGCTCTTGGTGATATGACTCCTAATGGGAGTGTGAGAGAGAGCATAAAAAGGAGAGGACAAAAAACTAGAGTCCGGAAAATTAAAGACTTCCATTATACATGGTCAAAACTTGTAGTACCTCTATTATTATTTACCCATATAGACAAAAAATCTAGAGCTAGAACGAAGAAAGATTGTAGAGGGATCATGCATGTGATGGTCATGGCAGCCTCTATAGATCCAAAATAAATATGGCCTTCCAAGCCATCCATCAATATATATATAGTCGTACATATTCTTCCTCTCATCAACCAGTCATTATCCACACACCATGTGATTCCCTGCACATAAATAGCAGTTCCTGTGCCTAGTAGCCTAGGTGTTTCCTCTTAAGAACTAAAGAGACAAAAGAAAGTAAAGCCAAGCCCAGAAATGGCTGTTAGGGTTCTTAAATTCATTCAAATTTACCCAACAACCGTTCCCAAATATAACACTCATCGTACCAAGTGGGTGTGGGTGTGGGATATGTGGCTTGTTTAAAGACTTGAAAAGGGATACATATTGGCACACATGAAAAATAAACATACAGTATATACATTTTGACCTTCTTCAATACGACATAATTTTTAGCATGTGTAATTACCCAGGACGCAGCGTCTCTTTTGCTTAAACAAGGGCAGGAAAGATACCTGGTTTATGTCATTTGTCGGCATTCAAGAACCTTTTTTCAGGTAAAGTTGCACAAGGGTTTCTTACATCCCTATCAATCCCAGCCCGACTTGAGGAGCTCAACTCCTTGGTCACCTGCTGCTCCGGTTTTTAAAATAAACAGGATGGAAGTTGATTTGCCCAGCCTTGAGAATTCAATCCTGAACCTGGTTCATCCAGTTAATATTATTTTGTATTGATCCGAATCAATCCAACTTAACCCGTTCTACTTATGACCCAAATCTTTAGACCGGAATATAAACCAAAAAACTTTAGTTACATCACGATTTATGCTATTAAGAAGGACAGCAACAGCTTGGTGGAAAAGAAGACTTGAAAACAATAAAGAGAATAGCCCTACAAACGTGATATTGTTTTCATCTTTAGGCTAAGTTCGGAATAGCTTTCTTCACCTAACTGCTCTCAAAGTAAGACATGATTAAACCAAAAGAGCTTTCATTACTTACTTAACTTGACCATGGCCACTTTCTTTTTAAAAGTTCCTTCTCTCAACAAGATAAGTATGCTTGGTTTTTATTTTCTTTGCCAATCACATGTTAACAGTCCTCCTCTGCTAGACCTGGTATCCATTTTTTTAATCAATAAAGGAAAAACTGGTGCTATCTATTATATCTAGCCAACTTTTAGCTTGTTAAGCAATTCTTAAATCGTTTTCGAAGAAATTTAGCTGTAAAAGTTGATAGCGGCATGTATAATATAGTATGATTACGGGCACATCTACACCTTGAGAAAGGGCTAACGCTCTCGGTGCCTGTTTGTCTCTACGTGCATGTTTCCGTTTTAAATTGTATTTCAACTCTGAAAAACATCGTTTTAAAGCTTCTTGACTTGAATCATACACAAACAAATTTATGAATGCTTAGTTTGAACAGTAAGTAGACATATATGTATTTATGGAATGTACAGCATTATTATTTGTAGATCGGATCCTCTCACCATGTATCAATTCGAATATAAATGATGTATTGAAGAAGAATCAATGGAGGAAACACATCGTACAAGTGGGTTCGAAAACATAGCCTTCTTGGCTTGTCATCAAGTTATAAGCACGATTGAATCCATGTACTTCTTCAGAGAGTGTTCTTCAAAATTAGGCCGATGTACCTACTAATATTGACGGTGCCTTGTTGGCTGAGAGAAGTCAGTGCTGCGACAACCAGTGAGAGACAGGGGTCACTGCTGAAGCAAAGGGGTCACTACTGTACTGCTACAAGAAGATTTCATTTTCTTGACAGCTTCGAACACCAAATCCAATTGAGTAATTTGTCTTTGTTCGTGGTGACATGAAAATTAGGCCTGCACAGGTATATTTAAGAACTTAAATGGCATGGGGTTAAAGCAACGAATGGGCTGGGATTAGGCCTTCCAGATGTAGACCGGAGTTGGAGTTACAAGATAGAACTCGAAATTCAACTCGATTTAAGACTCGGATCATGGGATGACTCGCGGGTTGATGAATCAATTCAAACTATTTTTATGTTTTTTATTAAAAAATTAAAATCAATTCTAATCAAATTCTATGTTGACGAACTGTTTCTTTTTCTGAACTGTTTTTTGTAAGCTGATATTCATTAATAAATGATAGAATATCTGAAAAGAATGGGAAAAAAGAAATAGTGAAGACCAATTATTATGAACACTAAGATAAATCTTGAGTACAATAGACACAAACAAACGAATAAAAACAACAAGGAAAAACAGATTTTTATCTTTGATTGTTTGTCTAAAAGCAGACAACGTGCATGAATCTCCAGAATTTGTAGATCAAGTTCAGCCAGCATGTAATATTTTTTTTGCACATGATTTAGGGCTTTTATTTTTTATTTTTCCAAATAAATGCAATTAAATTTATTTATACATGGATTTTGATATTGCTTAACTATTGACACGAAGATAGAGAGAATTTAAAAAGAAAATTGTAATGAATATCTTTCATTCTTGATCCAAAGTTTGGTAGAATCCAAGAATCTTCAAGTGACTTTAAAGTAAAATGGAGTTATCTTGATTACCATTCAGATCAAAGGTTTTTTTTTTTTTTTTGCTAACAATTCGAAGTTTAATGATGACATAACAGGTGAATTTTAAAAGCAAATAACCAAATCAGTGGGTATTTTGTTTTAACTTTAAAAAAGTAGAAAGCTTAAAATTAATATTTAAAAAAAACAAAATAAACTAAAAAAATAATCAAAATATTGTTTTTTTTATTGATGTTATTTCAGATTTAAACTGGATTTTACTTAATCAATCACACCATTAAAACCTTTAATTAATATTTTATCAAATTCAATTTATATCAAGTTAAAATCTAATAATTTTTAGGACTAATCTACCCAAGTATCAAACCGGGTTCGACAATTATAGTTGTAGAATGAGCTAAATGGGGTTCAAGAAACATTAATCCAAATCCAAGAAAACATATCCCAGTCCAAAACATTATGCAAGACGGTGTGTTAGTGATTTGGCTGGAAAAGTCAATGCTAAATGTTTAAAGTAGTGGGTATTGTTTTTAAAATTTATTTAAAAATATATTAAAATAAATTTTTTTATTTTTAAAATTTACAATAAAAAAACCCAAGAATGAACCTTAGCGATAAACTACTCCCTCCTAATGTGATGATAAATACTCGAATGCAGTGTTGAAGCACAATAATTTACAAGCAACCTAAAAGCCCCAAGGAATTAAATGGCAATATTTAAGACAGCCACCCGATTTGGGGAGAGAATCTGAAAAAGAGATCATTCACGTATGATGATAATGGTTATCAAAAATTAAAAACAAATCTGATCATACCATGCCCCCCATTAATTATTACCACTCTCTCTCTCTCTCTCTCTCTCTCTCTCTCTCTCTCACGTGGTAAAACTAACTGAAGAGTGAAGAGGCCAGGCCAGGCCAAGCCAGGCCAGGCCAAGCCAAGCCAAGCCTTCATGTAATGGTTCAATGGCTTCTTAGTCAAGATGTAAGAAAAGATTGTGGCAGTGTTAGAAAATCTAAAGCTGGCAACAGGGCAAGCAGCAGTAGCTAGCAAAATATGCACACCAATAAATAAAGCACCAAAAGAGAGAGTGAAGCCTTGCAAGCATCACGCTCTCTCTGCCACTCCATCTAATTTGCTTCTACTTCCTCACCCGCTGTCTCCCTCTCTCTCTCGCCCTGAAATAGATGAAGCAGAGCCAGAGAAATCTAATGTGCACCCAAAGCTTTTGATGA
>Ga0325402_1001788_pt1 | contig 18186 bp, 18 predicted proteins | sample PopdelMetagenome_22_FD_207212 | JGI IMG/M metagenome (GOLD analysis project Ga0325402, IMG submission 207212) | Populus deltoides microbial communities from Bellville, Georgia, United States - Xylem-PdKOR-R3 | ecosystem: Host-associated > Plants > Phyllosphere > Stem > Wood/Secondary xylem... | reverse complement strand
AAACATCACGGGTCTTTTTGATATTAGCAATTTATGCAAGAATACAGAACTTGAAGGCTGACTGAGTACCTCCATGCTGTCCACAATGTCACTAACACTGGGTCCGCCACGTGAAACTCCTAACAAGCTTCCACCAGAAAGGTGAACATTCTGCACCACTTTCCTGGATAGCTAATGATAAAAGCAAAATTCATACAGAGTAATTGGAATCTCTAAACTTGGACATAAATGAGAAGAAAAGCTGTTACATTGCTATATTTGAAACTTCAACAGAAAAGAAATGATAATTTACCGGCATTTCACTCAAGCCTTCATCAGAAAATCCACGATAACCAAAGGGGATCCCAACTATCTTTTTGACACCATAGATTTCAAGTGTGATGACAATCTGCTAACAGGTATATAATATAAGAATGTATGGTAGAACTAACCCCAACCATTAAACATAGCATATAAATTTCCCGAGAAAATGTTATTTTAGTCTAGAGGGTTCCAAGAGTAGCAGATGGTAACATTCTATGTGTCGGAAAGAAAATTTGAAAACAAGATATAATTTTCCTGGAACTTGCCAAGCTTCGACAGCAATAAGGCTGTATATATATATATATATATATATATATGAAAAGGATACATCCTTCATGTGGAGGAGGATTATAAGCAGATTGACATGTACATGATACTAACCTGTCGGATGACATCATTGAGACCAGGGCATAAGCCACCACAAGTAACAATTGCTGCCTTTACTTCTTCTGGTTTGAAGTATATTTTTTCCCGAGGCCCAGCTCTATGGACCCTATGAAGATTTCAACATCATATCACCCACATAATATTATAACTTCACAGTGATAGATGATATTTCCTATGCCAGACAGACATGATAATGATCTACAACTACCACAATTATATTACATAACAAGATAAATGAAATTAGAGAAGAAGTACTAATGCGTATCAATTTTCTTTAATTTCTTATCTACTGTTTAAAAGAAGTGCAGATAACAGAAATCAGACACTGTTTGTAAGGAAGTAATATGCTATTTGATGAAAATAGGTTATGTGAACAAGGGAACGCAAAGCATGACGCCCTCATAAAACACCTAGGAGGCTGAATACAGAATCACTTTTGGTAGCTGAAGCAGTGAACGGAAAAATGTCACTCCACAAATTGCAAAAACTTGCAATGAAAACTCAATTACACGTTCTAAAACCACACTTCATCACCATACAAACATGAATTCTAACTTCTCAGGCATGTGTAGAGGGCACTCCAATGTTCTTTCTTGCTCAGATGTAATTTCTCCTTATAATTCATAACTCTGATACTAAAATCTTATACAACATGTGGATGCTCCATGCATTCAGTAAAGTTCGTGTCAATTATACTTGGATGGGATGGAAATAAGCATCAAAATAATTTATCGCACAAAAAACAGAATTTTGTATGGAAAAGAAAAGAAAAACCCTCCTTCGTTTCTGTAATTTTTCAAGTTCTTGGCAAAAAATGCAAGCTTTACCATTTGCAAAGACTCATAAAGGAGTTTACCATTGTTCGACCCAAGTACAATTGGGATCAATGCACTCAGCTCCAGCAGATGTAGGTGATGAGTAATGTATGACCTGAAAAAACCACAACAAAAGAAAACATCGTTAGACTTTGGAATCCCATAATGAGTTGACCAAACTTTTTTTTCATTTACCTTAAGAAGCACCCTGTCATTTTTATTTATGTATCCATGCCATTCCTCATCAGATGGATATCCACCAGCGAAATCTTCCATGACTGGAGTCCTCATCTTTAGACAAAACGTAGAGGGAATTGGGTCTGCATCAGGAAAGATATCAGTGATATGAGGAATGTTAAACCGTCTCTCAAAATCTCTTTGGTAATTTGTTTTCCAATCAGGATCGCTGAAATCAATCTCTTTGTTCCCAATCTGTGCTGCCAAAACGCCGAAATTTCTTGATGGGGCGCTCCAGTTTCGTAAAGACACAACACTTGAGCGTAGTAGGGGGTTTTTGTCCTTGTTGAAAGAGACGCGACCACCATAACTGAGCTTGGAGCTGCTGATCACGGCGGCATGCGACACAGAGTCCATCGCCTTTGAAACCGGACGGAGATTTCTATGCTCTGTTTTCCTCTGTTTTAGCTGCCCAGAGCGGATACCGCACCTCTTTAATGTTTCCTTGCTTTTCTAACAAGTGGTAAAGTATACTTTAGTCCTTATTTGTTTCAACAAGAATAAACAAATCCCTCATATTAAACTATAATTAATTAGTCCTTATTGTTTTAAATCTATATGTAACTAAATCCTTTTCATCCATTTCATGTTCCTTTTCTCATTTATTTTTTCTTAATAATTATACAATATGAATATATTAAATAGAAAAACAAATTTTATTGAATAAATTAATATCAAGTTAAGTACGGTTAACAACGTTTAAGAGGCTAATTAATAGTTTTTAAAATTAGAGGATTATTTAATATAATTTGTAAAGCTAGAGGGGCTAATATACAATATGAGATTCAGTTAGAGTTGAATAGAGGTTAGACGGGTAGAGCAACAAGAGGACGGCATCTTGGAATCAAAGCCTTGTACCTTTTCACTACTTCATCTGCTTTTGTTTGGGTGTGTTTGTTGAGTTGAGTTTTGTCCAAAAATATTCTGTGCTTGGTCGTACAAATTCATGGAATATTTCGCTAACATTTTTTTTTTAAAGCTGAAATTTGATAAAAGTAATTGTGAAAATCCCATTGTAATGTTGGGCTTGGTGGACATGAGAGTTTTTTTTAACACAACAATCATAGATATTTTTAATTATTTTTTTATTATCAAGAAGAATTTTAAATGTTAATTGAAATATTAATGTTTGTTTAATTAAATAAATTCAAAATTATACATATTAAAAAAATTCTTAACACCAATAAGTTGAGAAATTGAGGAAAAAAATATTAAAATATTTAATATCATAACAGTTTTTTTTTAAAATATTTTGATTAGTATCATAAGATATTTATTTATTTGTGGAAATTGTTTCTTAGAAAATATTTTCCATCAGTTATTAATTAAAATATTTTTAGTAATTATTCTAAAATAAAAGGGGTAGATATACAGAAGATAGAAACATATTTATTTTATTAAAAATATAAAAAGGAAGAGATAAAAATAATCTTAAAATAAATATAAAGCATAAGGAGATATGTGAAAAGCCCATTATAAATGCTGGGCTTTGTGCTGTAGTGGCCATAAAAAAAAAGCTAAGTGAGGAGACTTGGCGCCTCATGGACATGACATAGTTATGAGATGCGATTATCATCTCAAAATACTTGTAATAAAGCAGGACTTTTAGCCTAATACTCCAATGGCAGCAGGTATAACAAGAGTCTCTAGCTGCTATTATCATCACCTGATTCTGAAGAATAAGAATGGTCTATCTGCCTCTGTAGCTGTCTCCACCAGTTTCAAGAAGATGGTAACCAACGCCGCCTCCGCCACCATCACGGCTAGTAGCAGCATTAATCATGGTGAGTACAGGAGCATTGCGGAGAGAGTGAGTTTGGAAAAAGAAATAAAAAAGAGCAAATTCATAGCCATAGCTGCTCCCATCTCTGATGAAGAATCCGCCTTCTCCTTCCTCTCCGAGGTGAGAGATCCACGTGCCACTCATAATTGCTGGGCTTTTAAGGTAGGACAGCACAGCCGTTGTAATGATGATGGTGAACCATCTGGGACTGCTGGCAAACCTATTCAATCTGCTATTCTTTCTTCTCATATCGACAGAGTCATGGTCGTTGTCATCCGGTACCATAACATCATCCCTTTCTTTTTCTTTTTATTTCCCTTGAGTTATTACAATCCTTTTCCTATCCTAATAGAATATGATGATTTTAATGAATATTATATTCATAAATTCAGCTATTTTGGAGGTATCAAACTAGGAACTGGTGGACTGGTTAGGGCTTATGGTGGGGTTACATCTGAATGCTTGAGAAATGCCCCTACTTGTCTCGTCAAATCTAAGGTTTCCTTTTGCTTTTCTTTGATTTCCCACTTTAATTTTCAACACCAGTCACCATTACTTAATTTCTTTCTTTAGGTCCCTATGGCCGTGGAGGTTCCCTTTGATCTCTTAGGACTCGTGCAACATCAGGTAGGCAGGTTATGTATTATTAATTACTACACACACACACACACATGTAGATTTCTTAAATCTGATGTATCACCATCACTAGACATCAAAAGAAATAAAAGAGATGATGAAATTTAGTATGTGAGCTATAGTGGTTTATTTCATCAGTGAACATTTGTCATAAATTAGGATTCAGTCTTTTTCCCATAGTGCCAGATTTTCTTGGCATGCCTACATGTTATTCTACTGATCGAAATGGGAATGGTCGCATGTATATTGATCTTGTACTCGGTTGTTACAGCTACAGCATTTTCAAGTTGAGGACATCAAGCAGGATTATGAGACTGGTAAAGATGGTTTTGCCATGATCTCTTTCAAAGTTGATTTTGACCAGGTTGAGAAATTGGAGAATGCTGTCAAATCAAATTGTAGCCGACAACTTGTGTTTTATAAACAGTGACACAGACTTTGATGATATTCATACATGCGTATGACAATGTCCCATACCAACTCCATCACGTGGAAAACAGTTTCAGCACCGGTAAGTGTATTCTTTCACTATGTAGAGTATAAATCTTCACCCCTGCAACTCTTGTAGGGTTTGTACAATTCTTATAATGGATTCTTGGTGTCTATAAAAATTAAAGATTGAGTTATGCTAAGAAGTTGGTTGTTGGTTGACCTGATACTGAGGGATATTTATACATTTTTTAAGTTAAATATAATTGTATATCCTTCATTATCTCATATGCCCTCTGACAAGCATACAATTACCCTAATGTTCTTTTACTGTTGAATAAATCTGAACTAAAACGGAGTTGTCTTGGATAGAAATTGAAGTCTGCATGGAAATCAGGCTTTATTTTGATTTCTTATTCTCATTTTGGATTACTGGGAACATAATATTTTGCATGCAATTGATTTATGTCATACTAATGCTGGCTATAGTCTTTTGCCCCATCATACAGAGGCCAACTGATGCAATATCAGTATCAAGCACACTAACAATACCATTAGATATGCTGAGTGAATCCTCACACTTTCTCTATCCTGCCTGATCCCTATTCTTTAAATATATAAATTTATTTTTTCATAAATTTCTTAGGAATAATCAGTTATAAACAAGATCCTTAATCTGGTCTTTTGTCATTTACATATGAGCATCTTTTAAGGTGTTAGAATGTTGAGCCATAAAATGTGATTTGTCAATAAAAAAAACTCATAGATTTAATACCATAGGTTTAATCATTATAATATCATGTGTATAGTAACTCATAAGAAACCATATTCATCCAAATACTTATTGCGGAAGTATGGTATGACAAGAATAACAATAGTTTCTCTTATCTGTCACCAGTAAATAATGAAACTGAATATGCTTAAAGTGAAAAATGGAAGACAAAGTATACACAAACCTCTGAGTAGAAAATAGAAGTAAAACCCTCCAACGTATAAGCATGGCATGTCAGTTAGGTGCCTGAACCATCTAATACTTATAAGCTTTGAGGCACAGTGGTGGAAAATGTAGCATCTGAAGTAATTTGACGGAGGTCGGGAGAGTTTGAAGACATTGTTGTTGGAATAGTTGGAAGCTTAGGGATGAGGAGTGGAGTTGATGGAAGTGGTAATGTCACCTTTGTGACTGTGGGCACTGTAGGAAGGAAGGGAAATTTGGCAAAGATGGGATTTAGGTGCTTTTGAAAGGAGGCAGTGAAGCATAGTTGGTTAAGTTGGCAGTATGTGGAAAGCAGTTGATGACAATGATGGCAATAAAGATGGTCTTCAGCAGTGTTGGCAGCGAAGGCAATTTGGCCTTTGATGGAGGTGGGACTAGCTAGTTCCAGCAGTCATGGTGGATTGGTGGTGGTGAAGCTGCTAGTGTATCCAAAAAACCTTTCAAGCTGCCAGGTTCGCATCAATTCATGGAAAATGGTAATGGTACAATTAAAGACAACTTTTAATTACAAAACAAAAAAAAAAAGACTCCATAGTTAAAATAAAAATGTTTAAAAGAAGCCTTATTCGAACAAAGAAAGCGACCTTGTTTTTTCAGTATGGAGATATTTGTTTGAGAACTGTGTTGGAGGAAAGCAGCATATAATGGAGAAGAACTGATTGATTCACTTCAGTCCTCACCGACTATATATGTCCATTGAAGGGATAAAGCTTAGACACAAGCAATGTACAGGGAAAAATGTATTTTTGAAAGCTATCCTATAATGTTTGAGTTGGTTGGAATTGAGAAAATCCATCTCATTATTAACCATATTGTATCCTCTTTGAGTTTTTATTTAACGCCATTTAGACATACATGCTTGGAGTCTAATCTAATTAAGAGGCATAAAAAGCTAGATGAAATTTCTTGTGCTTGAAAAATTATAATTTGGTAGACAGCTGATAGGAGGGATAGAAGATCTCTTCAGAATCAAGCATCAGGCCTTTTTTCTCAGATTCTTGTTGTTGGGTTTAATAAATAAAAGTAAAACCTTGTGAAACATTGCATATACACTAACTAGTTCTCTATTCTAAGTTTACAATCTAAGAGTAGCATGCATGCATCCTGCTGTCTATCTACTATTTATAAAATAAAATTTACACTAAATAACAGCCTCCATGAAATTTTACACCACAAATTATCACAACAGAGTAAGCTTGGGCCTGTTACATGTCCTCGCCATATTTGGCTTCTCGGTGAGAGCATTTAGAACCCTCCTTAGCATCTCTAACTCCTCATTCCCATTTATTCCTTGTACCCACAAAACACACTTGGTCCTTCCACCCATTGTCACCATCTCTGCCCTCACTACCTTTCCTTTCACTGATCTCACTGCCCTTGCAACATCAGACAATAGCTTCCTTTTATCATCACAGCTGAATACTACTTTCACAACCTCCTGACCTTTCCCCTCACAGGAACCGATTCTTAACTTGTCAGCCCCGCCAGGAAATACACATTCCAATCTACCACCACCATATATTTCTTTCAATTCTGACACTGTATTTGTCAGCTCTTTCACGCACCGGATTGTCTCTTCAAGCACCGATGCTTTGTTCACCTGTTTATAGCAAGCACAAATGGAATATTGACGCATTAGCATATAATTGGACTTCTCTGTGCGCGCGTGTGTGAATATTTGAATTGAAGTGCATACTGTGTGTTGCATACTTTTATCAAGTTAGGGAGGATGGTACGAAGGGTAGCGAACTGGGTATTGATTCGACTCCGGCGGTTACTCTCAGCCATGCTGTGTTTCTTGGCAGCAACTAGTTTAGATTCCTCCTCTGATATTAATTGTTTGGCCATTGAATTGTTATATGTTGTTTCATTGATAGAGTTTAGTAATGCTTGCCGAAAATCATCTTGATTTGAACATGTTCCTGCTGAATTACTGTGACTTGAAAGAGGTTGCACATCATGTATCTGCTATGCAAATAAGTAAACTATCTTAAGAAGGGCAAGGAAATCAATTACATAGCACAAAACAAAGAGAGGTACCTGTTGCAAGGCCATGAAGCTAACACAGGCTGGCCTGATGTTGAAGTTATTCCCAGCCAAGAGAAGTCGAGACGGATGATATCTATTCCAGTGTGAAAAAGAAAAGATGGTAACCCCGCTCGGTTTATATAGGCAAGCAAATATGTATGAAATAATTATTGGTTAATTGCATTTTAAAGCATATCTGTAAGATGGGATATGCATGACCGTTGCAATGAAAGGAGGTATCAAACCTAATAATCAACACAATCGAAAAACCCTCCCTCAATTTATTGTCTGATTTAATTCCAAGATCTTGTAATCTGATGCCCTCTTATTGTTTTTTTTATTTTATTTTAAAAAAGTTACAATCCAATCCCTGCAGTTTTTAATGATTTTATGAGCTAGTCCCTGTGGTTTTGAAAAATCACAAGTTAGTTTATTGACTAAAGTTGAATGTAAATTCTTTTAGAAATTTCTAAATTACAGTTTTTAAATGCATTTTTTTAAAGAATTGTCTGCAGAGGGTGAGCTTGTAAGGCTTAATTAGAAATGAATGACATTTTAGGAAAAAAAAAGAATAATTGAATTATTATGAAAACCAGACTAAGTTTAAACAAATATGAAAATATAAGGATTTAGCATTAAGATTTGTAAGCCTAAAGGATTAACTAATTATTTTGCGAATAACTACCTGGGGCAAGAATCTGAGAAAAATAATAATAGCCCTTTTGATGCTTGAGAGGAAGAGAATGGATGCTACATTGCTAATAGCCCTTTTGTTTTTTTGTTTTTTTTTTCTTGTTGCGCAAAGATCCTAGCTGCTCATCCTAGATTGAAAAAATAATAACAGACTGCTCCGAAAGAAAATTGATCGGTGAATATTGAAAACAGATGCATAAATGGCCAGAGTGCTAGTTGGTCTGAAAGAGGTCACGACGCCGGCCATCTTGGCATGCAAAGCTCCTACCGGATTGAAATCTGCTTCTTTCTCCGCAGTGCCAGCACCCAACATGTATAAATCTCAGTGGCAGCCACTACAAAGACCCCAACGTAGATGCAAACAGTTGTAGCACAAACATACAAGTACCTGTAATGAAACACACCATTAGTCTATGATAAACAACATGAAGCATTGTAGATTGTGTTCTACCACTCTCTTAAACCACAGATCATTCACCTTCCAAGGGTTATAATTTGTTAAGCACGTCACTAAAGCTGGGGAAATTTAGCTAAGTTTTCATGTTTTGCAAAGCTATTCAGAGAAAGACTTACTTCGGAGAGAAGACACTCCAAACAAACAAATGGTTCCTCATCAACAGCAAGACAACGGTGTAGGAAGTCAGTAGAATTGAATTCAAGCCCACTGGAACCAGACAAGGAAATCCAAGAATCATCTTTGCAAGATGCCCCGAATCTACATTTTGGTGATTTGCAAGATAGCTTGTGCACTTCACGGAGATGTACATCAGCATGCTAAGAAGAAATAACATTGGGGACGCGTAGGTAATGATGAACATCAAAATGCCAGAAAGAAACATTGAGTGACTTGACAGGCCCTGACAATGAGTAAAACAATGTTTGAGATTACACTGAACGTGGCTCCCTGAATCTAAAATATACCACAGAGAGCAACGTCTATGTAACAAACTATATGTCGTGAAATAGAAACTATATATCAACTACACTAGAAAGGTAAGAGAAGGTACAATAAAAGCTCCAGCAACATCTATTGTGGCAAGAGTATTGCTGTTCCCGAGAGCAAAATGGCCTGCCATTCCCATATAGTACAACAAAGCAACCTAAGAGAAAAAAAATGGGTGCCCAGCATTAGCACTAGAAAATGCGGTTAGCCTTGAAGGAAATGAAATTACGAACTCCATTATCAATAGCACATACATTTATAACAAGTATTAAACGAAACACACTACGGAAAAAATTCTTTGACTTCAGTTGAAAACAGGAATCTTCATTCACCTTTCCAGATTAAGATATCAAAGACAGGTGCTCATAACTTTATATATTTGCATTTCACTAATTTATAGCTGCCAACCTGTTTCTCATTTCTGTGATATTTGTTTCGATGAAAAAAAAATCAGAAATTAATACATAGAGTAAGACAATAAAAAAACTAAAACAAATATACAGAAACTGGAATTTATGACTTAAAGAAAAGCTCAGAACAAGCCTTATCTCTTTAAATCTAAATTTCCCAGAAATGAATACACATTGATTGATAACAGGAAATAGTGTATGTAACATGTTCTCAAGAATAGGCATAGCCCTTGGATCCTAACTATAATGGTAAAAAGAATGGAACGGAGTGATCCTTGGTCATAGATTCAGAGAAAAGAACAGAAGGTAAACCTAAAAAAGACCTTGATTAACTAACAGAGCAGTCAAGGTGAAGGTCTAAACTGCATGTTATTTTCACTTGCTGATTTAACTTGAGAATCACGTAATTGCAAGTTAAGAATTTCTCAATTATTTTCTGTGTTAAGAGTCAATAATGCTGAAATTCACATCTGAGCTTCAGGTTGATTAAAAGCATCACTTACCTGGTTCTCAAGATGTTTGACTATACTATGTGATATATTTTAATGATAGTCAACTGATTCTTGCATGCTGGACTGTCCAGTTGGTAGTTATAAGAAGAAATGATATAGGAACTAACCTCCACTTCAATATGCTGTAGCCCACTACAAGAAAAGTAGAGCATGCTAGAGAGGATCTGCACGAGAAGCAAAAGGATGGGCATTGAATTGATTGGCTGTTGAAGCAACAGCTGCAGAAGACACCAACATATTATATATGCTAACCCAATCAGATATGAAGAGTCTCTGAATTCCACCAATGAAAATATGCATTGACCGTCAAAAGTAACCAAAGTTGATTTCACATTAGGCTTTGAACATGTACCAGGGAACCAAAGAGGTATGAACCATGGTAATGCTACAAAAGTGCCAATTGTGGCAATACCAAGAATTGCATATATTATCTGTGCCTGTATTGCAGCATCACAACTGGCTGACACAAATGCATTGTTGTGATATAGGTGCCATAAAACCAAGAATCCACATATGAGAAAGCAAAATCCAACTAATTGAGTGATTTTTCTCCTAGATCCAAACAAAAACAAAGCAAATATGCTTAAACTGATCACTAGCAGACCCGATGCTAGCTGAATTGATCTCACATGGTTATCCCCAGCCTGTTCAAGCCACTTTGAAATGTCTGGAAGATACGTCCAGTTTACACCACCTTGGTGCCAGCTTCTCAAAATTCTTCCAGAAATAAGAAGCAAAATGATGGAAGATATGCGAAAATCAAGTCTTTCTGTCTGTCCCTTCATCAATTTGAAAAAGCTCTTTGCACTTCCTGGTGCAAGAGGCTGAACTGCTTTTCGAAGAAATAGCACATATGATGTTGATAAAACAAAATGCCAAATATATTGCTCTTCCTCTACCATAGAACTCGAAGCCATACTCATAACAAGAATTAACATGACACTCAATAGAAAGATTTCATTTACAGACCACTTGTGCAAACCAGTAATTGAGTTACAAAGCCGTTGGTTCTCTCCAGGTTGATCCTCTGTACTCATGCAAATCATGAGGCCTAATAATGTTAGAGATGATATGGCCATTGCCACAATCCCAAAAGCAAGTAAGCCAACAGGTTTCTGCCAAAAATAAATAAACAAATAAATAAAAGAAAAAAGAAAAGGGAATACCAAAAAAGAAAAAGAAACAATTCATATTGTTACACCCTTTACAAAAAATTGCAAATCACAGTTTATTTCTACGTTGAGTAAGATATTTTTCCAAATTGGTAGCTGTTATCAATGAGTATACATACATCAGTCACTCTGCGTGATAACCACTCACTTGCAGTTTTCAGAAACTGATGATATGCTGCAACAGTGCAGCTGTAATCATCCCTACTTTTAGACCTATTTACAGAAATTACAAAGAAAGGAACACAGGTATTACTATAAATTATACTGAAAGCAACAGAGGTATCAGGAATGGTTCCCATAAAATTTTGTTTCATGGTATAATATCAGACTGTTCCACACACAAAACGCACCTGGAGAGGGACTTTGACTTCCAGGAACTGTGAAGATTTATGGCGTTCATATAAAGGCAACACAACATCTTCTCCATACTACCAGAGCATTCTACAGTTGTAGATGCAAGACCATCTGTAAAGCCATCGTGGCTTGGCAAGTTTCGACATGATAAACCGGGTAATTGTACTTGGATTAATCGGAGCAGCTGCCAGGAATTCAATTCCAACACTCTCAGTTGTTTATCATCTGAATTAATCAGTCACAAGGAAAATTATAAGATAAAACATCAAACAATTTAAAAACATCAAAGGTGTTAAAATAATTTCCAATGCTATGGCAAAAAAAAAAAATGAAAAAAATACCATTTCAATCTATCCACAAATTTTAAATCAGGTCCATATAAATGTTATCTTTTTATAGAAACAATTAAGTTTTCAATGGTCTAGATTAAGCTACCATGAGCCAAGCACCTTGGTGCATGATTGAGATTACAAATGTACAAATACATAAAAACAGGGAGTTATAAATTATTCCCATATCCAGTAAATACCATATGGCCAGGTCATTGGTCAAGGTGTAGTTAGCATGAAAAATATTCAGAAATGCCAACATTACTATGTTCTACAGCAATATTTAACAAAAAATTCACATGAAGCATATAATAAACTAGACCAAGCATATGAAACAAGTGAGAAGCCAACAATCTCCCCAGCCATGATAAATTAAAGCATAAAGAGAGGGAGAGAGTTTAATAACAAGTGATAAAGCGCATCCTAAACTACGAGCAGATGGCTGAAAGTCTAAAAATGGCCAAAATATTGAATGCATCTCATCCACATGTTCTACATCCAATTCCAAAGGATCCAAGATAGAATAATGCAGAAAATTCTATAGCAACTTTTTATATAAATAAGCACCAACTGTACTCTAGGATGTTCTTAGCAATTAGCATATGTTTTTCAATGAATTTGCATAATAAGTTTCAACCAGGACTGGATAATACATGTCGGTTCAAACTTTGGGACAAGAAAGCATACTTTCTATTCTAACTTTTCTTTCATGCAGCTATTGATTTCTTATAGATGTATTATGGATCCCTTCATGAAAAGTACGTATATTGTCAACACTAAAGAATCAACCACTACTCTCCATGGTCGTTTCTTTAGTTGTATGGGAATAATCAGGAGATTGATATGCACATAATAAACTATAAATTACATGGAAATTCATCAGGTTATAAATGAACATCAGGTTAGTGACACAAATGCCTTTTAAAATGCCATTTTTATTGAAATTATATGTAAGCATAGGGTTAATATGCACAGAAAGTAAAGTATTTTCAGCGATGGCTGGAAAAGTTCACTGGCTCCAGCAACCAGACACCATCAAGGCCAGGTGCCAAGGCACCACAGACAAAGCTACCACGGTAGGACCCGTGAGCACCAGCATGCCCCATGGGCAGGCATGCAGATACCCCCTAAAGACCAACATGTAGATTTTTAGCTCTAACAAGGATAGACACTACTACGCCCCAGTTGTATAAAATTGTCTTCCTGTTACAGAGATGACCATCCTTACTATTTCATAGGCTCCAAACCATTCTTGCAGGGAAATGCTCCATCCCTTCTAATTTCCATAGAAAATGGTTTTAGCGCTATTTACTAATTTGTCATTTGTAAAAAGGTCAGCATTTAAAATTCATAAACTTGATTGTCTGTACTTTTTTTTATCTATATTTGTTTGATCTCTTTAATTTTATAATATTTCCATCCCATACAATCAGGTACCGGAGCATGCATACACAAATGACACAGACAAAGATAGTGAGAACTGACCTGTCAATAAATCAAATGCTTCTGAAATCAGGACACCAACATTGTTCTTAGGAATTGGCACACCAAATAGAAGAGCTAACGTTGGAGCAATGTCAACCTGGACCGTTTATAAAATCATTAATAGTCAAGGGATTTTTGAAGCAAAAATTCCTGATAGTTAGGTTATATTTGAAGAGCAATTAAAATAGAAAATTGTTGCAGTATCAAATGAGAAAGGGGGAAACAACTTGGAAAGCAGGAATATGCTGCTGTTGTAAGAAGCCAACTAGTTCTTTCAATAGTTTGTCGCCACAAAAGTATTTTGTGTCAAGAGACAAACTCACAAAGAATTAAAAGTATTTTGATGGGTGGGCATGGAGGAGAAAAGGACTCCCTTTAACAAAACTTATAGCTATCCAAAGCTCATATAGGAAAATAAATTTGAAAAATTTAAAGTCTTAAAGGCAATGGCATCTGTAGATTGTCATTAATATCATGCCAGATGCAGATGCAATTTACACCAATGAACTACAAAAAGTTTTTGGCAGAGTGCAAAGGGATAGAAGTTGTACACTTTAATTACCTGGTAAATAGAGTTACAAGAGGATGCTGCATAATCAGAGAGATCATTTTTGAGGCCAACAAAAAGAGCTAACGAGTCGGTTTCTTCATACGAAGAGCCCCCATGATTACCATTCTCAGTCATGCCATGATCGCTTACTACAACCTACATATGGCACACAGAACAAATGACAAATACGTATCATTGAGACAAACATCTTGAAAACAATGTTAAACATCTAAAGGACATAGTATTATGGATCTAAGAAATGAAGGTGTTGACATCAGCAAGCAAAGATAGAGCAGGAGACACCTAGGGCATGGAAATACTAACCATCCATCAAAATTTAATTAGTGTGCAAATTGTATATCATTGTCTCTGGAAAAAAATCCAGTGGTGAATGTTGTGATATTATATGCTTCAAGTAGCTATCTTAGTACAAACTAAGGATGGAGGTGGTTACAGATGCTAGCATAAAAAGGCTGCTTTCAAAATAATTACACGATGCCATTGCCTTATAAAGGTACTCTACAATGCAAAACATGGTATTATGTAGATGTCCTTGATCAAGGGCATGAACTTCATTAATAAACAGGCTGAATATTTTCTCCTACAAACAAGAAAAAGAACTTCAATTAATAGTAAATTTCTAAAAGCCAATTGCTAATCATTAGGAATCCTTGATGCATGTATAGGACTTAAATTTGATTCCTGTACTGTACCGATTAAGGTTGGGCACAGTACACACCAAATGACCATTCAAAGGTAAGGTTGCTCAGTGCTCAAGCATGTGTTCCCTTGTCACTGTATTTGCAGAAAGTTGATCAAAATTTGGCACAGATTTAGATACTTGAAAGTTTTATTAATAATAGTTATTGGGATATTGCAGGAGTATCCAAAGTACTAATGCTAGTAATTACTCTCTTTTGATGAGTCAAGAGTTTCAGTAAGGTTAGATCACATACTGATGGCCTCATTTTCCAATGCAATATCATACACAATCCAATAAAAAAATGACCCCTGTGATCTATGAAACTCAGCTCATGTTCCCTTGGTAGAAGGGATCCAATATTCTAAATGGTTGTCTATAAACAGTCGATTGCTAAAAAGTAGAAATGAAGTAGCACAAACCAGAAGTGTCTTTCCTTGATCATTATCTCGAGTCTGGATAGTGCTCAAATGAATCATCTTCACCGCTTCATCCATCTCCTTAAGTTTTGGAGCCATCAAAATACTAAAGTGAAAAGGATAAGTAAAGATCCAGAAATGAGAGGAAAAATATATCTACAGAATTACCAGTGCATCTGAAAAAGGAAATACCTGTTACGTCCACCAATATGCCCAACATGATCCAAACCCAGATAATGAAGAATCTAAAAAGAACAACAAACATGGAAATCATAACATAATAAAACAACTCTGTATGCAATACTGAATGCATCTCTAAAATCCTCAACTTTAAAAACAAAAGGCAGATGTAATCCAAACCCAAAAAAGTCCATAAATTCTAGAGTATTCATGATAAATCAGCTAATATGAACATTCCAAAGAACAATGTAATAGAATTTCTGGAAACAAAGGAAAAGGGGAAGCAATTACAACCAGCCACACCCAAACTTGAAGCAAGGAGAATTAAATTATTGACAAGAAATAAAACAAATCACCAGAAGATTCCAGTCATCTCTGTTAAGCTCGTTCTCCAAATGTCGAGAAACATTTTGATCTACCTGTACTGTGTCTTTAACCTGTATAGAGAAGGGAACTTGAATAGAAGAAGAAAGTTGGACTAGAAACCCTTCACAGCTGAATATCCCCCACGCACCGGCTCTGAGTGTTTGTGTGTGTGACAGTCGGGGGATAAAGAAGGGACGAAAAAGGCAAAGAAATATCAAACTATACTGGTCAGGGAAAACACAAAGTTGACCTACATAAAAACTGCTAACTCCATCATGTCTTGTGAATAATCCCGGAAACAACTTGAGCCAGGTTTCATCACCAAGCATCACCATTTTCCAACCAATCCTAAAAAATTGATCTGCAAACCAAAATTTAGAACAAGCGTCCACGAGAAGCAGTAGTGAATTAAAGAATGATTCTCTCTCGCAACTAACCAAGAAGATTATCATCTAACATAGCTTGTGTATTAAAATTGAAAGCCACATCCAAGAAGCCCCCTATCGCACCGGAAACCATGGCCTGCAAGTATCAATGGTGACATGATAACACAATAATAATAATAATAATAATAATAAAGCAATAAGCATCAAACACAAAATTAATAACCATAATAGATAAACCTTCAAACGAGGCATGGTAACAGTAGGAGGTGCAGCCTTCGCATGGTATCCAGTTGCCATTCCATTAGAAAGCAATGCCTGAGTATACGGCATGGCTTCCCTGAAATCCTCCCGTGGAGGCTGCCCATCCTTTCCGAGAACAAATTCCGCTGGAAGACCATCAATAACCTAAACTCTCATCACATCACATCACAAGCTTTATCACATCACGTCACAAGCTTCATCACATCACATCACATGCTATATCATCATTTACTTACCATCAAAATCAGACGTTCAAAAGAAGGATGGATTCCGGAGAGCTCCTAAAAAGATATATATAATCAGAATTATTTGAAATTTGAAACTAGATTATTTATTTATTTATTAAAAAAACCTGATAGAGAGATTTGAGGAGATGAGGAGGCATAGACGCCCGCGTGTGATTTGCAACGGAATCGCTGCCGCCGCCATCGTCGTAATAAAAGCTCTCAGGACCACTGGCATTGTTACTTTAAATTATCAGTATAGGTTGATTGAGGAAGAAATCGGAAAAGGAGAGAGAGAAGGAGGGGAGAGAGAGCGACCTGACGCCGGAGAGAGCTGGTTTGACGGGGAAGAAGCCGAAGATGAAGAGTGAGAGACCGATAATTTGAAGGATAACTGCGGATATTATTACTGTAATTATGATTGATAATTTCATTTTTATTAGAATAATTTGGGTGGTTAGTTGGATTCAGCAACAAAGGGAAGCAACAAGTTCAACTGATTTTGTTATATGGCTGCTCTGCCTCTTTGAACATCCTAACAAATTCTCAGGGGTGTTCGTGCGTTTAAAGCTGTGCTTTAAAAATATTTTTGAAAACTTTATAAAAAAAAAATTATTTGCTTCAAGTATTTTTATATAATTTTAGATAATTTATTGATATTAAAAATAAATTTTAAAAAATAAAAAATATTATTTTATTTTAATTTAAAATAAAAAAATATTTTTAAAAATAATTACTATACCAAATGAACTCTATAATATTAATCTCGGTTAATCATGCGGGTTAATTATAATCTATTAAGTTAAATAAATTTGAATATGAGTTATAAGTATAGTTCTTAGACCTGTTCTGGTGGCCGGCCCAGTTAAAGGCTGGAATTTCGAGTTTTGATCAGGTCACCGGGTTATTTTTTTTAAAATTAAAACGACATCATTTTAGTAAAAAAATCAAAAGTCAACGGGTTACAACCTAGTTTTTAACCGGGTTGCCGGTCAACCCACCTGGTTACATCGATTTTTTCCTTTTTCTAATTTTTTTTTAACCCAATCCAGTTACAATCCCGGATTGACCTGTGAAGCACTCCGAGTTTTAAAACATTATGAGTACATCCAATTATAATAAGCAGAGATGGGTTTAATAGTTCTGGTATGCCTTGACTTGGTTCCTTTAAAAAGATGTATAACAAATATTCATTATGCATTTTCTAGTGAAAGAGTGGCTTTTTAAATAAAAATTCTGGAAAAACCATATTTGCAAAAATTATTTCATTGTTAGAGATCTATTTGTATTTATAAGGTTTTATGATTGTATTAATTGTTTAGTACTTTAGTTTTTTTTTTTTTCAAGGTTTCGCTTGCTTTCTAGTTTTTTATTTATTTTTTAAATTTAAATTTTATTTTTTAGGCTTTTTAAAATTATTTTTCTCATGGTTGTTGTAAATATTTTTCTTCAGAATATGACAAAATGGCATATGAGAAAAAAATAAGAATAAACTTTGCCCCTTTTTAATTATATGCTTAATTGTTCATATTAGTATTGAAAAATGTTAGGATATTATTTAAATTATTTGCTTACAGAATTGTTTCG
>Ga0325402_1001787_pt1 | contig 18186 bp, 12 predicted proteins | sample PopdelMetagenome_22_FD_207212 | JGI IMG/M metagenome (GOLD analysis project Ga0325402, IMG submission 207212) | Populus deltoides microbial communities from Bellville, Georgia, United States - Xylem-PdKOR-R3 | ecosystem: Host-associated > Plants > Phyllosphere > Stem > Wood/Secondary xylem... | reverse complement strand
TTTTTTTTTATTTTAAGAAAGTTGACAATGCGTCTTCTTGAAATCAAGTTTTCAACCATTTTTATGGAGGTTAAAAAATCGAGGTCCAAGTTTTTTTTATTCAAAAAACTTATTTTTAATTTATTTTTACATGAAAATTCATAAAAAATACCTTAAGAATGTTGATAAACCTTTTGCCAACCTCAAACACCCTAAATCACTCTAAAAATTAAAAATCAATTGATTAAAAAAAAGCTAAACAAATCCCAATTTAATTTTTTTAGCATGTTTATAAGAAAACACAATTCCTATTGAACTACTCTTGTAAACCTCTGGATAAAATCCATAAAATTAATAAGGTAAATAGTATGGTAAGTGAGTAAAGTGAATATATGAATTTAAAAAGTAACTTTAGATTGTGAGAATTTGAAATAAAATGTTTATGTATTAGTTTAAAAATAGAAATATGAAAAATAGAGAAAAAAAACAAAGAAAAGCATATAAAAATCAAATAAAGAGATAAAATAGGACATCAATGTTGTAGGATATAATATAATAAAATTTGATGTAGTCAGTTAAAACTCGGCTTTAAAAATACATCTGAATCTCGAAAATATAACTTGACAAACATAAAAGATACAATGTAAACCTGTAACTCAAAAATTGATAAACAAGTGATAATATAGAGAAGTTTTATAATTTTCAACTGAAAATATTTAGAAAAGTATTTTAGAATTTTCAAATAAATTAATGCATGGTTTTATGCACAAATGATTCAAACCAGTGATATAAGCCTTGCGCATAATTACGTTGTTTTTTTAACTCGGAAGGGAACAAAATTTAAGGAAAACTTGTATTATAAATAGGTACGGAATTTCCCAATGAATTAGTTAAAGATTTGGAAAATTTAAGTAGATAAAACAATACAAATTTTTGGATTTTTGGTGTAAAAATTACATGTTATCCAATTTTATGTTATCAAGCATAACTCTCAATTAAACCATTAGATCAAGCTGAAATGTTATGATTAACCTTCTAAAACATAATTATACTTCGATTTAAAATTTCATGTCAATTGAATGTTGGGAAGATCTTTTGCCAATATAAATATCAAGTAATAATATAGAAAACTAGCACTTGGGCTCATTAACGACAAAGTTATAAACACACCAAAAATCTACTCCCTCCCTGTAAAACCCTGAGAGTGCAACTGGTTCATGAGGGAAAGGTCGAATGTTCTTGAAGGAAGTGTTAACACTAGAGTGGTAGTAAGCCTTTTCATCAGCTTATGAAAGCTTTCTTCACACTTATTTGACCATTTCAACACTACTTCGACCTTCTTGGGATCTATAAATATTTTTTTTGTGGATATAATATGTCTTAAAAAAACCTCTTTCTTTAGTCGAAAATCATATTTTTCTAGCTTGGCATACAATTTATAATTCTTTAGGGTCTACAATACATGTCTTATATGTTATTTTTCCTATATTTTCTCATAACTACTGGAAATTTTGTATGGTCTTTCCGAACTCTAATTGATCTAAAATTTTAACCCAATATAGAAAAATATGTCAGAAGACCACGTAAAATTCTAGCCTGATTTGATGGTCATATTGAAAGTTATACTTGATAGAGTAAAATTGATCAATTGGTGATTTTATACCAAAAATCTAAATTTTCGTGTTCCATCCTTACATGGATTGTATCAATTATCCCACTAAATCCTCGAGATCATTTTCTTATTTCAAAATATATTTAGTTTGTCTTTTATCATTTATTTCATTGACAAATTTATTATTGTTTCATGACAATGTTATCAATTTTTAACTAGGATTTACATCAATGCTTTTCCATTTAATTATTTCTTAATTATTATTCCATATTTTCTTTATGATCTCTCAGAATTATTTTCTCGTTTTCAAAACATATTTATTTTAAATTTTTCTAATTTTTTTATCCATCGAAACCATTTCTGGTCTTACTAATGTTATGAATTTTAAAATAAATTTCTTAGTTCTCATTTTCACTTCATCACTACCATTAAATTTACTTAATAGGGTCATCCTCTTTATTTATACATCACATGTATTTTTAATTTTATTATTTATTTATCTTTTCTCATCGTGAGTTTTCATTATTTATAAAAGTCTTATTACCTTCTATTCTAACACGAGGTTAACAAACAAAATTCTTATTTAAATAATAAAATCCTTTTACCTAAAACAAAAATAGTGAAACCAACCGAAAAAAACCCAATCCAAACATTTTCAACCCGATAGAACCGGTTTATTGGCTTTATTTTGAATGAAACAAAAGCGGGAAAGCAAATGCTAGTAAAGAAGAAAATCGAAAGAGAGAGTGTGAGAGAGAAATGGAAGAAACGATATCTGAATTTAGCAAAAGCGTAGGCAGCTTCTGCAACCACCTCCAGTCTAGCTGCGACGCTCTCAAACAATCCATCGACCGCCGCCCCATCCCTCTCGGTAAACACCACCCCCACCTTCCCCTTCCGCTCCCCTTCTTTTTCCTTCAACAATTTAAACAGTACATCTTCTTCTTCTTCTTTTCCAGATTCGGCTTCATCTACATATATCCAGTGCTTAAACAGAAGGGTAGCGAGCGCAAGCAGCGATCTCAACTTACTAGAATCGATGTCATTTGGTACCGTTTCTTTTGAGGAATTATTAGGTCATTGCAATGAAGTTTACAAGAACAGTGAGAATCGTATTCTTGATATTCAAGATCGCCTCAGGAGCTTTGGTTATGTTCCTGCTGGTACTTTCATTTTTTACTCTGTTTATTATTTGTGTTTGAGTCTTTAGGAAATTACGAAAAATAAGTTCTTTTTCATAAAAACAATTTGGGTTTTTTTATAAAAAAAAAATTTAAAACTGATAATGAATAGTCATGTAATTGGAAATGATGCAAAGAAATCAAGGATGGTAGAAAGTAGTGTTTTTGGGTTTTGGATTTTGTTTCATGATTTTTTATCAAATTAAGAAATGTAAGTAAAAAAGCCACATGTTGGATTGAGATAGGCGCATTTGTAACTGTAAATGCTGTTTCTGTCTGAAATTTTATGCACATCTATGACTTGTGTTGATTGCTTTTTTTCTTTTATTAATTGTTTTGCTTTTAGAAGTTGAGATTGATGATGAAGCGGATTTGAGTGTATCGATGGCGCTAGGTTTCAACTTGAAGGATGAAATGGACCCTTCTGCAGGTTATAATGAACCGGTGTCTGTGGCAAGTTCAATCATGAAGAGTTTGGAAGAGGATCCTTTGTATCTTTGTTTTATACTATCGCTGTTTCATTACTTCTCTCCTTGTTTCTTTAACATGGAGGATTGGAACTTTTTTTCCATTCTTTTCCATGTTCCTGGCAAAGAGTGAACTGATAAGAAGGGTTTGTTAGGATTTGTTTGAAGAAATTCTGGGTCATTTTCATTATCGCATTAAAGTGGATGAGAATTTTGTTAGCCTTGATCTTTTTTTTAGAATGGACGAGACGTTGAGCTTAAAGAGTCTTGGGCTTTCAGATGTCTGTCTTGCCACTTTAGCAGCTGAAGGTAGTCTCTTGCCACTGCCCCATAGATGTGGTTGATGCTTTAGCACTGTTATAATTCAATTTCAGATTGAATGAATTGCAAAATCATATACTGATTTTGCTCTGTGTGATGGCTAGATGGATTTCTTGCTGTAAATACTTATGAGTACTTTGTACAAGTCTGCCTACTACATCGCTGATTTGTGCTTTCTACTAATTTCACCTCTCATTCTCTGCAGCTAACAGTAAGATAAATGATCCCGATATATCTATGAGAGACACAAAGAAGTAAGTTGTTGAACTTGTATTTTGTGCTTCGCAAGGAACTTTCAGTCTTTCCTTCGCACATTCTAAATTGTTCATGTTTTAGGTATTATGGTGACAAATTACACAACGTGAAGAGTCTGGACCAAAATACTGCAAACATGGGAGTAATTGAAGGTAGAAAGCTGTCATTGAGATTTAGCTATTAAAGGTTTTTCATGTCATTCCATGCAATTTTCCAATGAAACAATACCAAGCACCAATGAGTATGTGGTTATCCTTCGTTGTAAAATCCAGGTGAACTGGAACCAGCTGAAGCTCTTTGGGCTGTTGTGAAGGCTTCAAAGGATGATTATGAAAGTCTTCCTTCCTACATGAAAAGTCTAACATCATGGGAGGTATGGATGACTAGTTTCCGTCCTTAAGATTGAGCTGATGTTGTTTGATCTTTCCATTCCAACTGAATATATTCAAGATAGCCTTTCTTTGAATCTTGACTGTAAAGGTTGCTTCATGACAATTGTACTGAATGCTGAGGAGCTAGTTTCCATGTAGCACTTCATTTTTCCCCATAGTTGAAACTTGAAATAATAACATCAGCAGGCTTTTTGAAATGCTTCTGCTTTTCTGTCCTTAGTAAGCTGGAGTTGGTACAAAATTTCTCGAAGTATAATTGGACGGCAATGAGGTTTCCTTGTATTGGTTTGGAGACAGCATTTTACACAATTATACCAATACATAGGATTGATAACCAGCTTAGTTAACGTTGGGTTTTCCCATTTATGACGTTCTTGATATTTTGCTGTGCTTGAACTTGCAGGATCTGCTTACTGCCGTTGAGAAAATTAACTCCAGCCTGAAGAAGAAGGATAAAACAAAGGGAAATAATTATTTCCGCCAAAATGAAATCACATCAATGGATTTAGGTATGTATTGTCATCTCGCTGTTATATACATGTCATTACTGGTTTGCCACAGACATTTTTATCCATTTCGATGCTAGAGATTGATCAACAAAGGTGGGACTCAAACTTGAGATCTCACCCATAGAATATAGAGGGTAAGCATTTGAAGTTGTCGTTTTTCTAGCTGCAGTCCATTGACGACTCACGTTTTGCTTTGGTGTTTTTTGCTTGTTTTAGGGCCTAAAGCAAGAACTTATTTGCTGCTGCTCACACGCATGAATCAGCTGGCTGTTGAAACTGTTGATGGTTTGATATCCTATAAAGTTCTATAGACGAGATATGATCCATTTCGCATACAACTGGTTTAGTAGATTAAACCAACTGTGCCTTCAATTTTTTTGAAAATTTTCTGCAATTTGAGATTGTGATAAACCAAATAAATAATGGGGTGTGTTTGAAATTATGATAAATTTATTAATATCAAATTAAAACAAGTTTTATTACCTAGTAAAAATCAACCAAAAAAATGCTGAATGATGAATTTTTTTTAAAAAAAACAAGAAAAATCATAAAAGATTCAAAATACTAAAGACAATCCTAAGCATGCAGGCCTTCAAAAAATACTAGAAATAACTTGAGTTATTTTTAAAATCAGTGAAAAATTTTATAAAAAAATAAAAAAATAATAAAACTTAATGTTTAATTAAATAAATGCTGAAAGTTAATATAAAAAAAACATGAGTTTAGAGAAAGAAAAAAAAAACTTAGATAAATTTTCTAAACTTGGATTAATTTTTTAAAGTTATAACTAGTAAAATTATAGATTTGTGTTAGAAACTTAATTTTTAATAAATTTAATGTTAAAAAATAGAATTGAAAAAAAAATAAAAAAATTAATCAAAGTAAAAAAAAAAATGAGAGAATCAAATCTGATAGGAAAAAACTAAAAAAAAAGAAGATAAAATCACCAAAAAAATCATTTTAAAAATTAACTTGTATAAAATAAATAACAATTAAAAAATATGGATTAAATTTAACTAATAAAAAAAATTAAAGGATGAAATTGCAAATAAATTCTAATATTTTAAATAAAATATATAAATCAAATCTGAAGAAAAAAATAAATTGAAGGATTTACAAGATCAACCATAGAAATTGAAGAGAGAAAAATCAGCACCAAACCGAAGGTTATCAAGCTACACGCACTGTTCGGGGAAGGAGGAGTTGCCAATACAATTCAAATACTACCATGAAAACTATCGTTTGGACACCTAAATCCCCCTCACGCTCCCGCCCGAATGGAGCGGGAAGAGACCATACACTTGTACATGTTTTTTTAATATTAATTATATTTTTTAAATTACTACAATGCCCTAAAATCAACCTAATTATAACCCAAAAAAAACAAATCATCATGAAAAGACCAAAACACTCAGGGATGTAAAATTTATTTTTTATTTTAAGAGTGTTTTAGTTATTTCACAGCAGCCAAGGAAAGGTTGTGGTCTAAGAAATTGGATGCCGGGCGCATCTTGAAAATCCAATAACCAGGGACGAGGAAGGCTAGATTAGTTAACATACCAAATCCCATTTCACTAGGCAAACCAACCCACAACATTCCCTTTGAATTCAGGCTGAGGTTTCAAAGATGTTAAATATCTATCTATGTCGAAGAAATTATCACACGAATCTGGCGACTCACCAGGCACGCACGCACTAGGATAAAATATTTGGAAACGATTGAGTTTGAGATCCACCACTCAGGCCGCAGTCAGGATAAAGCGATGTCCCATTGCCACCCAGCAGAAGTGCCATTCTCTTGGATGGTGAATACCCCAAACTAAAGTGCTAGGGCTTTCACATGTGACCTGGACCAAGAGAGAGATACGAAACAAAAACTCAACAATACAAGGATTTTGTCCAAAACAAGTGCGCCAGCAAAAACCCTTTGGAAACAAATGAGAACCACCACCACTATATTAGGTGACAAAGGTGGTGCTATAAAACCACCCTGAACCACCACTACACTATCTAAGCTCGGAACCGTAAGCCAATCATTTTACAAGCCCATCCCCCAAGACAGGGAAAAAGAAAGAATCAATGTCAAACACAGCCACCTATACCCCGGTATACAATCCCCTAGTCAAAATCTTCTTATGTACTGCTGCTAAATTACCCTGGAGCTGTATATCGTGGGAACATCACACCAACCTCTTGAAACAAGGAGGTGTCTGCATTAGAAGAAAGGCAAGAAAGGACCAGGAGCTCAAGCAGGGTGTCTCAACCATAATAACACACTACATAGGGGGGCCCTCCTTCCACCTCCCCCCCGTCACATCAGAGAAACATATATGGCCTACAAAACCAATTATCAAATCCTACAGAAATCACTTTAATTCGCGCTTCATTGTCTTCTTCCTTCAGATGTACCATCCATTCTCATCCCCTACATTGTAGCATGAAAGAAGTGCGACTCAGCTTTACGTGCCGGTGGAGGGCAATCTGCTCTTCCCTAATTGTATATTTTAACAGGCTTCTCAAATGTGTGACGGTTCTGCAACATTTTCAGACCAATCAATGAAAACTCCATGGTTTCACAAGATGAAAAGAAAAAACTAGGGTAATGCTAACACCAACATTTATTGACAAACAAAATGACTCAAAGTTTCCATGAAAGTAATAACTGATCTCACAGTCCTGGCTAAGAATATGATCAGTTATGGAGGTAGTCTCAGAAACCACATGCACTTCATTTGTAGTTGAATGAGTGATGCAAACCTGATTTACTGCATAAGACCTTTTAGGAGTATTATCAGAGTGCTCCAACCCAAGGTACTGCTCCCAAGCACCATATACATCTCTTCTCTGAAAGACAAGGTAAAAATACTAAATGCAAATCTCCACAAAAAAGAGAGCCAGTAATGGACGCATATGCTAGGAAATGCTGAAATAAAAGGAGGTTCAAGGGAGGAAAAAAAAAAAGAAGCCTTGTAACAGCACCTGAAAGCGGGTGAACACAACATCAGAATCCTGCAAGTACTCTGGACGACCCAGTGACAGAAATGCAAATTTCCACTAAGCAACCAAAAGAAAGAGGGTTGATGAGGAATAGCATTCATATTCTGATATAAAACCACGTTACTGAAGGAAGCAAAAGCTAAACTTCGCAATCTTATGCAAGATAACTGGTAAGTGTCAAGCAGTGGTTTGTATGCTTGTTTCCTTAACCAAACAGTGCAAAGAAAATACCAAATACCTTAGCAAACTCCTCATCAGGAACCTGCAGCTTCTTTTGTATACGCATTTTAACTTCGGCTAAGGTTTCACCTTCATGGATGGCCAAGAAAAAGGGTTCACCAAAATTCTGTACTTGCTATTGAGGACACAAATATAAAAGTATGTAAGAACCTGGAAATTTCCCTATTCAATAACAGCCATAAGATAGAAGCCAAAAATCTAAAACCAAGTAAAATCTGTGGTTGAAGTATCTATAAATCATACCATTTGATTCTGTCCAGACTCTTTCGTGAAGTGATAAACGTGAATCAGGCGATCTTGGGGACCAAGATTTTTTTCTTCCTCGGGAATCTGCAGAATTTGAGAGAGTGAGAGAGCGAGAATGGGGTGTCAAAACATTATCTCATTTCTGACGGAGTGTCCAGGATTGTTAATCAACTGAAAGTAAACTTTCTGTTTGTTGGCCTGAGTTATCATAACATTTACTAATTACAGAAAGGTAATCACAATCATGCCAGAGGCTGTTTGCAAAAGTAGCCAGTCAACAACCTTCAAATATTCTACTAAATAACATTTGATAAATTATGTTTCATTAACAAAAACTGAATAAGTCAAGATAATATATTCATAATAACCTGGAAGTTACAAGTTCAACAGAAATTTAAGATCTTAGTTTTCATTTTTATTAATAAACTTGAGACAGTTTCTAGAAACATACCATGTAAGAATAGAACACTGATTAATATCTGCCATTTGACACATACTCGGTGGAAATTTTGGCATTGCAATGGTTTATTATTAATGGAAGCTTATAATTTTATTTGGCACCCACCTATAATAGTTCATATTAGCACCCTCCCAAAACTCCGAACCCACAGTCACGCATGCTTACACATTCATGCCCTATGCCTTCACATTTCAAATAGTACTTCACCATTGATTGTGAAATATCAGAACTTATGAATTGTGTGAAAATAGGATACTTCAAATTCAGGTAGAAGATATAAGATGAGATATAAACCTTGATTTATAATATTTGATATTTGAACGAAATCAATTAAATTAAAATTAATTAGATTGTGCTTCATGCATATAAAAATTAATAAAAAGAAAATAATTAATTCATAAAAAGACAAAAAAAAAAAGAAGCAGGTTGATTGTATCAAAATTATGAAGAAACAAAAATTTTAGTTTATCAAGACTTGCTCATTTTTCTACATAAATTACATGATAATCCACTTGTTTGTTATTCTTATTTTATTATCTTTTTATTGTCTTATAATTTGAATTTAATAAAGAGTTTCTCCCGCTAAGGGCCATGTCCAACTTCATCCCCAGCTTAACTATGATACTTCAAGTTTATCCACAAAATCATAGGCAAAAGGCAGATGAGATATTTCCTAGAGAAGACAAGGAGAAAAAGGACTTGCCTCCTCTGCCCGCAGCGTCCAATACTGGTCATTTATATTCTCAATTTTTTCATTGGGTGGAAAGATCTGCGATGGCAAGATGGCAAACTGAGTCAGAAGAAACCACCCATAAGCGCTGCCAGCAAAACATCTAAAACATCCAATGCATTAGAATAAAAAAAATCTGAAACTCATAGATCAGGTTTCATACACTTTGTTGAACACACTATCATTGCTATTTAACCAGGAAGGATAATTATTGATTAGCAGGAAACAAAATTGAGTGATGAAGTCATTATCTTATATATGCTAACTAAACCAGTTATTACCTTATAAATCTTGTGATAAAATACTTCAAGCAGTCGAAGTTCAGCATTTGGGTGAGACAATTCTACCTGTTTCAGCATGAGCCAAGCATTAGAAAATTTATCACATGCAGTGACAAGATATGGTGTGAGGAAAAGGGAAAATATAGCAAAAAATATGTACTAACAGTAAAATCTATTCAACAGAATAGATTATGAAGAAAATAATTATAAAACAACTATCTAAAATGAAAAATTGGCGAAACTTGAGAATTAAAATGTTTTGTTTCGGTATTATAAATAACTGTCCAGATCAAGCAGGCACATTGAAAATATACTTCAGGAACAACCACTTTAGTACATATCTTCAGCTAAGAGGTTAGAGCTTAAAAGGTCTTACCTTAGTTTTAAGTTCATTAATCACATCCCCCACGGTGCTTTGTTTAGGCAATCTAATGTTATGAATTACCACCTGTTAATAGTTGCAATAAGATTAGAAGAAAGAAATGAAGATGATCAATTAAATAAGGCATGAAATTAACATAGCCATAGATTTCATACTTCATCTTTGGTAGCGTGATGGAAAGCAACTTTCAAATTTTTGAGACCTTGCAACTCTGGAAGAGGAATATCTAGAACTTCATAATACAAGATATCGGAAGTCTGTTGAAAGAAGAGAACAAATAAATTATTAGCCATGTTATATAGATTCATTAACAGTATATGAACCAATGACTGCAATTCATGTAGCAAATACCTGATTGTAGTGAACTAACATATCTGATAGATGCTCCACTCCTCGATATTTAATTGGCTGTGGCTTAGGCTGCTGAGAGTAGCAGTTGTGGGATGTTAACCTGATTTTGGATGGATCGTCCAAACCAATCTGGCGAGCTACTCTTTCGACGACATCATCATAAGTGTGTAATTTTGACCTACAGAAACATCAAGAGTATAAATGAGTGTCTATACGACAGCACCGGAGATTTCTCAACCGAGCATACAACATTACTTGGGATGTGATTACTTACAACTCTAGACAAAAATCATCCTCTTTTGCCTTCTCTAGAGATCGGAAATGAACTATCTATAGAGAATCAAATAACACAAAAGAATTGACTATAAAATTGACAAATCAGGAGAGAGGTTTGATGAAATTGAATAATTCAATATAATCTAACTACTATATAAAAAGTTGAGGAATACAAAAGGTGCCCCTCTTGAACCTAATCTGCTCCCATTTCTAAAATTCTTTTATAAAAATAAAATGAGATGCCTGGAAAATCTCATTCAAGAAGAAAGTACCTGCCGATTGTGCACATATTCCAAATATGAAGGCACATCTGGATTTCGACAGTCTTCTTCATTATCAGGAGGAGATTTCTGAAAGCATATTATGTCCCCATCTTCAATCTGAGGATAAAGCACCTAAAGGTCAGTGGCTGATCTGATAATCTGATAACATTCTAGCATAAGTAAAAAAACACATACCTGACTTGTTCGAAATGAGGCTCTCTTATCAAGGTGTTCACACATGACACAAGGCTCAAACTTGATTTCCTGAACAGCACACAACAAATATAATCTTTCTGCTAGGGCAATATCTGCTTATGAATATTGAATTAACTTGCGCTCTTGGTTTGGTTTTATGGTTAAGAGGGTGTTTAATAGTGTGCTAATATTTTTCTTATTTTTTCAAATTCATTTTTGACATCAGCACGATCCAAAAACACAAAAAAAAATTGAAGCAAAAAAAAAAAAAACATTTGACGAAAAGCAGGTTAAAACTCACTCCCAAAGACCCAAGTCAACTTCCTTGATTGAATAGTTATGTTAGCCAACTATGATACCAAGTATACTTGATATAGACAAACCTCATAAAGTTCAATCTCTTCCTCAGACGCAAAGCCAGCCATTTGATTAAGCTTTGCTAGAATTTCTATCGGTTTACTAGAATTCTTCACAAAAAGCCTACCAACATATCTGGGATCATGGAGTAATTTGTCATGTCAGAGGCATCAAGATTCAAGAGAACACAATGGACAAAGATAGGACAGCAAAGAGGAGCCAAAGATTATTAAGTACCGTAATTCTTGTTTTTCAGGGTCATAAAGCTTGAAGAAAAGCAGAATATCTTCTTTAGTTTTTTCAGGTGGAGCAATGGGACGTAAATCCTGAGATATTGCAAACCTCAGTAGAAGCATGACATTTTCATAGAAATATAAGTGCAAATGTTAAATTTGATCATTTTTTTTAAAAAAGAAAAGAAATACCAGCCCAAGCTCAACTTCCAAGAACAACTTTAATTCAGCATTATGTGTCTTATTTGACACCTCTCTCAGTTGTCCAACCTACAAACATTAAATGGCTATCATTAAAATTAGGTGACACAAGAAATCTCCAGAAACATTTTAAACCACCACAGTGCAAATTGTTTTTAAAAAAACACTTCAATGTGATCAAAACAATTGTATCATTCCATTCCATAGTCAATGGCCACAAAATTTCACCACTAGCAGTTTAAAAAAAAAGCCCTGATGTTGGGATTGCAAACCAAAAAGTGTGTTATTTGAAAGCACATGGCCAGAAGGCATCACCCATCACAGTCTAGAAATCCCGAAACCTGATCCCAAGTCTGTTCTTAGTTGAAGCAGAAATAATCATGCAAATATCTAGCAGAAATACAAGTCATTCCATAACAATGCAATCACAACTTTAATAAATTAACTTTGAACAAGAAAACAATAGCTAGTTACTGATTGTGCTTCCTCCTGGGGAGTCAATGGCCGATTGGGTCTATATGTGTGGTTTTGGCGCTTTGCCCATATCCAAAATCTCTGAAATTGTACTGGTATACCAAGCTCTTTAGCAACCTCCTCCTGTAATCCAGCTCAACATTAGACATAGAAATCTACAGGCTATCTCATCATCCACAATGTCAAAATGCTTAAAAATCACACCCATTTAATACCTTAAACAGACTAAACTGCATCTGTTTCTGAATACGGAAGTTACGGACTTTGTCATGATCCACGAGGTCAAAATAAATATCCTTTCCAATTTGCTCTTTAAGGTCCTGATCTCGCGCAACCTAGATGCCATACTAAATAGCTTTATTTATGACTTACAAGCATCCCTTGAGGTAGATGCAGGTCATCACTAACAATATACCATCATAAAAAAATAAAGCTGGGAAAGAAAAACCTTTATAATTGTGTAAAGGTGAGCTTGTGCTTTATATCTTCTCTTGTCTTCCTTCTCTTCTTGTTCTTTCTTCAGCCTTATCTGGAACAAGATGTTGAATGAATCAATAATCAGTCTTCATTGCGATGTGGAAACTCTTAAATAACATAGTTATATTTACATAACTTATTGCAATTATAAGTAAAGAAAGTAATTTACCCTCAAGTGTTCAGCAATGTCTTTCTCATCAACATTACAAATTATCTTGTCCTTGTCACTTTCCCGTATATACACAAGCATATATGCATTTGAGTATTTTGTGAATTTAAATGGAGTATTGTTAAAGCCAGGATTGGTCTGAGGTAGCTGGCAGACATAGCAGAACAGGAGCACATCATTCACCATCAATCACATGTACCATTCACAGGATTTACAGCAGAGTTTGAGAACCATTACCTCTTCCTCACCACCATACTGTTCTTCTAAGGCCCTCTTCACATCTTCCTTTGTCACGCGTTCATCATCAAATTTGAACCTAAAACAAGAAAATCAAATATCATATGGCGTGAAAAACTATTGAGTTCTCAACATAAGTACAACTATTCAGACATGGGTAAAAATGTGAAGGTTCTAAGGACTATTATACTCATAAATGAGTGTATAAGTTGTTATGGGTTTCATTTTCCTAGCATTGATATTATGAGGAGTGAGCATATTATGTGTGCCTATGACCAAGCTTAAGGTTAACAAGCACACCATTGATCAGAGAGGGTAGGCCTGATAAAAGCATAATAATGTCCACCATGCACACCTCCACTGTGAACCAAAACACTGCAAGGGAAAACAAGCATATATAGGAGATGTCAGCACATAATCAGACATTCCAAAAAACATAACTTCCGAAGTGTGGAAAGAGAACTATGTGCAATTTATGTTAGGTGCATGCAGTTCATGTTTCTCCAACATGTCTATCTTTCATCCACTCAAGCTCATAGAGTTTTCTTTCATTCCTATGCTACTCTAGCAAGTCATGCACATCCCATGTTGCTATTACATTAACAGCAATGACTATTTATGGGGAGATAGGGGAAAAGGAGATAAAAAATCTCAAGAAAATGGCTTAAACAATGCAACATTTCTTTTCTTTTAAAACTTGTAAAGATTTATGATTGTGATAATTATAATTTTACTTTAGTTTACCACAAGTTAGAAGCATGCTTCGGTTTGAAGGTAGTTTGCATTTCACTTGGTCTAGCTGCTGCAACCAGTTGTCACACTATTAGGAGTTTCTTGAGTGGTTTTAGTTCATGTCATGCTAGCCCTTTTATATGTTGTAACAAACAATACTATCAGCTGGAATAGATAGACTATCTGATATCTCATTGAGGCTACAACTCTTCATGTAAAGTGTATATGACTGATTCAGTAGCAAAACATTGAGTTTTTCCTCAAACTTCATTGCTTTAACTCCAAAAAAAGTTAATAGTTTGATTTTACTTTACAAAGAACCATGCAGCCTTGAGAAGCGAGGAAGACAAGCTCCAGTCAGTTAAATGCAGCCATACAAGCACAGAAAAAAAAAACCATGAATCAAGACAGTCATGATAAAAACTATGGCAATGGAATGTGAATTTCTAGGGGCCAAAAACACCATGCGACTGTTACCTGTGAAGTGTGTATAGATTTCGCACACTCCTGTCAGCTTCAGGTGATAAATATTTCCCATTCTCCCTGTCCAGGTCAAGTTGAAGAGGAAATTCATAGCGATCATTAATCTACAAAAGCAAAGAGAAATCAGTAAGTGGAAACAAACATATTTGGCTTAAGTAGCAATTTGTCCATCAGCCAATCCACTACAGTTGTTTAACATATTCTAGCTTATAATGGGCACAAAGCAACAATCCCACATAACATATTTACCAGAGCAACCGGTTACACCTACTGACCTTCACCATAGTATCGCGCATAAAATCATATTCAAACCGCTTTAATTGGAGTTGAAGAACAGGGGGAAAGTCGATAAATAAGACACCCTTCTTTGCATCCTGAAACAAATGCAAGTTCAAGCACATGCCACCAAAAGAATGACCTTAGGAACCGATCTAAAATAAATGGTTCTAGTAGAAAAGAAACATGGAGGATAACCCAAAAATATGCCCATACCATTTCTCAATGGCCTCATCTTAACTGACAGTTTAAAAAGATGCTTGGAAAAATTTCATCACTTCTACGGGCAACTCCTCATACTAACTAAAATATAATATACGGGGTCTAACCAGGAACCACACAGTTTGTCTGGGAATTACCAGAACCATCTCTTTTAATGACAAAAATTTAACTTACTTGCAGTTTTCAGAATGAAACCATAAAATTCAGCATAGTTATGATACGACAAAAAAAAGTTAGCACCAGATATGATTGAACGCACAGGATGTAAGACACATAATTGGTCTTCATGCATTTTACAATGGCCATATAATTGAGCTTCTTGTTTTTTGTATGAGGCACCGTGAGATGCTAACTAGTACTGGCTTCCACATTTTTATGAGTGTATGTGCGTGAGACAAGAATTGTTCGAGAGTGAATACTTATATTTCAAACTGCTTAAACAAATCATATAGTCTGGCTCCCATCTATTCACAAGCATTGACTGACCTGCAAACCATGTTCTTCGGCATGATATTTGTTATCACCCTCAAGTCGTTCAACTTCCACATATTTGTCAAAAGAAGCATAAACATCTCGACAACCTTTCACATCAAGCTGGAGATCTGCCATGTAATATCTACACATCAGTGTCTTATGAAGACGTCATTACACAGAACTTTTAAATGCTGACTAAATATAATACCATAAAATGACTCCTTTCTTGTAGATTTGTATTCCACATTGATGCACTCAATGTAGTTCATATGGTGACCCTCAAACAACTGCTGTATAGTGCCCTCCACAACAGTCCCCTGGATCAGCAGAAAAGAAGTTGAAACCTTAAGTTAATGAAAGTATATCCCAAAACCGCCGAATGTTCAATACCTTCATTTTATCCTCTAGCTTCTCACACAGGACCCTGTTAAGCTCTTGCACGTCATGTTGCATGAAGGAATCATACGTATCCCAGCCAAAAGATTTGGTCAGTTCCTTTGTTGCAACACTGGTGTCATTATATTGAAGCTTAAAGAATAAACTCTGCAGGGCCAATGGAATGCTTCCTGTAGGCATGTCATTCTCAGTTGTTGGCATGTGGTACACCGCCTGGAAAAATAATTTTCAGAATGAGGCAATTCCATTTGAACAATGTGTTCATCCAAGTCATGATGAGCTTTTTTAAACCTGAGAATGTGCTGACCTTTCGGAAGTAGGAAATATGGTATAGAGTCTGTAGGAGAGAGTTCATGTAACATGTTGCTCCTTGGTTTTTCAGTCCTACATAGCCTGTCTCCTTCTTTGAGTCATAGGACCAATAATCTAAAACCTTGCAAACAGCAACTTCAGCTTCAATAACAACTGTATCATTCACTAAGTATCCTCTGCTAGGATCATAAAGTTCACTCAGAGGCATGAAAGATGTAAAGCCCCAGTCACTCTCTCTTCCATTGAACTGATGTTGTGTGTCTGCGAATGTATTTTTAAAAGAGAACGCAGTATTAAATAATATCAAAGTCCACAATAAACTTCAATAAGAGAACACCAAAAAGAAGTTGACTGTGGTGCTGACATCTTCCTTACACGACATATTGTTTCCATACATTTAACAAAACCAACCAAGGTCCAAGCTCAACCAACCTCCACTATGATAATTTCTGAATTACCTAGTTCAAGATATCCAGAACCTGCTATTTTCCAGGACCGAATTACTGGAATTCGTTTGACAGCTTTTATAGATCACAATCTGTAGAAGTTGCTGCTTTCAGCATAGTGAAACAATAATTTAACAAGCATCCCAAACCCTCAAATAACAAGATAGCCGAGTCTATAATTGATCATATTATTGGAAAACGCTCACAATGACAAGGATTCCAAACTCTGTCGGGTGTTTATTGTAGTGTGCAAACTGAATTCTAATCTAACCTTGTATATGGATTGCACCAACTTGGTGCATTTACTTTTCTTTCAATTCAATTTGGAAATAAACAATCATTGGCAACTTCTCTAGAAGTCATAAGATTATAAAATAGGCAATTATTGATAATATATCTATTGCGGTCATAAAAGGTTACAAAGAACAAGTGCTCTACAGGAAAAATAATGATGTACTCAGGCAAGCAATCTAAATATAAGAAATTGATCCAATGAATAGACATACATAATAAATTAAGAACAAACAGAAAATGCCCAACTTGAAAATAAAATTACAATAACAGAAAGAGCCATTAAATAGGGGACACAAAAGAAGATACCCTTTCTAATCGAGTATTTGTTATGAATTTGATTGACCACAGCCAAACTGAATTGCGCATATCTACTCCATCCATATGGCAAAGCTGTCGAATCCGCAACATCCAAATACATCGACAGGTGGTCCACGTTGTTTCCTTTAGGGAATATCAGTACTCTCCTGTTAATAACACACTAAAAGAAATCAACCACAAAATGATACAAACTCCGACAAATGCAACTCATAAGCAACTCCAACTAGTAAGAAGCTACATTGTTTATCCACCTACCATTTGTAACTGCCAACAATAAATATATCAGAATAATGCTTCTTTGTGTTCAACCTAGTAAAATTCTCAATAGTCCAAGTAAATTTCATCGATGGAGGATCCTCCACAGGCTGATTCTCCACGGTACTAGTTTGCTCCACTTGTGCCACTACTACCACATCAAAAATTACAATCACCACCAAAATTACCAAACCCTAACATATTAATCAAAACGTACAATACACTCTAGCAGAAGATCCGTTCTATCACATAAAACGAATTATATATAAAAAAAAAAGAAGAAGAAGAAGATTGAACTCTCTAACCTTCCATTGGCTGAGGACCTTCAACTAAATCTGAATGCGGTACGAGCATCTCCTCGTCTTCTTGCTTTAAATTAGTAAAAAAAACTAATAATTAATAAACCCAAGCCTTAAAAAACCAAATACAAGAATCAAACTCTATCGTAAAATCGAGAAATTAACAGAAACCCTGGTCGATCCAAAAAAAAATACAAAATAAGGAGAGAGAAAGAGATTACGTCTAACGGTGAAGGGGTCATCATAGTCATGGGTGGATATGGACCGTTCGATCGAGCGAATCAGAGGGACAAGAATGAAAACGAGAGCAGGGACTGAGAATAAGAGAAGAGAAGCGAGAGCGGGATTTTTCTGTGTAGCCAGAAGAGACTCGCAAAAGCACTGGCTAGAGAGA
>Ga0325402_1001785_pt1 | contig 18189 bp, 11 predicted proteins | sample PopdelMetagenome_22_FD_207212 | JGI IMG/M metagenome (GOLD analysis project Ga0325402, IMG submission 207212) | Populus deltoides microbial communities from Bellville, Georgia, United States - Xylem-PdKOR-R3 | ecosystem: Host-associated > Plants > Phyllosphere > Stem > Wood/Secondary xylem... | reverse complement strand
TTGTTGTTGTTGTTGTTTTATTAATTATAATTTATACAATTAACCTCTCTGTGGTTCGACCCTGGTCTTGCCGGGTTATTTATTACTGTGACACTCCTGCACTTGGGATAAGACATCAACTCTTTAATCGTGTCAGCCAATTTTAACAAGAAGCTCAATTTTTAACACGAAACTTGATTCTTGACATGATAGCTCAGATTTTTCTTAGAAAAAACTTTTATGCCAAAAAAATTATTAGAAACATTTTTTTCGATTTCTTTTTTGTCAGAGGCCAAAACAGGTTATGATAGGGGACATCTTAATTTATGTTCCAAAAGTACTACTTCATTATCAATTAAGTCATAATTCTTTTGATATTATTAATTTTACTCAAAATATAATCTATATTGGACAATTTCACTCTTTTTTGTCTAATTTGCAAGTGCATATTAAGTGCTTCAATCCAAGGCATCATAATAAGATTTAATTTTTTACTCTACTATATCAACTTAAATAACATGAAATATTAGGAAAGTAAATCTAATTTCACGCTAAAATAGTCATTTATGATATAGATTTATTTTCGTATATTGGATGAAAGTGGTTAAAAATCATTTGCAAATTGGATGAAATCTTTTAATGACCACTGGCAATGGATGGAAAGAAGGGGTATCTTGGCATTAGTTGATATCTATCATGTTTGGAGTAAAATTAATAAACCTAAAAGGCTCAGAACTTTATTGTTATTATACTACTACATTAAGGAAGCCTTTAGTACAATAAACAAGGATGAATTTTATTTTTTTATAAAAAATTTTGGTGAATTTTTTAATAGTATAAAAATCAATTTTTGTTCCGTCTAAAATCATTATAAAAGATAAATTCTTGTCTCTTTTAAAAGATAAAGATAGATATAGAACAAGTTTTAATATTTATAAAATAACTATACTGCTCTTGTTATAGAATATAACTTCATAGAAATTTTTTTATCTTTTTTTTTATTTCTCTCTCTGTTGTAGGGGAAAAAATGGAGAGAATAACAAAAGCTAGGGTTCTTCTTCTTTGCATTCAAACCAGAATCCATCTCAATTATATCAAATTGTTCTTTTTTCAAATATTGACGACTAATCATTTCTCTTCTTTTGACTTGCCAATTAATTATCCACCATTTTGTGGTTTGCTTTAGTAGATTGCATTTGATTTGCATTAAAAAATTGTTTCTTTAACATATTGCCAATTTGTGTTTTTCATATCTAATTATGGCTTCCCAATCTGTTTGATAAAGCTTTAATTTGGCTTCCATTAATTTTGAAACTAGGGTTTTTGAGTTAAGGGTTTTATTACAAAATGGTAGGGAGAAAGAGGGATGAAATTTGGCTTCCAATATTGATTTAGAGGTTTTCTTTAGCGCATACAATTTTTCTAATGAATTTTTGTTGCAGTAAAGGAACTGATAAGTGGGTTTCTCTGGGGGGAAATTCAAATTAAAGGTATCAATAAGACAAGACGGTGTGTTCGATGTATTGCAATTATAAGCCAATACTGTGTGTTTTATTTTACTTGTTTAATAGCTAGTAGAGCCACGTGTGTTAGGAAAAAATGCTAGAATGTTAAAGAAAGGAAAGACTATTATATATTGCATTTTGTTTTAATAGAATGCATGCAGAATTTAATTTACAACTCATTCCAGTATTTTTGGAGATTCTCCTTCTCACTCTTCTCTTGCTTCTTTCCCTTTCCCTTTTCCAGCCCTAAGCACCATTTATGTTTTCCCTTCATCTATCATCATCTTCTTCTTCATTTCATTTGTTATCTGTTATATTTGAATCAAATAACCTATCGTCCAAGTCTATTGCTCCAAATGGTATTAGAGTGGCATCTTCAGATTTAAAAATGCCACGTGAAACAAGATCCCAAAATGCCAGGAAGGTGGATAAGACCACTAATCCAGAGCATACCCAGGTATATGATCAAATTCAACAATAACTTAATGATACCAAGGCTGATACTAATGCATGCTTCAGAGAGCTTAAGGAAGTTATTGATGCCCTTGTTTTCTATGTAGACTCAGCATTGCAAAAAGCTCAACTCTTCACTAGTGAGTTTAGTCTACCCAAAGCATCTCAGCACCCCATTGTAAAGGACTCCTCTGCCAAACTCAATTGGGTTATTGAAGGTACGCCCCCTTATTATCAACTACGTAGACCAAAAGGAGAATTCCTTGTCTTTTAGGGAGAAGATGTCCTTAAATGGATTTATAAATGCAACCAGTACTTTGATGTTGAGGAGACTGCTGAGCATGATAAGCTTAAACTGGCCTCCTATTATCTAGATGAAATAGCTCTGTGTTAGCATCATAATTTTATGAGAAGCTTGGGGGGGCAGGTTGTGTCGTGGCCAGAGTATATGGAGGCCTTATGTTGCAGGTTTAGAGAGGGATAGGAACCCTTTAAAAGAACTTATTGAACTAAAACAGAAAAACGACTTAGAAACCTGCATCAAAGACTTCGATATCCTCTAGAATAGATCTAAAATTTCTGAGAAAAATGCCTTGATGTTTTTTGTATAAGGGTTAGATGTGGAGGTCAAGAATATGATCAAGATGTTTGAACCAAAATCCTTAAAATAAACCTACATCTTAGCCAGGTTATATGATAACACCCTTACCCACCGATGTTATAGTTCCAATCCTAACAAACAAACCTATCATCCAACCACATATGCCTACCAAAATAAGACCTCCACCCCTCTCAACTACAACAAAAGCCTACCAGGACTTCCTAATAATAATTATAAACCACTCCACACTGGTATCCTACCAAACCCTGCACCTTATAACCGTAACAATGTTAATAGAACCACTAGACCCATCAGGAATAGGGACTTGGATGAGAGAAGAGCTAAGGGCCTTTGTTTTTGGTGTGATGAAAAATTTATACCTAGGCACAAGTGCTAGAACAAGAAGCTTTACTCCTTGTGTGTTGTTGAAGAAGACATGAAGGGTAGTAAGGAAGATGGAGTAACCAAAGTAGAACATGAGACTCACAACCCATACATACCTCTTAATGCCTTAGGTGTGATTGGCCTAAATATTTTTAGAGTCACTGGCAGAGTAGAGAAACAACAATTGTTTATTCTTGTGGACTCTGAAAGCACACATAACTTCATCAACAATCAATTAGCAGACATGTTATGTTGTAAACTCACTAGTATTAAAGCTTTAACTGTGCAAGTAGTTGATGGTGAAACCATGACCTGCACTTCAGTGTGCAACAACTTCCAATAGTCAATGCAAGGAGTTGATTTTACAGCTGATGTTTTTACCTTGGACCTAAAAAATTATGATATGATATTAGAAATTCAGTGACTAGCTAAATTGAAAACCATTGTCTGCAATTGCGAAGAGATATGGATGGCATTTATGTGGCAAGGCCAGGAAATCTTTATCAAAGGGTATAACCCAATATCAGTAGAGACTGTCAGATTTGAGCAACTCAATGGCTTGTTATACAACATTAGATTAGTTTCTGAAATTAATTTGTGCTGCATATGCCTTATTGAGGATCAAGATCATGAGGGACAATCAATATTCACCAGGTTACGACCCTGTGTTACTAAGAATGTTGCTTTAGCAGTTCTGCCGGAAGAATACTAAGAAGTGTTTGAGGAACCTAAGAGCTTGCCACCACCTCGTAGCCATGACCACAATATACCTCTAAAAAAGGGCTCTAATCCAATCAACCTCAGGCCTTATAGACACTCGAGTATATAAAAGGATGTGGTGGAGAGAATAATTAAAGAAATGCTAGAGTCGGGAACCATCCAACACAGAAATGGCCCTTTTGCTTCTTCAGTGGTCCTAATCAAGAAGAAGGATGGATCATAGAGGCTATGTATTGACTAAAGAGCATTAAACAAGCTTACGGTGAAGGATAAATTCCTTATTCCTCTAATAGACAAACTCCTAGATGAGTTGGTTGGTTACCAACATATCAGAATATCTCCTAAGGATGTTTATAAGACTGTATTCAAGACTCACAATAGGCACTATGAATTCTTGGTCATGCCTTTTAACTTGACTAATGCTCCAGCCACATTCCAAAGCCTAATAAATAAGGTATTTCAGAGCCATTTGCGAAAGTTTATCCTTGTGTTTTTTAATGATATTCTTATCTACAGTAACACCATGACAGAGCATTTGGGGCATCTAAGGACTATATTTGAGATACTAAAGACAAACTAGTTGTATGCCAAGGCCAGTAAATGTGTTTTCTGCAGTACCCAAGTTGAATATCTAGGTCATTTATCTATGTAGCAGGGGTGTTGACTAATCCATAAAAAATTAAGGTCCTACTAGATTGGCATATCCCAAGCAACATTAAACAACTGAGGGGATTTCTGGGCCTTACAAGATACTAGAAGAGGTTTGTAAAGGGTGATGACATCATATGCAAACCTTAACACAACTATTGAAGAAGGACTCTTATATGTGGAACGAAGGGGCAACCACAACCTTCAATCAGCTCAAGAACATTATGACAAACCCCCTAGTGTTAGCATTATCAAACTTGGATAAATAGTTTATTATAGAGACAAATGCTAGCAGTAGAGGAATGAGAGTAGTTCTAATGCAGGAAGACCACCCAATTGCATTCATCAATAAGTTATTTAGGGTCAAACAATAGACATTCTCCGTCTATAAAAGGAAACTGCTAGCTATTTTGTTTGTTGTCACCAAATAGAGGCACTACTTATAGGGTAGACATTTCACAATCCGTACTAATCATATTAGTCTTAAATATTTGTTGGAATAGAAGGTGACTTACCCATTACAGCATTTATGGCTATCCAAACTACTTGGCTTTGATTATAAGATCGAGTTTAAGAAGGGTAAGGATAATGTGGCTGCTAATGCACTATTCAAGGTGTCTTGCGGAGAATTAAGCACCCTAATAGTCTCTATCATCTCTACTACACTTATGAAAGATATCAAGGAATCTTAGGTAAATAATAAAGTTGTGCAAACCCTCATCCAGGAATTAAGCATGAATCTTGCCTCTCACCCCCATTACTCATGAATCAATCAACTACTGTGTAGAAAGGGTAAGGTCATGGTTGGCTGTAATATGCCTCTTTAGACTAAAATCATTTGCCTTATATTATGACTCAGTCATAGAAGGGCACTCAGGAACTACTGTTACAACCAAAATGGTGGCTAACTGGTTCTATTGGATGGGGCAACAGAAAAACATCAGACAATACATCAGGGAATGTTCCATTTATCAACAGAACAAATAAAAAAACACACGTATCACAGGGTTACTACAACCACTTCCCATACCTAAAAGCCCCCTTTATTGATATTAGTATGGATTTTGTGCAAGGGTTGCCTATGTTTGAAGGCATGGAAGTTATTTATGGTTGTTAACAAATTTAGTAAATACACACTCTTCATGGGCATTCACTATCCCTATACTGCAAGTTCTGTGGCAAGAGTCTTTCTCGACAACGTCTACAGACTGCACGGATTACCAGCTACCATTATTAGTGACAGGGATGTTGTTTTTATAAGCCTTTTCTAGAAGGAATTATTCTCTAGACAAGGGGTGAAACTGTGTTACTCCATTGCCTATCATCTACAATCAAACGACCAGACAGAGGTGGTCAATAAGTGTCTTGAGAACTATTTGCATTGCATGGCAGGTACCTTTCCAACTTAGTGGGTTAAGTGGCTTTCATTTGTAGAATGGTGGTACAATATTAACTACCATACTGCTACAAAATCCACTCTATACGAAATCATTTACGACTACCCTCCCCTTCTACACATTTCATATTTCCCAAGGGACTCACAATTAAAGGCCATGGATGATTTTTTTTATCTAAAAGGGAACTTATGTTGCAAACTATCAAGAGGACTATAGGATGTATGACATAGAATAATTCAATTAGCAAACAAGCATATGAGTGAGAGATCATTTGCAAAAAGAGATCTAGTCGACATCAAATTGCAACCATATAGACAGAAAACACTAGCCCATCGACAATCTCAGAAATTGGCCTCAAAGTACTATGGTCCATATGAAGTTTTAGCAAGAAATGGTATCGTGGCATATAAGCTGAAGTTACCCCCCTTTGCAACCATCCATCTTGTATTTCATGTGTCCTTGTTGAAGAAAAAGTGGGAAATAGAAAGGTGCACACCATATTGCCAGCTTTACCCTCTTCTCCTCTTCTCCTCCCGCAAGCTATACTAGATTGGTGAATGGTCAAGAAAAATCAACAAGCAGCCACCCAAATACTCATTCACTGGATGGGCATAACACCTGCAGAAGCCACTTGAAAATTTATTGATGAACTAGCTTTGTGATTTCCATAATTCAAGCTCGAGGACAAGGTCCATTTAATGGAGGGGCAACTGTTGCAAAGAAGGAACTGATAAGTGGGTTTCTCTGAGGGGGAATTCAAATTAGGGGTATTAATAAGACAATACGGTGTTTTCAATGTATTGCAATTATAAGCCAATACTATGTGTTTTATTTTACTTGTTTAGTAGCTAATAGAGCCACATGTGTTAAGGAAAAAATGCTATAATGTTAAAGAATGAAAAGACTGTTATATATTGCATTTTGTTTCAACAGAATGCATACAGAATTTAATATACAACTCATTCTGGTATTTTCAAAGAGTCTCCTTCTCACTCTTCTCTTTCTTCTTTCCTTTTCCCCTTTCCAGCCTTGTGCACCACTCACATTTTCCCTTCATCTATCATCATCTTTGTCTTCATTTCTTTTGTTATTTGCTATATTTAAATCAAAAAACCCATTATCCAAGTCTATTGCTCCAATTTTCCATTATTAAGTTTTTTGGTGCTTTATCTGGTATCTGCTTATCTTCCAAGGCTTGAGAATCGAACACTTTTTGTGTTGAATGTTCGAGCGCCAAGTTGCTTGTTTATGTATGTGTAGTTAATGAATTTCCAGATAAATTAATAATATATGAAAAATGGTTTTGCTTTGGATCTGGTAGTCAATCTTTATGCTGCCAAATAAAAAAAATAAAATAAAACAATATGACCCCTCGAGTCAATTCTGGCATATGTACCTTGAAAGGTGTTGGAGATCTTTCAACCTCCATATTCTAGTAAATATTCTTGATTTTTATCTAATCTAAGTGTTAGGGTTTCGAGGGAAAAGTAGCTTAATTGATTTAATAGAGGAGCAGGCAAGCCATTTGCCGGTTATAGCCATTTGGTGAGGCTTTGTCCCTGATTTTGATGCAGGTGAGCTGAGTTTTGCTGTTAAAACTCAACTCCATAGCTAATCAATATATTGCTTTATGATTGTCTTCCTTCGGATTTTACGTAGCTTGTTTCAAATTTAAATTATATATCATGAACTATTTTCAAATTTGATTTATATATCATGAACTATGTGTTTTACTTATTAAAAGTATGCATATATATAAAACTTATGCAGATGATAGATGTATATGAAGTAGTTTATAAAACATATAAAATAATATTGCTTATGTATCATTACATATATAAATGAGTAATAACTTGATATTAAAAAGGAAAATGAATCAAAGAATTGAAAATTTTCAATTAATAATTTGTTTCAAAATTCAAACATGAGTTAATTTAAAGTAATTATAAGTGCATTACTAAAATAACATATCAATTAACATATAAAAATTGTTAATTTTGTTCAAAATACTAATAATATTTAAATAAATACTAATAATGATTTAATAAAAAATATTTATTTATTTATTATATTAAAAAATAAATTGTTGGGTTAAAATATATGTTATAATCTATATTTTAAATATTAGATAAAACATGAATATAATTGTTATTACAATACGTAGTTCTATCTTGTTTAATGTCTACCAAACACAAAATAGGATAAATTATCTAGTTTAGTACATTGTCCACTAAAAATAAGAGAGGATAATTACTTGTCCTGTCTAGTCCAATATACCAAATACCATTTAAGGGTACAATTGAGGTTTTTCTATTATAAATAAGCGAAATATATATAAAAAAATTTAAAATGCGTGGGTTTTTTTTAATTGTAAAGGAAATTACTATTCACGCACACACAAATCATTGTGGATGACACCATGATGCATTATGCATTTGTCAAAAAATCATTTTGGTCCTTAATTTTTTTAGCAATTTAGTTTTAATTAAAGGCCAATTGATTGTAATTTCTTAGGTGAAGATGGGCTTGAAAGAAGAGGGGCTGAAATGAAAAATCTACCAAACATTGGTAGCGTTCCATAAGTTTCAGCAATAAATATACTTTGGTCCCCGAACTTTAAAAACAACGCAAATTATACAATTTCGGTAAAAATATCATTGACACTGATTTGATGAGAGGAGTTCATATTAGGTACTTTTGTTTTGCCTTAAAAGTCTTAAAAAAACAAATTTGAACTCGGTTTGATTTTTTGTTTCGGTTTGGTTTTGGTTTTTAGATGGTTTTTTTTTGTCTTTTTAGGTCATGGATAGATTTATCACGGTTCATAAAATGTTTTCTAAATGTTTTGGGTTGAAAAACAAGTTTTTGGGTCAAAATAAGTTAAAGCCTGATTTTTAAGCAAATATAGTAGCCGAGATTTGGATAGCATTAGACGAGGCATCGTCTGTCTCAATAGTTAATGCATCATCTTATTTATTTATTTATTACAGCAAAAAAAACAAGGGCTTAGTCACCTAGGTCTGCCAGGCAAGCCCGGGCCATGAAAAAATACGTCAGGCGGGCTGGCCTGACTTGCCATGCCTAATAGCGTCTGGCCTTTTCCTCTTTTTTTTTTTCAATTAATTTTTTTTATATTTGTTTTCAAAATTTTACTTTATTTGTATTTAGATTAATATTACTTCTCTCTTTTATTTTTTTTAAGGAGCCTTTTTTAAATGACGATTATATTTTGGTTATGCATTTAGGGCCTGTTTATTTGCTGAAAAGTAGTTTCTTTTTGGAAAGTGGTTTCCTGAAAAGTAAATTATTTTTTAATGTTTGGTAGTGTTATGAAAAATAAGTTGGAAAACACTTTATAGTATTTGGTTATGTCATGGAAAATGAGTTAGAAAATAACTTATTAATATTTTTTTTCTTAAGTTTATTAAAATAATGAGAAAAAAATCTTACAAATTAAAAATTTGAATTAGAATGAAATTGAAAAAAAATATAATTTCATAAATTATCTCAAATAAAATAAAATCTATCAGATAAAAAAGTTGAAAGATGATGAAATTAAAATAATAATAATTACAATTTTATAAATTATTTCAAATAAAATGAATAACAATCAAAAGAATGAGGACCAAATCTGATAAACAAAAAATTTTAATTAAAAAAATAATAAGAGAAAAGTAAATAACAATCATAAAAATAAAGACCAAAGTTAATATAAAAATCAAATTAAATCATAAATTATCTCAAATAAAATAAATAACAATCAAAATAATAAAGATCAAATCTATCAGATAAAAAAGTTGAAAGATGATGAAATTAAAAATAATAATTAAAATTTCATAAATTATTTCAAATAAAATAAATAACAATAAAAAGAATGAGGATCAAATCTAATAAATAATAAATTTTAATTAAAAAATGATAAGAAAAAAGCAAATAACAATCATAAAAATAAGGACTAAAGTTAATTTAAAAATGAAATTAAATCATAAATTATCTCAAATAAAATAAATAATAATTAAAATAATAAAAATCAAATCTATCAGATAAAAAAGTTGTAAGATGATAAGATTAAAAAAAATAATTACAATTTCATAAATTATTTCAAATAAAATAAATAATAATAAAAAGAATGAGGACCAAATTTGATAAATAAAAAATTTCAATTAAAAAAATGATAAGAGAAAAGTAAATAACAATTATAAAAATAAGGACCAAAATTAATATAAAAATCAAATTAAATCAAATTCTAAGGAATGAAATTAAAAAAAGATTCAAAACAAAATATATAGTAATCAAAAGTTTGAGGATTAAATTTGATATAATCATCAAATAATATGACCTTTTTAATTTTTTCACAACTTTTAGATAGTGTTTTGTACCCAAAATAAAGGAAACACTTTCCTAGAAATCAAGCTAAATTTGTTTTGACTGAAAAATATTTTTCATTGATCAATTTTTCTAATGACAAGCAAACGCAGGAATGTTTGGAAAGTGATTTTCATAAAATAACTTTTCATAAAACAAACAGAGTCTTAATTTTTTAAAATTTTTTTTATTCATCATTATATATATATTTTTATCTTTTATATAGATGAACTTTATTTTAGAAAGGAGAAAAAATTTATTTGTAAATAATATTTTAATATGTGCAGACTTGCATAATATTTTTTCCCTTTTATTTTATATAATCAATTAATGTATGTTTATTTTTATTATTGTTTAATTAAATAAAAAAATTATTTTAATAGACAAATATAACAAAAACAATCATATAAATGTCTAGTATTATAGAATTAAATATCTTAATTTTCACCTATTTCTTGATTTTTTTAATGTTTATTTTTAGTTATTATTTATTATTTATTTATTAACATATATAATACTTGATTTATTTAATTATATATATACATAAATTTTTTAATTTTTACTTATAAAGTTTTTAATTATAAAAACATGTCAAAAAAACCCATTTGTATAATATTTTTATTAAAACAAAATATCTAATCGTAGTCAAGTATCTGCGCGCGCGCGCGTATATATATATATATATACAGAAAAAGAAAAAAAAGAAAAAGAAGCTCCAAAACGACAGCAAAAGCTTCGCGTACTGAGCAAGCCGTCAAGTCCCAAGATTTTTCCAGGCGGAGACTCTCAAGACACGTGTCAGAAACAAACCCCCACACACGCATACACAAGAGAACAACGAGTAAACGAAAACAAAAGGAAAAAGAAGCTTGTACTCTTTGGGGGGTTATAGCTGAATTTCTTAAACACTTGCCACCACTCGTTGTCTCACCATCTTCTCCATGCACCTACATAACTCTTCAACTCTTCAATTTCTTTTGTATTTTTCTCAAATTTTTATTTTTATTTTTATTTTTTGCAAGCATAGGGATTTCTATATTTTATTTTTGGGCTTTTTTTATTTCATGGGATAAGCATTTTATTGTCGAATAAATTATTGGGATAGGTAAAAAGAAAAAAAATGGAGTGGGATAGTAATTCGGATCTGAGTGGAGATGAAGATGAGGAGGGATTCATGTTAAATGATGGAGGAGCAGGAGGTCTTTTGCCTTTTCCTGTTGAGAATTTGCTGCAAACTGCTCCTTGTGGATTTGTTGTCACTGATGCTCTTGAACCTGACCATCCTCTTATTTATGTCAATACTGTTTTCGAGATGGCTACTGGCTATCGAGCTGAGGAAGTTCTTGGCCGTAATTGGTACGTTTTCTCTTCAATCTACTCTGTTTGTTATTCAAATCCCACTTCTTTTTTCTGGTTTTTGTATTCAAGAGAACGAGGGTTAATTGCCTCACCATGTTCAAGGAAGTGGGAATTATTTAAATGCAGGGTTTTGTTCTTTAATGAAAGAAATGAGTGCTTATTTTTTGGTTGCTTGATATACTTGAGGTTACAATTTGCAACATGGGGCAAATGATGGTTACGGATTCGTGTGCCCTTTTGCTTTGTTGGTTCTTGAGAAGCCAGCCTCTGTTTGGGGCTTTTGATTTTTTTTAGTAATAAGAGATAACAGCTTGAAACTGTATAAGGAAGCCGGTGATAATTAGGCATTTTGCTGCTTTTTTTCCCCACTAAGTAATTGACTCTTGAACATCTTCAATGTTTGACACTTAATTAAACGTGTATGAAAGCCAACTTGCCTTCTCAAAGGGGCTGAGTTTTGACTTAGGAGAGAGATATTTTAGAAATCTACCTGCTGATACTTATTTAGAGGGTTGTTGTTTGGGGAACATGTTGTTGCAATCTAACTATAACAAGGATAGGATAAAAGCTTGTAGTTTAAATAGGATTGGAAAGATGTGGGTTTGATGGTGGAAAATTGGATGCTTAGAAGTTTAGTTGGAGGAATCTTGGGTAGCATATCCATGTTAGGACATTAAGGCTTGTTTGCTGCTTTATTTCGGACCCAACTACAAAAATAATTAATCGAAATGAGAAAAAGAAAACCCGAGGGGATATGTGACTATAAGTAGGGAAAAGGGCCTAATGTGTGCAATCAAGCATGGAAGATCCAAGTTCTAGATGTTTTAAATAGTATTTGCACAGTTAATAACAGGGTGCAGTATTTGATGCTGTTTTGGGTTGAAGTTTTGAGAGTAAGGTTTAGTAAACTAATATCCGTAAACCAGGGCTGCACTGCATTAACTTTGATTACTCATAACAGAAAAAGAAATAGAAGATTGCCTCAAGAATGATGGAAGAGTAGAATGATAAACGCCGGGATAAAGAAATCTAGACATCTATTATTCACTAACAAAACTATGCTTGAAGTTCTTTTTTAGTCAATACATAATGGAATGTGACAAATATAGACTGTTGACCTTTCCTATCCTGTTAGGAGCACAAATTCAAATAGTAAGTGGGTAGTTGGGACTTTTATAGTATATTGAGGCTACCAAGGATGCCTAGTAACTTTAATAACTCCAAAAGTTAGACAGCAGACTTTACATGTAGCCTATTCCAATAAAATCAGAAATCAAAACGTGGTCATAATGTAACAAAAATAGACCAAGAACATATCAGTTCCTTTCAAAACTACTGTGGGTACTTGTTTCAAAATGCATTTTATTTGTGCCTTCAGGGCCCCTTAATTTTAGGTTTCTGAAGGGAATGCTATGGAAACTGTAAAAGGAGTTTATAATAGTACAGGCATTTCCTATAAATGAATTTTAGAATTTCAAAATTCATAACTAGCTGTAGGCAGTATGGGTGTAAATGAGTTTGATGAACCTATTGTTATTGTTTCTTCTGAATTTTCCTTTTTATTGGATTGCATTTTTTTTTTTTCATGCTATCCATTATCAGTAAGGTACCTACTCAAATTTATGCAATACATGGTCAATTTGATGAATGGTGATGATTGATGTGAAGTCATGAACAATTTCTACTTGTATCAAAATGCCAATGCAACAAGTATCAATCTCCTTGATATGAGTAAAAAGAGAGAAGTCATTCTATTCCTGACATTATCCGGAATTTTTTGGAGTTTATACCTTGTGCCTGCTTGAGGTGAGGTGAGGCTCAGGGAAAGTTTCTATTGACATTATGTGTGGACTTGAAGCTCTTTAAATTTTGTTGTCATTGTATTAGGTTTCAAAGCAGGGATTATTGGGAAGATGCATAGATCCCAATTTCTCTGATGTTTTATGAAATATATATATTATGTCAAAAAAAAAAAAAAAAAACTGTTGATGTTATGTATTTCATCTACCCATTAAAAAGTTTCTAGTAAACATTCAACGTGTTGATGGCTTGAAGCTTTACTGGAGATTTGATGGTTTCCTATTTATTTCTAGCTCTTTGTCCATTTTTTGGATGTCTGTATGTGCTCCATGGTTTTGGATTTGGTAAGAGTGAAAATTGATCCAGTGAATGGAAGAAAATTGGACAAGAGGGGGGAAAGCACAATGGTTGGTAGCGAGTCAAATTGCATCTAATACTGGGTTAGTGTAAAAAAATGCTGAGCCTAGATTTTTGCTTGTTTGGTTTAGGCAAGTAAACCAACCAACCTTGAGAACTCATATGCTAAAAAGTGATATTTAATGCTTTGGTAATAGAATAGATGCATCATCTCAAGATATCTTCATATTTCTTGACCTGGGATCATCTCACTGTATTCCACTTTTTCTGAGTACCTCTCCTTTTAATATAACCTGTAACTTTGTTGAATTGGAATCCAAAGTTTATATTTAGATATCACATCTTGTTGGAGATATGATTTTCCGATGGTAGGTGATGATGACACTTTACAGTTGATTTCATTTGAAGGTTAATTTAACATATGAAACATATCTTGTACTGGTTGGACTGTTGATGTATTGATTAAATATGTGGAATTTATCATATGATTATCTAAGTATACTCTGGCTTATTATCAGTGATTGGAACAACTATTATTGGTAAGACCAATTACATCTTTAATGTACCCAGAGACTAGATGGTTTATCTGTCGTGGTTGAATGCGAGTGCACAGGTTTGCAAGATTTGGTGCTGCAGTGGCAATGCTTTTATTCTTAGCTATCAATGTGATTAATTTCTTATTTTTGACCTAGGGTATTACCTTTTTGCATATTATTAATTGTTTGACCTTGTGTAATCAATCTCATGTGTTCATGGTATTATTAATTGATAGCACTCAATGCATGTAACTCATGATTTATAGTTCCAAGCATTTCAGAGCCCTATTTTGATATTTTTTTCAGAAGGTTTTATCCTTGATACTTTTTAGCAAACTTTTAGAGAACTGAAGTACACTGGCACTAGCTAAAACTGGAGGTTACCTAGAGCAATGCATTTCTACCATTGTCGTGTAGGTGCAGTGCTGAGTTTTGTCTAAAGATTCTTATTTTCCTATATGAAAGCTGATGTATATGCACAAGACTATGTTTTTAGATTTACTGCATTTGATTTGATCAAGAATGTCATGTAACAGTACATGCTCTGAAAGTTAGTTTGGTAATTTCAGGAGCTTGATTTATAAAGCTGTGTTTAAATTTTGAACCTTGATTTCTAAATGGTTACGAGTTTGACAATTGAAAGTTGTGGTGTGATTTTAAAGTCTCGTATATAGAGCCAAGTAAAAACTATAGGCAAAAGTTTTAACGGATGATTTATTAATTTGTGTTGCTCTTTAAGCTAATGCTTAAGCAACATTTCATTGTTGTTTAATGTATATGTATCATGGACAGACATTGTGAGGATTCACAGAACCATGAAATAAATAGTGGCTGTTGCTATTATGTTACTACCAATAATTGGATTTTCACTTCCCATTACTGTTTTCTTCCACTGTAACGTGCTTTTTGAAAGCACACCATAATGGCCATAGCTGCTATTACACAATGGCAGGGGCTGTTAACAGCCATATTTAAAGATAATGGCTGTTGACGATTTTATCCTTAAAGCCAGTCTACTGGCAGTTTTGACTTCTACCTCATTTCTTTCATCCATTTTTTTTACCCTTCTCTCAGCACTCGTTGACACCCACGATCCTACCTCATTTTCGTCCCTAGAATTTCATTTTGTTTCCTATCTGCTGGCAGTTTTGACTTCTCCCTCATTTCTTTCATGCTTTTGTTTTACAGATGATAACTACCACTAAAGCACTCCACGGAGATCCTTTTTTGAGATGTATCTTTCATTATATATAAATTTAAGTCATAGTTTACAGTTTTTGTCATTACTAACCACTGTTACTAGTACCAAAAGTATAAAACATGCAAGTGCCACTAAAACATTGTTGAGAGCTGCTTATGACTCATAACCATGATGGCTGTGACCTTTATGTCATGCCCTTGATGCCATGACTGTGATTAATACCATGCATAGAACCACACATGTATAAGTTTGCAGGCTGGCTCAATTGCATGCTGCTATGCTTATATTTGTGTTAACATAGATGGTCCATGATCTCCTGTATCATTTACAGCTTTTTTTTTTCAGTTCTTTTTTAGTACATTTGTTGGGTTCCATGAAGTTGTGTCTTGGTTCTTCTCCACCTCCACATTCTCTTTTGAGTTTTAAGAGTTGGCAATATGATATGCTTTTGTGTTTTTGTATTTGTTTATCATTGTAGAGTTGAATGATGTACAAGGGCTTTGCTTCTTATATTTTCTTATACTCTTTTATCATTCATTGGGTGTTAGTTTGGAAGAATCTCTCTCTCTCTCTCTCATGGACGTGTTGTGTTTGTGTGGCTGTTATAATGTTGACATTTTATGGTCATCATGGATTATTGGCCATTCTTTCATTATTCTGATACTATGCTTGTTACAGCTGTTTCTTGCAATGTAGAGGACCATTTGCTAAGCGAAGGCATCCATTGGTTGACTCCACAGTCGTTTCAGAAATAAGAAGATGCCTTGATGAGGGCATTGAATTCCAAGGCGAGTTGTTAAACTTCAGAAAAGATGGATCTCCACTAATGAACAGGCTGCAACTTACTCCTATATATGGAGATGATGACACAATTACTCATGTTATTGGAATCCAGTTCTTCACCGAAACTAATATTGATCTAGGTCCTGTTCCTGGTTCTTTTGTAAAGGAGTCTGCAAAATTGGCTGATAGGTTTCGTTCTGGTCTCTCCACCTATCGTCCATTCCCAGCTGGGGACCGTAATGTTTGTCGTGGCATCTGTGGGATACTGCAATTGAGTGATGAGGTACTGTATCTCAAGGTACTTTCACGGTTGACTCCAAGAGATATCGCATCAATCGGTTCTGTCTGCAGACAACTCTATGCGCTGACGAAGAATGAGGATCTCTGGAGAATGGTCTGTCAGAATGCTTGGGGTAGTGAAACAACTAGTGTTCTAGAGACTGTACCTGGTGCAAAGAGACTTGGCTGGGGTCGGCTTGCAAGGGAATTGACAACTCTTGAAGCAGCTGCATGGAGAAAGCTAACTGTTGGAGGTGCTGTTGAACCCTCAAGGTGCAATTTCAGTGCTTGTGCAGTTGGTAATCGAGTTGTCCTTTTTGGTGGGGAGGGTGTTGACATGCAGCCAATGAATGATACGTTTGTCCTGGATCTGAACTCCAGTAGCCCAGAGTGGCAACATGTCCAAGTGAGCTCCCCTCCTCCTGGTCGGTGGGGACATACACTTTCTTGTGTTAACGGGTCTCATTTGGTGGTCTTTGGAGGCTGTGGAAGACAAGGTCTATTGAATGATGTCTTTGTTTTGGATTTGGACGCCAAGCCTCCATCTTGGCGTGAGATTCCTGGATTGGCCCCTCCACTTCCACGATCATGGCACAGCTCTTGCACCCTTGATGGCACTAAGTTGATTGTCTCTGGTGGGTGTGCAGATTCTGGAGTACTTCTTAGTGACACATTTCTGCTTGATCTGTCAATGGAGAAACCTATCTGGAGGGAGATACCAGTAGCATGGACCCCACCTTCTCGGCTTGGTCACACTCTTTCAGTTTATGGTGGAAGAAAAATATTGATGTTTGGGGGTTTGGCTAAGAGTGGTCCGCTTCGTTTCCGCTCCAGCGATGTGTTTAGCATGGATCTAAGTGAGGAGGAACCTTGTTGGAGATGTGTAACAGGGAGTGGAATGCCTGGTGCTGGAAACCCAGGGGGAATAGCTCCTCCACCCAGGCTTGATCATGTAGCTGTGAGCCTCCCGGGCGGTAGAATCCTGATCTTTGGTGGCTCTGTTGCTGGTCTTCACTCTGCCTCACAACTTTATCTCCTCGACCCTACTGACGAGAAACCTACATGGAGGATTCTAAATGTACCCGGGCGACCTCCTAGATTTGCATGGGGACACAGTACCTGTGTTGTTGGAGGGACAAGGGCTATAGTCCTTGGTGGCCAAACTGGGGAGGAGTGGATGCTGAGTGAGCTCCATGAACTGTCCTTGGCTAGTTCAGTTATCTGATTTTCACAAGGTATATATACATTGGGAAGCTGTGGCAAAGGAATCCCTATAAGCCCTCAACCTCAACATTTGAGATCATATAACTATTGTCGAATATTGCTCTAGTCAGGACTTCTGTATTAAGTGGTGTCCATTAATGCATTTTCTTGTATCCAGTTGTTCTGACTCGGCATGAACTTGACATAAGGTGACATGAAACTGTGTTTTCTTTGTGAGGTTTGTATGAGATTCTACCCTTCACCACGCACATTGGACATTCTTCATCGTTAGGTTAGTGGCTCTGGATAGTCTGGTAGGTATTATTAATATTTGTAGGTTTAATTTCTTGTTATGCCCATGCTTTGCTTCGATTCAGTTCTGTAATCTTAAACAAACAGAAGTTGAGCGAGAAAAAAAAAAAGGGTGCATGTTTATAATGATAGTTTCTTGCTGGAAGTTGTAACTCGACAAATAGCATCACCTTTTAAGATTGCTACTTGGATGTTTTATTATGTGATGATGAATAAAACCCCAAGTCTCTCCTTAAGCCGCTTGTGACCCGTTGTTCCCTTCATGAAATGGGTGCCGCATCCATGATGCGTTAGAATGATCCAAGTT
>Ga0325402_1001784_pt1 | contig 18191 bp, 10 predicted proteins | sample PopdelMetagenome_22_FD_207212 | JGI IMG/M metagenome (GOLD analysis project Ga0325402, IMG submission 207212) | Populus deltoides microbial communities from Bellville, Georgia, United States - Xylem-PdKOR-R3 | ecosystem: Host-associated > Plants > Phyllosphere > Stem > Wood/Secondary xylem... | reverse complement strand
AAGGATGTTGAATTTTAGTTATGTACGTATGAAGTTGTGGAAAAACTCTTAATAGAAAATGAGCTTTTATGAATTGTGATTCTAGGTTAAGATGTGAGGGCTTGATTATGTGTTTAATGTTTGGGCTCGGTTATAAGCTTGCTCATTCATTAAAAAATAAATTTTTTTATGGAATAAACGACTCTACAATACTTAAATCAATAAATGTATATATAAAAAATTAATGTATGAGAAAACATAAGTGTAGAAAAGTGTTGAATTTGAGAGGATTATCTCTTTTTTGTTTATATGATGGCTTAAGATATTTATAGACCTTGGTCACGCTCATATCAAGATATGCAGGGTTTCACAATTGTTGAAAATGTTAGTGTCCACCATTGGATGTAGTGTCTTTCACTATGTTTGTGGAGAAGTGGGTGATTGGTAGTAATACGTTGACTAGAAATAATTATTAATAGAGAAATGAGGAACCTAATTTGCATAGAAAGTAGTTCGTGTTTGTATTATCGATCATTGGATAGAAAAGATGATGACAACCATGCATAAAAGTGTATACTTGTGAAGAATATGTCAAAGAGTGACACAAACCTTAAAAATATAAAGATCTAAAAATCGACCCTTTCCAAGAAAGCTAAATTTAGACTTGTGATTGAGTTTGACACAACAATAACATGTACCAAGACACCAAAACTATAAGTAATCAATCATCACCTAACATCTATAATCGAGATGCAAATGAGAGGTATAACAGACACTATGAAGCTTGATTAATTCTTTATTAAGTTAGAGTAAAACTATGCACTAGAAAATATAAGCCTTTAATTGCCCCTCTTATACATAAATTAAATTGACTAAGGTTTAATCATCATTTGTTAAACATGTATCCTTTTTAAAATTTACATTGGCCCAAATACTTTGAATAAGCTTGTTGAATGCATCTTTGAGCTTTTTTGCCATTGATCTTGTAATTGGATCAATTTGAAAATACAATGGATCTTTTGATATAATCTTAATCGTATCATCCCCTCTCTCATCAAAAAAATTCATCCATGAATCATCACCTACATCAAACAAAAAGAGATTAAACATATTAAAAGTAACAGTAAAGTATCATTAATTTTATTAAGGATTTGAAATAGTTCATCTCCTGTTAGCATCAACTTAGATCTTTTTTGTTGAGAAGCATACACACCTAAACCCAATCACCTAGTTCAAAAATAACATTTTTTTATTAGCTTTGAAAGCATATTGCTCATTCTTTTTTTACATTTTCCGCCTCATATTCTTATAAAGAGCCTTTACTACTTGTGATTTTATATTGCTATCAAGACTAACTCTTTCATTAATAGGTAAAGGAAACAAATCCAAAGGAATCAAAGGATTAAAGTTATAGATAATTTCAAAATGAGAATAATATGTAGTAGAATGCACACTCTTATTATAAGTAAATTCAATAAAGGAGAGGCAATTTTGCTAATTATTCAAATTCTTTTGAATGATAGTTCTTAACAATGGAGTTAAAGTCTTATTAACCACTTAAGTTTTATCATCTGTTTGTGGATGACAAGTAGTAGAAAATAACAATTTTATTCTTAATTCTGCCCATGAAAATTTTCAAAAATAGCTAAGAAATTTAACATCACGGTCAAACACAATGCTTTTAGGTACCTCATGAAGTCGAACTATCTTCCTAAGGAATAAATTCGCTATGTCAATCATATTATCAGTTTTATGATAATATATGAAATGTGTCATCTTAGAAAACCAATACATAACTATAAAAATAGAATCCCTATCCTTTTTTAATCTAGGCAAACCTAGAACAAAACCCATAGATATATCAACTTAATGTTTCTTAAGTACTAACAAAGGAATATATAAACCATAAGGTAAAACTTTAGACTTAGCTTTGTCTACATGTTATGCATCTATCATAAATTCTTTACACATCTCTTTTAATCTTAGATCAATAAAGTGCTTATACAAAACATTTAAAGTCTTAGCAATCCCAAAGTGTCCTATTAATCCATTTTCATGAGCTTAGCAATTCACGCATAGAATAATTAGGCAAACACAATCTCTTTTCTTTAAATAAATATCCATTAACCGTATAAAACTTATCAAAGGCTGAATATTCACATGCAACATATACTTGGCTATAATCAACATCTTTAATATATAAACTATTCACTTACCTAAATCCTAATCATTTAGTGTCTAAAGTTGAAAGAAGTACAAACCTTCACGATAAGGCATTAGCCGCTATGTTTTCCTTACATTTCTTGTACTTAATCATGCAATGGAATGTTGCAATGAACTCTACCCACTTGGCATCCGACGGTTCAACTTTCCTTGGCCCTTAAGATGTTTTAATTACTTATGATCAGTATAGATTATGAACTCTTTAGGCCATAAGTAATGTTGTCAAGTTTTCAAAGTTCTTACCAAAACATAAAGCTTCTTATCATAAGTATGATAATTCAATGTTCCATCATTGAGCTTTTTGCTAAAAAAAAATGTTATAGGCCTTTTTTCCTACATTAAAACAGCTTTAATACCTATCCCTGAAGCATCACATTCAATCTTAAAAGTTTTTATAAAATCAGGCAATGATAATAATGAAGTCGAAATTAATTTTTTCCTTAATAAATTAAAAGCATGTCCTTAATCTTTTCCCCATTTAAAATCCATAATTTTTTTAACTATCTTAGTTAAAGGTGTGGCTAAAGCATTTAAATCCTTAACAAATCTACTATAAAAACTAGTCAAACCATGAAAACTTAGGTATAGGCCATTATTGGATAGCCCAAATATTTTCCTCATTCATCTCAATACCTTTTGTACTAACAACATATCCAAAAAATACAATTTTTCCATGCAAAAATTATACTTTTTTGGATTAGCATATAAATATTATTTTTGCAAAAACAACTAATACATTCCTTAAATATTCAACATGTTCCTCTAAATTCTTACTATAAATCAAAATATCATTAAAATAAAATACAACAAACCTTCTTATAAAATTAGGCAAAACATAGTTTAATCTTATAAAAATATTAGGTGCAGTAGTAAGTTTAAAATGCATAACTAACCACTAATACAAATAATATTTAGTTTTAAATGCAGTTTTCATTCATCTATCTCACTTTCATTCTTGTTTGATGATATCCACCTTTCAAATCAATCTTTAAAAACATATAAGATCCACGTGATTCATCTAAAATATCATTAAATCTATGAATTGGATGTCTATATTTTACTATAATATTGTCGATAGCTTGATAATCAACACATATCCTCCACATCTCATTCTCTCTTTTTTTATATACTAAAAACACTCAAATGGCACATGAACTCATACTCCCTCTTATGTACCCTTTTTTCATCAATTCTTCTACTTTCTCTTGAAGTTCCCTTATCTCCTCAAGATTACTTTTATAGGTTGGCCGAGATGCTCTATGTACAAAATCAATTTAATGCTCAATTCTCTAGTAGGTGGTAGCCCACTAGGAATCTTATCAGGAAAGATATCCTTAAAACGTTGTGATTAAGAAACATGAACACTAGAAAACTAATATAATTCTTATATAATAACTTCTGGATCTTATTACAAGGTGTTATCGATATTTAATTGCCCTGAAATTTCAACCTATTATAAAACAAGATCTCTAAAAACTTCTGGTAAATTTTTAACATGATCTAATAGTCTGATAAAAAATCATGCTTTCTAAAGTAAAACTATATATTAGAAGAAATTAACTCAATTTATGTGTAAGTAGGAAAATAAGTTGAAATTGTAAGTCTTGTAGGAAGTAAGACCCAAGAATCTTGAATTAACCTATTGAATGCCTCTTTTACCTTCTTAGCTCTTGACCTTGTAATAGACGACACATCTAATAAGTCTTTTAGTGATGTTTGCTGATTTATATCATTCCATATCTCTTCAAAAGGATTTAATCTCGAATCATCACCTTATTTGGATGTTTACTCACTTTTGAAAGATATTTTAACATGATTTTATGATTTTGATTTTCTTTTTCTTTCTTTCTTTTCAAATTGTAGACAACTAGATCACAAATAATTTATTTATTTTTACCATTTTGTTTTAGTTTTCATGTTATTTCATCGCTGTTGTAATTACATCTACACTTAGGGCATGTTATAAAATGTTTTAAAAAAGTAGATTATTTGTGATCTAGTTGTTTGCAACACACACACACACACACACACACACACAAATTGCAAGAAAATAAATTTTTAGGGTTTGTCGCAAGTCTTAATTCAAAGAAACATGGAGTTTGGCCACTTGCTTTAAATTTGAAAAACAAATTTTGATTCATGGGGTTTCTTAGAGATAAATCTTAATTTAGGATATTTTAGGTTTACTTGGTTATGTTTTCTTGAAAATTACAAAATAAAACAGGAAGTTTTTGCTTCATTATATTCGTATTGATATTCGTAATTTCATATTCGTAGTTTTGTATTGATAGTTTTCAATCTTTATTGCTTCTTGAGTCGTTACATTACTTTATTACACCATTAAAATATTAATCTTTGATTTGTTATGAACTAATTCTTTAAAGAACTGAAATTTTGATAATTGAGTGGTAAAGGGTGAAAGTGAGCATATTAGAATGAAAAACTACAAAATTATATAAAATACAAGAGGAATGACATCTATTAAGGGTGATGACATGAGGGAGTGTGCGAGGATATATATATATATATATATATATATATATATATATATATTTGCTTTTATCTCTTGATGATGTCATCTAATAGTAGATTAACACCACTAAAAGATAAGAATAACCCTGAATAAGATTATTTAACGATGCAATAATAATTGGAGTTAATGAAGACAAAGTTTACCAAAATAATAAAGTGGCATGACTGGTTTGAGAATTGAAGTGGTTAATCTTAGTAATAGGTCACACCATAGAGGGTTATAAGGAATAATGTTTATAAGACGAGCTAATTCACCTGTAAAGGCATCTATAATTGAAAATTCAGATAAGAAGGCCAATGATTTTGATGATAACCATGGTGATATGTTTCGGCCACATAAAAACCAAATGCTTAGGTGAGTTCAACCACTTAAGCAATTCAACAATATATAGGTAGATAGCGAAAATGGATTTTGGGATGGTTTGGATAGAGATTTGGACAATATTAAGATAAAGATTCTAGTTTTTCAAGGAAAAAATGATCTAAAAGTTTATTTGGAGTGAGAAAAAAAAGTTGAGTTGATTTTTTATTGTCACCATTACTTTGAGGTAAAAAAAGGTAAAACTTGTTAGTATTGAGTTTACTGACTATACTATTATTTAGTGGGATCAACTTGTTTTATAAAGGAAAAGGAATGGAGAGAGACTCATATAGACTAGGGATGAGATGAAAGCAGTCATGTGAAAAAAAGTTTATTTTTTGTTATTATTATAAGAAACTATATCAAAGATTACAGAGTTTATCTCAGGATTCTAGAAGTATAGAGGATACCACAAGAAAATGGAGATTACCATGATTAAAAGCTAATGTTATGGGGGGGATAGATAAGCTACAATGGAAAGGTTTCTAAATGGATTGAATAAAGAAATAACTAATATTGGTTGAATTGCAACACTAAATTGAGCTTAAAGATATGGTTTATATGGCTACAAAAATAGAGAGACGGATGAAGAGAAAGGGTATTAGACATCAATGAGGTAATTCAGGTTTGCTTTTCACTTTGAGGTTGAATTATAGAAGAAAGGAGTTGCCATATCAAAGCCAAATATTATAGGCAACAAAGCCACATCATCTAAGATTTGAAGTAAAGATTCGACCATTAAACAAATGGTAAAACGAAGATCCCGTCTAATCATAATTGTGATATGAAGTGTTCCAGGTGTTTAAAAAGTGTACATATAGCTTTACAATGTCCAAACAAAAGGATTATGGTTATAAATGAGCATAAAGATATTGAATCTAAAAGTGACAAATCCAAAGAGGATAAGATGTCACAACTTAAGGATTGTAGTGATGTTGAGTATCTAGTTGATGAAAAAACTTTGGTTATTAGAAATTCACTTAATGTTTAGATTAATAAGGATGATATAGAGCAACAAAGGAAGAACATATTCCATATAAATAATAAGATGTCATGACGTGCACGACATCAAATGACGAAGTTGCCTTCTGGATTGAAAGGGTTTTAAGATTAATCATAAACTTATAATTAGAGGAAGTCGCCACCTTGTATCATAGTCACTAGGAAACCTATAGTCTGCGAGAGCCTAAGTAAGGGGACTAGTTGTGCAAAGAAAAGACGCATTACTCCCAGCACACCTTACTTATGGTAAACTATATTGTTTGTTGATTGTTATTCCAAGTTATTTTTCTATTTGTTGGTCTCATCTAATGGTTCAATGTAGATCTCCCTTCATGAAGAAGTTTTTACCTTATCAGGTTAAATCATAATCGTTATAAGGCCCACATTCTAGCATCACATTTATTTTCTATCTTCTATCTTTAATACCTAAAGTTATATTTTACAGTATAATTTTACACCCTTAAATATTAAAATTTACAGTTAAATCCTAACACTCTGAATTTTAATTAAACAAATTAATTGTTGCGGGAATTTTGATATTCTGGCTAAACCCTAATGGATAATCATAAACTGGTTACGATATTCGTTTTGTATTTTTAAAACATGATAAAAATATAATTTTGTATTTTTAGAAGATATGTATGGAAAAACTATTAGGATTTGACCATGTGCAATTTAAACATTTGGTTAATTAAATTTTTTTTTTATCTTCTCCTTTTTTTAACCATTTATTTAACACAAAATATAAAAAAAGTAATAAAAAGAAAATGCAACATATACACATTCTCTTTTTTTTACTATATTTTAACTCATATGCTCCACAATTACATGTTTATAAACAACAAAAATTTAAAATTTAACAATAATTTAAAATACATACTAAAAATTTAAAAATTTACAACATGGTCCTTCTAGAGGTTGGAAACAGGTTGGAGAGATTGTTGGGAACTCAAGAAGCATAATGGAAGATTTTAGGACCGTTGGAGTAGTGGCAATGCGTGCAGGTGACGCTCCGGTGTATTAGGAGGCATGTGATGGTGTGGAGAAAATAGTTTTTCCTCCCCTCTCCACTCCTATACTAGTTGTGTAACAAAAAAAACCTGTAAAAGAAAAACAAAACACAAAAAACTTCGGTTCTTTCTTTCTTTTATTTTTTTAGGTCTACTTCTCTCTCTCTCTCTCTCTCTCTCTACAAAGGCTTAGCTACAGCTATCACAAGTGGAGAGTCATGCGAGGAGAAGGCCAGTTCGGTGGTCGTTGATGGGTTGTTTGTTCATGGCTGGAAAGAAAGGAAAATCGTGTGTGACAGCTGGCAATTGGTAAAGTTTGTGGTCGTTGATGGTAGTGATGCAAATTGATGTATCAACCGTAGATGGGTGAGGGGCTATCACGATTCTTTCTTTCTCTCTCGATAATGTCTATTAAGGGTTGGAAGAGTAGTGATGGTGGTTGCGGGGTGATGGTTCAATGGTGAAAAAGGTTAGTAGATATTTAATTAGTTGATTGAAAAGTGGTTTTAAGGTTGTTTCTAGTTTGATTTGGAGACATTTAGAGTCGATTATGGTTGGAAAAATTAATGGATATAGGCATTTATTAGTGAGAGCAGAGAGAGAGAGGAGGTTGTCTTGTGTTAATGGTGGTGTAAAGGCCGAGAGATGATGGAATCGGGTATTTGAGTGTGTAGTGGTTGATGACTTTAAGAGCAATGTTGGGGTTTTTGGTTATTTTGGGAGAGATGTTAAAGATGATAGGTCTAAGTGATAGGTTTCTGCTATTGGTTCTTTTAGGAGAGACCTGTTGATAGCGTTTGAAGATGATGGTTCTCTTCTCTTTTTTTTTGGACAAATGCTAGGTTTAGGTTTATTAAGGGTTTGGTTTTTTTTTTTAGGAGATTTGAAGAGAAAAGTGTGAAAAAATTGTTTATTTTGGCTTTTTTTCTCTTTTTTTTTTGTATAAGATAACCGCTTATTTATAAGTGAAAACGTTTATCTTCTTTCCCTCAATTGCTTAGTCCAACAAGAAACCTAAATTTACTTTAGTCCCTTGTTTTCTTCCTTTTCATTTTTTTATCCTTTTTCCTATTTATTATATTTTTTTGATATTTTTAAAAAGGAAAGTATTAATGTCGACTCGATAAGAAAAATAAATAATTTTAAAAATGGCGCATTAAAAGTTGAACACGTTGAGAAGTAATTTGAATTTTGAATTCTTTTGAGAAGACGCTGAAATTGCTAAAAATGATGCAAATACATCAAGAACATATTTTTTATTTTATTTTTGTTGTATTTTGAAAATATTTGAAAAAAATAGGATGTCAAAATTTGAGTTATGACATAAGGTATGTAGTATGATTATTAATAGTGAGAGTTGTGCTAATGTTGTTAGTACTACATTTTTTTTAAAAAATTGAATATGAACATTATTGAACATCAACAGACTTATAAACTTTGATGGTTGAATGGTTGAGGAGAAGTAAGAGTTACGAGGCAAGTTCCGATAAAAACCTATTTATACCTCAAAGAACAAGCCTAAATTTAGTTTTTCTAAGAATGGTAAATTTGACTTTAGTTTTTTATATCTTTATATCCATATGGTTCACATCAATTGGTATCAGAGCAAGGCTCTAAATCAAGTTATATCCTTTTTATTTTTAAGTTTTCACATACTCTATAATTATAGAGTTCTTTATCTTCTCTAAGAACTAGTCGTGGTATCAAGTTAAAAAAAAATTATTTGTGATTTTGATTGAATAAAACCTTATAAAAAAATCGCAAGAATTTTTTTTAGGATTTGCCACAAATCTTGTTTCAAAGAAACATAAAGTTCATCCATTTGCTTTAAATCTAAAGAAAATCTTAATTCTTGGGGTTTCTTGAAGATAAGTCTTAATTTGGGATATTTTAGGTTTACTTGATTGAGTTTTCTTGAAAATTATAAAAAAAAATAGGTAGTTTTTATATCATTGTCTTTTATTTTTAGTTCCAACCACCATATATATATAAATTAATAAGAGATCATGACATCTTTTATACTTCTCATTCATATCTCGATTATAAGTGTTGGGTGAGGGCTGTTTATTTTTTGTCTTGGTGCCTCGGTATATATTATCGTTATATCAAGCTCAATTACAAGCCTGAATTTAGCTTTCTTAAGAAGGGTCAATTGGATTGTGGGTTTTTAGATCTTCATATCCACAAGGTTCGTATCAGAGAGTATATTAATTAATAAAAAAACAATATAGTAATAAAAGGGTGTAAAAGTAAGTAATATGATCTATGTATATATTCATGATGCATTGAAGAATTTCATGAGTAGTCACAGAGTGAAAAATCATTTGGAGAGGTTGGAGATATGGAGAAAAATCTTTTTTTCTGAAAAATAAAAACATTGAGATACAATTCTTGAAAATAATCTAGAGATTATCTGATCTCAAGTAGCTCATTATAGAATGTGTAAACCTGTTTCCTTTCTTATTCTAGTCATCTTTCTTTTTTACAATTTGTTAAAGATATCTTTGGGTAATCAGTCTTTTTTTAAGGCATGACATTCTTCAATGTTATGCCTATAATTATGGTGAAAGATACAACTTGTTAGAGTTCTTTATGTTTGGGCCATTTTTTATACAAGGTAGATATTACACAGTCTTTTCCCTTGATAACGATTAACATCTTAATATATATGGTTGTGAGAAGTGTAGTAAGAACTTAAGAAACGTCAGGTGATTGCCAATGTGCCCATTGGTGTTCATTTCTATGATATAGCATATTAGTGGTGTTGTGGTGATTCTACTATTTAAAAACATGGGTGTTATTGCCTAATCATACTGCTTTCTTTACTCGAATATGGTTCACCATTACTTATTTCACATTGAGAAAAGTTATTTCATAAAGAGTATACAAGCATTCCCATAATAAGTAGTTTTAGACTCTACTAATTAGTGCTTCAGTGGTGATATGTTCAAGCAAATCCTTCATATTGAGCATTTTCTTGTTAAATCTTTAGATATGCTTTAGTTATTTCATCTCCTCGTTAGGTGATGACAAAGAGCTTTTCCATTCTTTTTTTTTTTACCAGGATAATAGTGCAAAAATAAGAGATGAATTTAATATAAAGGTTATAAAGGCCAAGGACGAAGCCAACTTGAAGGCTATGATACCACACCCTAGCAAATCTATGAAAAGTTGTTGAGTAGATTTTGCACATGACATTACTTTTTTATGTCATAAGATCTAGGATGCTTATAAAATTTTATATAACTCCCTATGATCTTTAAGGTCATCATAGTTATCCATATTAGGTTTTACGACGACACATTCTTTGGAAAGATGATTATATAACACCTTTTTGATAAAATGGAGAGTCTCCCTCTTAGTAGAGCTAATATTCATTCTTAGGAGCTGATATCATCTTATATCTAAGTCTTTTTCATTAAGGAGCATGCGAGTGAAAGTCAGAGAAGGATTGATGGAAATAGCCACGTATATAGTTAGGATTTGTGAAGGAGTGCTCTTCATAACAAGAGCGGCTCAAAGAGTCAGAGTTTTATGCATGCTTTACATATCATTTTGTCATGTTCCTTCTTGAGATTGGAGTTGCCTGTGTGTATCTTGTTCATGTAATGGACTTTGTGTTGAATTTCCTGTTGATAAAATGAAAGGGTGCAAAGTTGTTCTTGTATGGTTAGAATAACATTATTGAGCACTTGCACTTGCCAGGAGAGTGGTTGGAGAGCTAAAGGGGATGAAGTTTTTGTGGTAGGGAGATCAATTATTCTCCCTTATTCTAAAGTCTTGTCAGTCATGAAAAGAGTTTTTAGAGGGGAATAAAAGAGAATGAACTAGTTTTTTGTTCATGTCTTCACAAATAGCACCACTAATAAAGTCATGAAAAAACTTCACATAAAAATTAAGTTTTCCACAAGCTGTGATCATGGGCTAAAATATGTGAGCTTGATTATGGACTTGATCGTTTCTGAAAAAAATAAGTCTCTCATAGAACAAGACTCTTTGATGTTTAAGTGAATAGATATAGAGAAATAATATATGAGAAAATTAAGGGAAAAAAATGTAAGTGTAAAGAAGTGTTGAGTTTGAGAGGATTGTCTATTTTTTGTTTACTTAATGATCCAATATATATATATAGACCTTAATTACACTCCTCCCAAGATATGAAGAGTTTCATTATTGGTGGAAATGTTGGTGTCCACCATTGGTTGTATTCTCTTTCACTCTATTGGTAGAGAAATGGGTGATTATCGGTGATATGTTGGTTAAAAATAATCATTGATTGAGAAAGAAAGCACTTGATTTGCATAAAAAATAATATGGGTTTGCATTGTCGGCCATTAGCTAGAAATAATGATGTTAACTCTGCATAAAAACATATGTTTGTAAAAAATATGTCAAAATATATTAGTTAATCATAAAACATATTTTGTTTGAGCAAAGTGTGATATCGATTTTTAACTTCTAATAACTTAAAAAATATACATGGAGGTGTGTGCTGGAAGGTAAGAATTTTTTGTTGTACTAGTTTGAGACCAAATGATTTTCAAGATTCAAACCAAAAAAACAAAAATGGTTGTTTGAGCCAAACACCATTAGCCCTAAAAGCAAATTCATTATTTTATTTTTTTTATACATATAATATATTAGTGAGTAGTATTTTCATATAACTTTGTATTGATATTATGCTTATTTTTTAATATCAGCAAAAAAATTATAAAAATACTAAAATTAATTCTAAATAATAAAAAATCAAAAAAATACTATTTAGAAATAAAATTTGAATAAAACTATATCACACATGAGATACAAATTGAATAAAAGTATTATTAAATGCCTTCACTAAATTTTTTAGTTGTTATAAATTATTTTGTTTTAAATTAAAACATATTTTTTAAATATATGTGAGAAAAATATTAAATATATAGATACAAATAAAAAGTTTAATATACTTTTCAGTATTAGCAGATTTATAAATAATTATGAATTATTTTCTCTAAAATATTCATAGATAACATAAAAAGAATAACCAAGAGTCCATTACAAAACAAACAGTAAATGTTCAATTTAAAATTTTATTAAATTTTGATGTACTTTTATTATTATTTTTTGGATTATAACTACATGCGATATGTATAAAACTTAAAAATATAGACATAGATATAAATTGTATGAGTTGTTTTGTTTTAAGGTGTTTTTTAAATATTAGTAACAATAGTAAAAATTAATAATAAAAATTTTATGAATTTTTTCATTTAAAGGCTTAAATGATGATGCAAAACAATAAAAGAGGATTATCATATATAAAAACAAATTAAGGATCTAATTAAATATATTTTTATGTTTTAATTATTAGTTTTGTTGACCTATTTTTAGAGTTTTAATAGTCAAAATAAAGTGGTAATAAAATACTATATAATTTATTAGTTATTGAACAAGTTAGTTTTATATTATTTAAGGTTTTATGCTATGTATAAACAGACATATAATGAAAACAAAAACTAAATTAACTTATTTTCTAAGAATTATATTACTGTTTTAGTCTTTTTCTTAATTAGAGATAAAAGTGAACTTATATATTAGTATTGGTATATATTTTGTACTATGATATAAAAAATGTAAAAGAAGAATAAATAATTTCCTTTTATATGGAGTAGAAGTTTTTTGTCTGACAAGTAGAATTTTTTTAAGAAAATACTATATATTTGGTATTTATCAACAAAAATCTTTTAGTATATGTGATGATTTTTATTGAACCAAATGTGTAAGATAATATATTTGATATTTATTAATAAGATTTTTTTTTTAATACATGATATGATTCTATAATTGAATCAAATTGTTGAAAACAAAATTTATATTTTATGAATCGGTGTGTATGCATACCCTATGTCGTCATCGTTTGATTTCTACAGGACACGACATGCATACTAAGTTTAACTAAGCATCCAGCTTAACTAAGGATTAAAATTTAACCATTTAGTAGGTGACTAGTAGTAAAAATTTAGGACCAAGAGGTTTGTTATCACTATAGTCTCAAGTTCGAGCGTTGTGGTTATTAATATGATGGTCATTGGAAGCTTACATGGTCGTTAACTTCAGGGCACGTGGAATTAATCGAGGTGAACGCAAATTGGTCCGGATACCCACATTAATAATAATAAAAAAAGATCAAAATTCAAATATGAATAATACAGGAAAGAAAAAAAAAAGAAAAAAGAAATCGGAAGAAGGATAATAAATGGACGATGTCTAATCTTTCACAAATATTATTAACATACTCGGTTATGAGCTAGGAATGTCTTTGCACGAGAAACCAAGGGATTAGATTCTAACGAGTGCAAATATTAGGTGTTAAGATAGCGATGTAAACCAAATTGCTGCCAGCAGCATTATTCTTTTCTTCGCTACCCATTTTACTAAAAAATAAGTAATGAATTGTAAAGTAGCAAGTGGAATTTTCATTAAACACTTACCTATAAAATTTCAAATCACATTTATTATAGTCTATAGTTGATGGCAAATCTGCATCCTCACACATATGATAGTATGTATCATAAAAAAAACCTTCAAGTATTGATCCTCGTATAGGTGGGATCAGACTCCTCATTAATAATATAGTGTGTGGTATGTTGAATAAAAATGAACTGGATATAATAATTTCTTTATGAAATTGTTTAGTGTATTTTTGGATAGTACAAAAATTAATTTTAGTCATGTCTAAGGCTATTTTAGTGGCAAAAATTTTTGTCTTATTATTAAAAGGAGTATGATAAACTTGTTCAATTCTCTGCACAAGAATTTAATCTGGGTTGATTCAGATCAACATAAGGATAAAAAATTTTATTATTATAGTTTTAAAACTCAACTACGAAGTCAACCTAGGGCAAGGCCCGGGTCATGGATCGAGTTAACCATTTACTTGGGTCAACATAAAAATAAAAGTGATTATTATCATAGTTTTAAAACTCAACTCGAGGTAAGACCTAAGTCACAAGTTAGGTTGATTATTGACCCGGGTCAATATAAAAATAAAAATAATTATTATCGTAGTTTCAAAACCTGACTCGGAGGTTGATCCAGGGCCAAGCCCAAGTCAGGTTGACCCATGAATCAATGTAAAAATAAAAGTAATCATTATTATAGTTTTAAAACTTCATTCGGGGGTCTATTCGGAACAAGGTCCGAGAAGTTGGGTTGACCATTAACCCAAGTCAATATAAGGATAAAAATTATTTGTAAAACCCCGGTTAAAATTTCTAGAATATTAAAATATTAACATGGAGATGGAAAATGTTAAATTAAATCAAAGATATAAAATTAAATGACAAGGGATAAAATTAAAAGAAACAAAAGAGTATATAACACATAATGTTAAAAAGGAGAAAAGATGGGGATAAAAATAAAATAATTAAACTATTGGGTCAATATGTAATTACCTAAAGTTTTGACTATAAAACCCCTAAAGTCTTTCTCAAATGGCCGGCAACAAAAATAAAATAAAAAGGAGGTGGAGGATTTTCAAGCCTTTTTCACCAAAAATATTGAGAGAAAATACAACAAAATTGAAGGGATTTGGATAAGATTTGGCCTAAATAGCGAGAGAATAATTTCTAGACAATGATTAAAGGAGAAAAAAGTGAAAGAAATTGGAGAAATTATGTAGAGAAGGGTCGGTAAAGTGGGGTAAAGAGGGATTATCGGAAAATTTTTGACTGGCTGAGGATCGAAGCTCACTTAATCACCAGGTAAGGGGTTTAAAACTTGACTACAAAAGTTAGATTGATTAAGATTAGAAATTGATGTGTAAAATATAAATTTTAGGTTAGTGTTCATGAGTAAATTAGGGGAAATGAGAAACTAGCTTTGTTTAATGTAATTAGAATGGAGATGGATGAAAAAAACTCATAATAATGAGTTATCAAGGAAAAACAATAAATCCTAGGGTTTAAAAAGGTGTTAGTGCCGGCCATAAAAGGGTTAAATTGAAGAAAATTCAAAACAATGCATGAATGTTGTTTGAGTATGTCTACCTTAACATGTGTTTAATTTGAAGAATGAATGGAAATGAAATAGAAATTTTGTCTTTTGAATTTTAATGGAAAGTTGGCTATACTTTATGTTAAGAACATTTCAAAGTTTTTGGGAGTAATGGAGTTTTTTTGTGTTATATTGAATATTTTATAAATGAAAGAATGTAAAGAAAGTAGTTGCATTTTAATGAGAGGATTTTGATTGTTTATAGAAGGAAGTGAGAAAATTTGTTCATCAGTAGGATGATAGGGTAAATGGAGTTATAAATTACATAAAGGAGAAACAATTACATTGAATGTGAGAAAAACAAATGAAAATACTTCGTTATATGTCAAAAGAAAGAAATGGAAAATTGAATAGCTTCATTGTCTCACTTCCATACCGATTTAGAACTCAAAAATGACAAAAACAAAAGTTAGATTAAGTTATCATGAAAGTTGAAATAAGGGATAATATCATTCCAACAAAACTGACATCGCTTAAATTGGAATGATTATTAAGTTGAAATAAGGCCCGGGTCACAAGTTAGGTTGACTATTGACCCCGATCAACATAAGGATAAAAATGATTATTATTATAGCTTTAAAACTCGATTAGAGGGTCGACCCAGGACAATGTCTGACTCACAAGTCGAAAGGGTCAACTCGGGTTGACCCGAGTCAATATAATAATAAAAGTGGTTATTATCATAGTTTTTAAACCCAATTTGGAGTCAACCTAGGGCAAGACCTAGGTTATGGGTCGGGAGAATCAACCCTGGTTGACCTATGTCAATGTATGGATAAAAATGGTATTATCATAGTTGCAAAACTCAAATCGGAGGTCAATACTAGACAAAGCCCAAGTCACGGATTGAGAAGGTCAACCTGCGTTGATTTGGGTCAAAATAAAGATAAAAATAGTTATTATCATAGTTTTAAAACATTACTCAGAGGTCGACCCGTTGCAAGGCTTGGGTCACAGGTCGAGAAGGTTAAACCGGGTTGACTCAATTCAACATATGGATAAAAATGATTATCATTATTATAGTTTTAAAACCTGACTTGAGGATCGACCTAGGCAAGGCTAGGTCACAAGTCGGGAAGGTCAACCCGAGTTAACCCAGATTAAAAATAAAAATCAAAGCAACATCATTTTGACCAAAAATAATTAAAAAACCCAATGGATTTTTTATCCATGATTTATCTTGAGTCAACCGAGTCGCAAGTCGACCCATGTTTTTTACTGTGTCAGGTCAGATCAATCATTCCTTTATTTTTTTCTTAAACTTGGATTGATTCAGGCCTTGGATATGTCGGGTCCCTTTCAATGTCGACCAAATATAAAATAAGACAAATTATTCAATTCAGTCCAAAGCATACCAAACATAAGACAAGACAATTACTTATCTAGTCTTGTTCAATCAAATCAATAGTCTAGCATACCAAACACTACCTAAAAGAGTGTTATAATAAGGCATCATGTTTTCAACTAAAGAATATGGAATAACCTATTTACATTTTTATTTTTATTTTTTTGGAGAGAGAAAGAGAGTAGGACATAAGAAGTTAACTTGGTAAATAAAACTTAATTAGTAAGAGGTTTTATCTTTTAATTCCCTAATTAGTTTCTTAACTAGTTATTTGACTCGTGCTTCATTGTAGGTGAAATACATTTGTTTTCAATACATCAACATTTTCTATGTGTTTTTTAACATAAAAAATCTTAATTATAAGAGTTCATGTATGCATTTAACTAAATAAATTGATAACTATTTATATAATCGGGAAAAATTATGAAACTCAATTCATAACTATTCGAAGTTAAACAAGTCAAACCAATGATCTGGGTCGTGGACTTAATTAGGCTAAACAATTTTTTTCCAATAATATTTTTTTGTTTAAAATACACACTAATAAAATTGAGAACCAATCAAATATCAATACAACTAAATAAAAATACCAAATCAAAACAAATTACATTGCTCAATAAAAAATCAACAAAATATTAAATGATGAAATTAAAAAAATAAGTAAACAAAAAAATCCAATTATGATGGGTAAGATTTGAGGAATAAAAAAAAGAAAAAAAAGGAATGAAAAAGGCCTAGGCTCTCAGGCATGGAGTAGCTCACGTGTTTGAACCTTTTTTTTCTTAAAAGGCAGATGATAGGTTGTTCGCCCCTTAATTTTTGAAAAACAAATAGTAGGCGATGTGTTGCCTGCCTTGTTCAAATTTTAGCAACCTCTGGCCGCTATAAAATTGAGTTGTGATGTTTAGATAAAAAAAAATCATTTGCAATCATATTTCAACCCATAAAAAGACATTAAACACCTTGTAAAATATATTTATGGTTGCAAACAATCCAAAAAAGTACCCAAAAATCCATAATCAATCTAAAACTAAAATTATTTGCGGGCTCAGATCTACAATATAAGACAAGTTCAAAGGGAAAAAAACACTTAGGATAAACTCTCACTGTAGAAAGAAACCATTAACATCAAAATAACATTTTTTTGGCCTTAATCAGTGTAAACGATGACTTTCTCTTTTCACTGCTGGAATCCAACCACTTTCCCTCTCCTCTTCAAAAAACAAAATAAAAAATAAAAAAGTTGGAGACCAAAATTGACTTTATTCTTAATTTTTGAAAATTGAAGGGACCATATATTTATAATTTGAAAAATTTGAGGATTAAAATGTATCTTTCGCACAAAACTTTGTTAAAGTGACTTATTCACTCCCCTCTCTTTTAATCTTATCTTTTCTTAATAAATTAACCTTTATTTTAGCGATTCAAGGATAAATTTTAAAAAAAAAGTAGTGGAAGAAAGAAAAATTCACAATGAAAATCCATAATAAATTATGGAAGAGATTAGAGTGCATGGGTGAACAAGAATCCCCCCTATGCCTTCTAGTTTATAGTGTAATAAAGAGGTATATCATCATCCAATTATCAAAATTGAAAGAACTATAAGCTTCAACTAATCAAAAGCCTGTCGCATTGTGCGCGTTCGTGGCTATTCAATTTATTTTATAAAGTAGAAGAAATTGATAAATAATCCATTTAGTAGGAA
>Ga0325402_1001782_pt1 | contig 18193 bp, 7 predicted proteins | sample PopdelMetagenome_22_FD_207212 | JGI IMG/M metagenome (GOLD analysis project Ga0325402, IMG submission 207212) | Populus deltoides microbial communities from Bellville, Georgia, United States - Xylem-PdKOR-R3 | ecosystem: Host-associated > Plants > Phyllosphere > Stem > Wood/Secondary xylem... | reverse complement strand
TTTGTGGTGGCGCGTGGAAGCAACATTCTTAGCAGATGGGAGGAGCGTGCATGCACGCAGAAGTTTACAATCGGGCCTGTTTTGTGTTAAGTTTGGGCTTTTATTTTGTATTTAATGCCCTTATCTGGGCCTAGTTTAGTTAAGCATTTTGATACCTATGGCTTTCTCAGTTGAATTGTGATATAGCCCTTCATGGAATTAAAATCCAATTCTCTTGTACTAATAAAAAAGCTGGTGGCAGGTAGAGGTCAGGGATTTAAATTTAACTCGAACTGATTAATATTTATTTAAACAGATTTTAATGGATGATTTTTTAAAAAAAATATAAACAGTCGTTATTTTGGATTGAATGTCTGAATAAATTAATAAATAAAATATAGATATTATATACAAAATAAACATAACAAGAAATATATTATGTATACATAAATATATTTACATGGTGTATATATTTATTTATTTAAAAAAAAACCGTCGACAGCAGGGTTCGAACCTGCGCGGGCGAAGCCCAACAGATTTCAAGTCTGTCTCCTTAACCACTCGGACATATCGACCGATTTGTATCCTCTGTATCTTTTCTAATTATATATAGAAGTATAAATAATATTTTAACAATCCTTCTCCTGCACTCCCCATGAAGGATCAATCTTGAAACTCTAAACACAGGGATGATGTGCTTTCAAAGAGAAGGGTTCTGGAGGAGGCATTTTCTAGCGTGTGAAGTTTGTATTCTAAGAATCCATCTCAAGGAAGAGGTGCCTTTTTAACCAGCCAATATTCTGTATTAAAATGATTCTGTATTAAAATGATTGTGCTGAATCAAGTAGTCTTCTGGAAAGCTTAACATTTTTTCATTATGATGGCCCCTTTTTTAGGATATTCCTCAAAATCTTGAAAAGGTAAGAAAGATTTGCTGGGAGACCTAACTAGTAAGGGTTCTGTCACTTGTAGTAAATGTAACTAGAACAGGACACTGGTACAAGTAGAAATACAGTCCCAAAAATGGAACTCATCATTTCAGAATGACAGAAAATTGTTAGATACAATTTGCTTGACTATGAGTTCAAAGTTTGGAATTTCCTTTGTCAAGAAAAAATTTCTGTTGCATGAAGCCTAACAAAATTTACATGGGGCTATAGTGGTTCCTATCTTTGGTTGCTCAACAACCTTGCATCAAGACATGGGAAATCCTCCAGAGAAAGGAAACAAGGCTATAAAATGTAGTGAGCTCCTTCCATTTGATTAGCAGACCAGCAGCATTGCCAGAAGAATCAAAATCCCATCTGCAATTTTTCCTGGTCTCTCAGTCAAGTTAGTGAGAAATTTCAGCATTTCAGGTTGGCGTGGTTGCAGGTGACTTGATATTGCACCTTCAGAAGAACTAGTCAGGCTTGGTGTATTCAAGCAACATATGTGGAGACCGATAAATTTTCACCAGTGTCCAATAAAGAACCTCTTCAACTTCAAGCTCACCCTCTGCTCTTGCTGCATAAATATCCTCACATATCGCCATCAACCTGGTACAACACCAGGACAAAGCATGTAACATGATTCTTGGAAAGGGTTAGAACATGCAAACATTATATAAACAACGACACACTGTCATACGGTTACTATATATAGAGGGTGGAATGAATAAATGTCCACAACAGAAAAGGCTCGCTTACCTGTCGCAAGAAGGAAGATTCTCGAAGGGTATTCTCATTCTTAGGTCAGCACACTGCAGTCTGATAAAACGGCCAACTGCAAGCACAAAGGTAATGTAGAGACCCCAGATACTGAACTTGCTTAGTGTTTCACCAAGAATGCCCTCTGAAGAAATACCAGAATTCATGTTAATCTTTTAGGGACTGGTGGAACTCCTACCATCATAGGCAGAGAGTTTCTAAATACATATAAAAGCTGTGGTGGTCACACTCTTTATAAGTACTTACGTGGTGTTTCCTCGGATACAATAATAGCCATAGGTCCTCCAAACTGGCCACATCCAGATGACAAATCAATATCATGGAAAGACCACCATTCTGGATTCCCACGATTAAGAACAAGATCCCCGCTGACAAGATCTACCTGTGTACATAGAAGGTCAACTTCTGCTTTCACCATTTTTCATCATAGCTGATTTACGTATTCATTGACTTCAGGTTGGAAAAATGGAAATAGCTGACATACCGACTGTTCGAGCAACCGCACTTCACCAGATCCAGTGACACGAAAGTATCTTGGATAAACATTAAATATTCTGAAGCTATTGGTAGTGCCATTTAGCACTTCCATCACTTCTGAGTACGTTGGAAGGTCCTCATCTTGAACAATTAATTCATATCTCACGACTTCCTTTCCTTTAGGCCGATCTCTTGTTAATTGCCAGGAAAAGATGATGTCCATGTTCGATCTAAGAGATCTCATATATCTGGTCTGGACCACCGGGGGGACATGCCACAATGTGCTAGCATCAGCTTGGCAGCATATTAATTGGATGTCTTTCTCATTATATTCACTTAGATAGCCTTGTGGATCCAAATCATCATGTGAATCAAGTTCATCCCACGAGATCTTTTCACACAAAGTTGTCTCAAATAATGTAAGTCTTCCACTAAGTGTCTTTATATCAATGTGAATGCTTGCATCTTTGATAGGGTTAGCAATGTTAGTGGGGTTACCACTGCTGTACATCTGCCCAGAAAATGCATGCCTCAGAATTTATAAAAATGACAAACTTACAAACCTGAAGTCACCATTGCCAACATGCAGTGGAAGATATAAAAAGCAATGATTCTTGTTTGCCAACAAAAAATTAAGATATCTAGAAGCATGCTGTTATGTAAAAAGATTTAAGACAATGTAATGCTGTTTGAAGGATGGTGCTCTACGGTCTCTTCTGGAGCTCACAGGAGGAGAAAAGATCAGGCATTTGAGAAAGCAGAGCTGCAACATGCAGATTTTCTTTCTGGATTTTTGTTATTATTGTCTTAATCTTCTTTCAGATAACGACGATATTTCTGGCTATTTCTAAAAAATCTCTATTATGCTTGTTTGTTGATTCTTGGTATTTTCCAGGTATACTGCTTCTGCAGCGGGGTTATGCTCTTGGTATCTTTTTCTGTGTTTTGCCAAAGGATTCTCTAATCAAAATGCTCACTTTTCAAAATTTAAAAAGCATTATTTCTCCAAAAGTTATCTAATATAGCCAGGTATTAAAACTTCATCCTTGACAAGTTCATAATTTCAAGGTACAGACCCTTGTGTTTTATCTCAATTATTTGTTTTGCAGAACCAACAGATTACAAAATAGACTGTGCTTAGACTGTCAAAAAGAATTGGAACCAGAAAAGCATATGAGATTCTTACCAAAATAGGAGTCCATATAACACACAGCAATACAAAAAATAAGCATATCCCATTGCAGAATTTTGTCCTCTTCGGTTGCTTCTCTCCTTGTCGGTGTTTTGCTCTATTCAGAACCGCATCACATTTGACAAGAAACAAGCTTGCATGAATATCCTCTAACTAAAAAACAAAGTGCTAAAATTAGATTCAGGGGAAAGAGATTATGTAGCTTATGTGCTCAAATGACAAATGAGATGAAAACAACTAAAAAATAAAGCAGCAGTAGCAATCAAGTAAACAGTGACACCCACCACAGTGTAGGTAGTGATACAGATACTCATTCAAATATAGAAAGGTGGATAAGTACAGTGCAATTCAGTTGTTGCAAACATATATTGTAGAACTAACTCGAGAAGCATATAAAGGAATGCGTAGAAAGGTGGATAGTACAGAAATAAAAGATAGCACAACGAAAAGGAAGTTGCTGCATGGATATTACATCATATGTTGAATAGAACAAAGGGGGAATTGGGTGCAGACAATCAGCGAGTAAAGAATGTAACAAGTTCAGGAAGATGCTGTGGGTTTACAAAGTTCCATTGGATAGACCTTTATATAAATGAATATGTGAATGTGTAAATAAATGACACGCAAGTATATTTACATTTTCTTAAACCAGGGTATAGTTTTTTCTCCTTTCTAGAGAATCAGAAAGGCAGAGAATGGGAGATGTATGGCTTTGGAAATCTAAGGAGGTTATCCTTTTGTTAGATACCTTACAAGGAAGATATAGTACACTGTTTTGTGCGAAGCATTCTCATGCACATGGAAGGAGAAGATAATAAAAACTATAGTGAATGGCTGAAGAATGGGCACCATTCCAAACTCCAGTTATTTGGATAGGCATTGAAAATGATATCAGTAAAGCATACCTTCAACCAGTCATACATGGTCAAAGATGTAGTTGTGCAAGACCAATCAAGAACACATCGTAATTCATAAAGGAACGGCAGAGCACGATAAACTCGAAAGCCCATATGGTTAATTCGTGAGATACTACTTGTCAAAAACTGTCTGTACAAAGTGCTTTCATGTGGAACTCCAAATCGTATTTGTGTTGCCTGAAGAGCCAGAGAAATTGCCTTTGTGAGATAGATAGCTCGGAGGGCTAATCTTCCAGCATGCCTATGTTGTGGCTCTGTGTACCAAGCATACTCTGTGACTGAATATGTGAAGAGAGCAAGATTAAAGAGATAGAAGAGGACTTTTCCGGTGGCAAATGAACAAAGGTATATAACACGATCGAGCACAATTAAGAAAAAGATCACCTGCAAGAAGAAACCATTTGATGTCCTTCAGAAAAATATATTGGCACCAAAGATTCATAGGAGAAAAATAACAAGAAACTGAATTCACATTGTCGAGTCTGCTCACAGTATGAAAAAAAATACTAGGGGGGAAACTAAATTACAGATTGAACTTTATGTGACAAAATCACTTTGGAAAGAGCATGTGTGTCATTTATCAAAACAAACTGATTTAAGAGCCTGGGGTTTTTACAGAAACTTAATCTGCTAATGATGAAAATCGATACATAGTTGTTTCACAAAAATCTGAAAATGATGGGTGCCATTGGTTCTGTTGATAGTTCCATGATAGTAATTACACATGCATATTCCATATATTCATGTGTGTCTGTGTACAATGGGACGACTCTAAATTGACCTCTTCCAACCTTTGATTCTACATGGAGAATTGATAAAACTGTAACTTTGGATTACACTGCAATATCAACACTGTCTCATAAGGAAAGAGGTTTACCATTAAGATAAAAACAAACTCTTTTGGAAATTGATCTTCAAGCTGATAAACTTCAAGAAATTCACTGTTGTTTTTTATGACTGATTGGTAGAAAATGGCTACCAAGAAGAAGACAGCCAAATCTGCACAAAACACGTAGGCATAAAGATCAATATCTTTTTTTCCTCCACCAATCACTGATAGTATTGGGTAAGGAAATCTTATTTCCTTAACAATACCAGCGCGTTGAGCTTCTAGAATCTCATAGGCTACATCAGCTGCTGGAGTTAGTGATTTGTAAAGATCCACATTGGTGCATCCTGTCAAGGGAGAGGCACAGAGCACCTCAAAAACAGCCAGAGCAATATTATCATTTTCAGGACTTCTTTCAATGCTTTGGACACGGATATTGCTGACTGAGTGCAAATGATTTTTCTTCAGGCATCTTTTATTGTGCATAACCTTGAGCAACTTGTTTATTCCTGATTTAATTCTCTCTGGCTGAATGCCATCCTCAGGCCACACATCAACTTTCATTGACACTTGTACAAAGTAAGGTGGAGTTTCTGCTCCCTGTGTGAGAGATTTCCAATACCTGAACAGACTTCTAATCAGCCGCTTCAGAACATTTTTAGCAGACAAAAGCAGCGTTTCTATTCTCATCATGCAACCCTGAACCACCTCTTCCTGGAAATTGTTTCTTCTCTTCTGAGAGCGGGCATCAGTAATTGTTCTGTCTCTTGCAGTTATGGAGGTTTGTAGGAGAGTAAATAAATAGACCAAAAAAAGAGGCAAGTTGCTGATTACAAAAGATGACAAGATCTTATGTGTAGGAAATCCTAATTCCTGAAGCAAACTACTATTGAAGGTCAATCCACAGTGTTGGATGATGATTTGATATAGATATTGAACAAATATACACATCTCAGTGTAAATCAGCATAATAACCCAGAACATGCTAAGTGGACCAGTATTTACACAGAGTGCATACAAGAAGAGGACCGCAGGATAAACCATTGACAGCAAACTGAAGTTCCATAGGAATATTAGGACAAAGCAACAGTAACAAACAATATCATTGTTTGATCGCATTTGCTTCCACATGTAAAGGAGGATCATCTGAATTTGCCGGTATGCAGAAGTAGTCTGCACACTATCAGATTGTGTGGAAAATGCTCGTTCAATAGGTTCAGAACCTATATTCTGATTCTCTATCTCATAGTACACATCACTGTCAGAGGAATCATCACTTGAATCAGGTTCTTCATGTTTTATGTTAAAGAAAGTCACAAGGTTGGAGACAGCCATCTTACCAACAGATTTTGCTTGAGAAACACCATCACTGAACAGATGCACTACTGAGACTAGTGGGTTTGTCTTTACTCGGAACCTTTCTCCATCCCTTTTATGTGAATCCCAGCACTCATAACTAGCAGCTCTATTATTTAACAATATGACGTCACCAAGAAAATCCATTGAATGATTTGTAGAGTTCAATGCGGGTGAGCTTCCAAATCTTTCACTTCTAAGAGACTCATTCATATCAAAAGAATTTATTAAATCAGAACTCAAGTTAACTGGTTGCTTCCTAAAATTGATTTCCAGATTCTCCAGGATGCTATTCCCTGCATCTGCATTTAGAGAACTATTTCTCCGCCGTCTAATGCCTTCATTTTGAATGTCACCACAATTCGCACAAGTATTTAAGCTGTGAAGTTGGGTTTGAAGGTTAAGCATTTCTGATTTCATCTTTTCCACTTGCAAATTACGCAAGCGCTTTTGCTCTTCTGATTTACGGATCTGGTGCAATTGTGCAGTTTTCCAAGCGGCCCTCTTTTCTTGCTCATTTATTATGGTATCAATCTGCTCTGCTTCAAGATACCGAGACACATGGTCAAAATCCTGGGCTGCAAACATAAATGACTGTAGTGCTACCAGCATAAATATGATAATCTCAACAAGGGCAGATCTGGAAGTAATTCGGAATCCATAATCATATTTATGAAATCCAACCACCTCACTTATGTAATCAATTGTTTCACAATTCCCCTCGCAGAAGTCCCCAGCAAAAGGGGATTGATACGCAAGAGAAAGAACAATAAGAGCGAAGTTGTACATCCGCAAGAACTTGAAGATTTCATTCTTCCTCTTAAGTATTTCAAGCCTCATACGGAAAAAAACCAATGCAAAACCAAGATATCCAAGGTGTAGAATATCAAATTCAAGTGTCCCTGTAATTAAAATCAAAGCAAGAACAAGATCCAGCAAGTGGCAATAACTATAAAGCCTCAGGTAGTCAAGAATAGTCCACAAGCATTTTGTTTCAAATGAGAGGTCACTCAGTGAAGAATTCTTGTAACAGGACATCATTTGCTGATATGTCTCTAACACTGAGAAACTGGACAAGCGATCAGCTCGAAATTTGAAACATGATAGCATGAAAACCAAATAATAGCTGATGAGCATTCGAGGATCATCGACCATGGTTCCTGATAAAAAGCACCTTGTTTGTGAAGTTTTAACATCTGAGAGAGATGGCTCAATAGACAAAAAAGTAGACAGGATGTTCTGAAGGGATGTATGCATGTGTGTGTGTGTGTATGAAAGAGTAAAAGGAGAAGAGTGAATTGAAGAGAATGTGCATGGTTTAGCCATAAGATCTGCTCCATGGAAGGAGGCAAGTTTTCTGTATTCCTCTGAAGAACAAGTGGAAGTCAAGTGATACATTTCCTATTTGTGGCATCTAAAGACATGGGCTGATTCAGTAAAGTGGTTTCAAGATTTCATAATAAAAGAGACTGATGGGTCCTAAAAAGAAAAAAAATAATGACATTAATTTGATATCGATGAACCAAAAAATCTGTAGCTTAAATATGAAAGGGTAAGATAGGCTTAGTTCCTTCAATGTGAAGCCAGAGAAATGAAATCTAAATTGGCCATAGACAACCAAATCCAAAATAAAGCATATGTATCTATGGACAACTAAATAAATTGGAGACTGGTCGAATTTTCTAACAGATCATTGAAACCTTTTGAGAGCTGCAGCAACACCATTTTATCTATAACATAAAAAAACGATCAACTTGCTAAAAGTGAAACCCTTGGAATGCACAGTTTTTAAATGCAGTGGTGCAAGGAAAGATAAAATGATGTGTAAAAAAGTAACAAGTTTCTGGAATTGGATACCTAACCAGCATTTTTTGCAACGGTTGAAGTACATATCGGAGCTTCTCCAACAGTCATTGCAAGGCACCTCTACATCACCTAGGGCATGTTGCTTCCAGGATGTCTGCCAACTTGCCAAGTACTCAAGGGTTATAACAGAACCAAATAAGACCACAAATTTGGGCCACAGTTTTTGTATGATGCCCCGAGGTAGCAGAATGCAAGTAGCAAGTGATGCAACATAGAGCAAAGAGATGAAATTTAGCACGGAAAAGCTGGCAAGAAGTAATGCAATCATGTTAATCTCAAGACCATAGACATTGAACATGTTCTCTATCCAAAACTTCAGGAACATTTTTAAAGTAGCAATCTGCATGTGAAGTCTCTCTTTTCTCAAGATACGAATCCTCTTTCTATTCAACTTTTGGCCACCTCTGGAACTTCCAGAGATGCATAAATATTTTTGTGTGTAGCTTTCAGTGACCCCAGTTTCATGGGATGTAGGATCTGGCCCCTGAGGTACAAAAGTGCTGAGAGATGGCCATGAGTTGCGTCTTGCGTCTTTTCTTTTTTCTGAAAGGACGCTAGCTGAAAGGACACTAGCAGCTGTTGATAGCTTACTTTCTGTTGTTTCACTTGAGACCTCTTCTGATATACCAAACAAAGCACAAGGCTCCTCCCCTTTTCTAACATTTCCAAAACTGCACGGTCTCTTTTCCAACCAACGGAAGACATTGTACTGAAGTATACATGAAGCAATAACCAAAACTTTTCCTCTCAAGCCTGATTCTAGACCCGAGAACGAAGGCTTGTAGAGCTGCAATCCAAGGAAAAGAAACAGAGAAGACTGCTTTTGACCAGAGAAAATTCTGTCCTGGTCAATGAATAACTGGAAAAGATACTCAATCATCACAAGAAGTCCTGAATAAACGATGAACAGTTTTGATGGGCTCCTAGAAGACTTGGGTAAAGTTGAACAAACAACCAAGCCAACAAGATATAGAAAACCAAATACGCTTAAAGGGGACAGAGATGCATAGAAAAGGGAAAGACTTAATATCTTCTCACTGTGCAAGATCAGAAGACGTTTCATAAATATAAGGGAACAATTTTTTGGTGCATTAACATAATGTGATTGTGAGTTCTTGCTTTCCCTCCTCTCGTAACTATAAAGTTGCATCACAATCAACACAGCAAGGGACTCCCATATATTTTCCAAAATGGAAGCTTCTGGTTTATATGCAAAGGCAAAAGAAACATCAACCATCCTGGACAACCATGTGCGAAAACTGGAGAAGACACTCAAGCCATAAATGAGAATAAACACCACAACTGCATAAACTTTCAGTGGTAACCAAAGGCGCTTTTTTGTCTTCCCCACAAGTTGTCTTCCAATCACCCACAGTAGAAGGAAGAACAGGTAGCCAAAGGAAATAAAATTAGGTCTTACTTGGTACACCGAAAGAAGAATTGTCAGAAGGGCAATGGGGGTTCCACATGATCGATATACTGAAAGAAACTTTTGTCCAATTGCATTGAGAAACGATACTATCTTTTTCTCTGAACAAGAAAAATATATTAAAAACCTGATAGAGTTTTCACAACAGAGGAATTAAAAGGCATGGTCAAACAGGATCATGTTATAAGTTCTAAAAATTAATAAAGGCAACATGGTAAAATAATCAGAAAAGCTACAGAAATAATCTTTGCACTGGAAACTCACCATATCATGTCAGAGGTTCTGACGCTAATATTTATTAACATCTCCCTAAGGTTTAAACTTAGTTTTAAGCCTTCTCATCAGTAAAAATAGATGGTAGCCAGTATCAGAAACACTTGCACATTTTAGAATAGTCATAAAGCAAAAACCAAAATCATTTTTAAAAATATTTTAACAATGGATGAGTTATATACCATGAGAGGAGTTATTATCGTGGTTCTGTCTGGATCTTGATGTATGAATTGATAACAGAACCGATTTGATTAGACCAGCTCTCAAGATGGAAAGCCCAATTGGAGTGCAAGGAGTATTCTGCACAACTGCTGAAAATGAGGACAGCATTTCAAATCCATGATTATGGATGGTACAAACGCATGCAAGCGCTATGATCTTCAAGAAATCCCCAGTGCTAGTTTGACTAAGAAAACCTACAGCAATTAATGAAAGATAAGATATTTATAAATTGCATCAACAAACAAACACAAATGATTGCGTGCACTCAGAAGGGAGGCAGTACAAAGAAACTCAGATGAGGAGCCTAAATAACAAGTATCAAAATCTACTGTTTACCTAATTGTGAAAGAAGTTCCGTAGTAAATGAGAATTTCTGTTTCAAGACTTCTGATATCAGTTTAAGCTGGAGAATGTACAACATTGCGAAATGTGCCTCACATAGAAGAACTAGGGATTGGCGTATCTCTCTGCTGATCAAGTGGCTTAACAGATATATCAGAAAGAAAATCACTGATTCATGAAGCAGAAATTGGCAAGGGTTAGTACATTGTCTACTGAAATTGTCAAATCATAACACAATGCACTAAAATATCCAGAAGAAAATGATAAATATCGGCGAAACAGTTGGATGTACTCAAAGAATTTCACACCTATGAAGAATGTTTTTAGCATCGTGTGAAAAGTGAATCACATAGATACACATATGAATAAGAAGCGTTACTTCAACTTACTATATACAGATTGAATGAAGCCTGCTGGTTTCAATGCAATAAGAAATATCAGCAACAGTACTATAGCACGGGAGCTTTTGCGAAGTCCCCATGCTATTGTAGCAACAATCAATACTTTGGTTTCTTCACTCTCTGAAATGTAAATGCAACTGAAATTATGGCCCACAACCACGGCAATATTCCAAGAATAACTAAACTAAAACTGAAAACCATCAAAAAGAAATTCATGAAATTTATATCTTTGAATTCCAATCAACTGTGAAGAAAGACAGCATCAAGTGAACACATCCACATGCTATGCTCTTACCCTTTCTAAACTTCCATGACTTATGATGTGTCAGTGTAGCTACAGTAAGGACCAAGGGGTGGCTATATAATCAAGAAAGAAAGGAAATGTTCCTAGTCCACAAAAAGTTCTCTAGAATTTTGTGTCCCTCTTAACTTTTATTCTTGTATAGTGTGAAACCACTGCTGCTACAGTTTTCTTCTAACAATTATTTTTTCGTGCTATCTAGGTACCAGGAAGAAACAGTGTCAACTGAAAAGGAAACAACTGTGCTATAAAGGAATCGAAACAGTCCAGCCAAAGTGAATCCATGCAGCTGCAGAAATCAACTAAATTGGTGCAAATAGTCCAGCAAGACTATTTCCTTTCCTCACCTTCAACTACAAAATCATGATTTGAAAGCTCCCTATCCTCATCTGACAAGTAGAGGAAAACAGAATTGTTCACCAGATTGACCAAAGAAACAAGGACACCAAGACAAAATTGTGCTAGGAGATAAAATCCCGGAATCGGGTAATGCCATAAGCCAATAGTTTCCCAAATTTCCACATCCTGAAAACATGTTCAAAAGATCTTACTACAGTAATCTCTAATGATTGTGAAAACAGGACATAAAGTATGCACTCAATGAAGAATACCTTCCACATTTTCTTATTTAGGACTGTAAACGCCACGTTGAAGATATAGGTGCTGGTGGCCCATAGGAGAATGAAAACAAGCAGCAGACCATTTAATCGGTGCAAGCGGAACAGTGAAGGGAATGCATATAGAATGTAACCAACATAAGCAAGTAGTCCGAATGCACATAAACTTGCAAAATGAAAACTCCAAAATGACAGAGCAAACAAGGAAATCTGTCACGGGTGATACAAAAAGGTATTAAGTAAGGAAACCAACTAAAGAATAGTAGAAATCAGTTGGAAGATGAATTATTTCTGAAAAGAAGATTGAAAAAAAAAGAAGAGAGAGTTAATGCCAAGCCTACCGGAAAACCATAAGTAAAAAAGTTAACGCTAAAGGTCCGGAAAACTGCTCCTCTCAACAACACATTGGTGTTCCTTGCACCAGATCTAGGATAAAGATGACAAACAAAGTAAAGCATCAAGTACCATAAAAAAATTGTCGAGGCCCAAGCTGAAGCCATACAGAAAGTTCATATTATAAAGCAGGACAGCAAATTACCTCGATTCAGAAATGAAAAACGAATGCTTAAGGGGAAGCAATCGCTCATTCAAATTGTTTTCTCTTGTTGACATGATGAAATTCATTTCTGTCAGATCACATCTGATCCAGGATAGCTGTTATGGAAAGAATGTCATGAATGTTGTGATTAAGGAAATGAAGCACCCCCATATGAACAAGAAAAAGAAACGAGAAATTGTCTTGTGTAGCACTAAAATATATTTTTGAGTAGATTAAGAGGCATATACTTGTTGCTTTTTTAGCATTCTGCTTCCAAAGAATTCACATGCAATTCCAGCATTGCAAATCAGCAGTTACAATAAGTTTGGTCTAAATCATAGCAATCAGATATTATGAAATCTGCTTTTAAATTTATATAAACTTGAAACAAGTTCCACTCACCATAATGTAGAAAAGTAGAAGTGAAAGACCAGAACAAATTTCTGAAAGCTCTGGTCGTGCGGGTATTTTATAGAGACCAATGAAACCAGCTACACGTTCAATCGTCCCAGAAACCTCGATGGGAAGTTGGTATACATACAGCAGGAAAATGTTCAAGCCTGCATAAATGAAAAGATACCTCCACCACCTTCAAACCCATACAAATTAATGTAAATCAGTCAAGCTGACATTTCATTCAAAAGAACAACTAAGATTAGTCAGCTAAGTGTATGAAACTTACTGGAATAGGCCCAGAAAGTTGCTTGTTAGAGACCAGTTGACAAGTCCAATACAGCTACAAATGAAAAATGGTAAAGATGCCCAAGACGGGTGACTAATTCCCACAACCAACTGTACAGCAGGCAACAATAAGCAGCATAAAACCCTGAGATGAGAACCTTCCAAGGATCAAAAGAAATAATCCAAAATCAACACCTGAGGGCATAGTAATTTATCAAATGAAGAATAATCTATGCTCAAGCCAATTAATTGTGAATAAAAAATATAGTTGGAGAAATTCATCTGGGCATTACAAGCGATTATATGATTGGCCAGAGGATGGAAACTTGCAAATGTTTCAATGATTCAGATGCAATGACTCTGGCAACTCAATAAACTAGGGAAAAGGATTCTCTTCAGACAAACATGTTGATTTTGGACAAGAGAAGTTGTTCTGGAAAATGATTCTATAGTACCTAATTACACAAGGGCTGAAATAAAATAGGAAATCAAATGGAGATTTGGGAGGGTAAGATGAATCAAGTGCTGAAGTTGAAGCATATTTTACTATTTGTTTGCAAACCTGATCACATAAATGCTCAAGAAAAGCTGTCTCCAAACTAAATCACTAGAGAACCATAGTGGAAAGATATTTCATAGTTGTGCTTAAAAAGAGAAAATAGAACACATCTCAACTCAGGAAGATTCTATTGCTCAGTCTACAATGACAAACCTATAGTTATCTCTGGAGAATTCCATAGAACCTGATCAAATCTGCTCCTGTGGATTTCAATTACTGCGGCAAAAGCTGCCAATACGTGGGTTACCAAAAAATACAGCAGAGATGGAGAGCCCCAGGTCTGAACACTGCAACCGCAGCATTGCAATAGTAAAGAATATTTCCTTAAGAAGTAACTAAGTGTCTTCATGAAACTGCATTGAAGGAATTCTACAATGAAAAAGATAAAAAGATGTTTTTGGCATCAGACCTTACCTTTGGAAACCAACTAACTTGACCCACTGAGCATCAGCAACACTCCAATCATCCCCCTTAATAGCCCAGATAATATGAAATGTTGCACTTGAAAGAATAGCCAGTGAGGAAAGGGTAAGAGTACACCATGGTACAAGGGATTGTCTTCGAGATCGCAAGCCTATTAGCCAATGAGGAAAGTATGACTTAAGAAACATTATACAATTTCCGAGAGGTTGGTAATCTTCCTGAGCACATGAAACATAACAATTCACTCAATAAAATGGCAACTTCATATGCAAGAGAGCACACAACCAGGTGCACAAAGTGAGTGGAGGACCATTTAGTTTGCACGCCTAAATATACAAAAAGTTTGACCCTGGACAAGATAAAAATGGAGAAAAAGGATGGAGTAACTTTTCAAAATATAGAATTAGCTTTTACATATATGTGTGTGATGTGCATGCATGACCATTGTGTCCTGGCATGGACGGACCAGCTGCCATACACAGCCACTTCACAAAATCTAGAGCTGTATGAATGGTAAGTGCAAGGATGTCTTTTAATGCAGATTTAAGAGGAAGAAGATTTGGTAATACCAATATCTTGCAATACCATTGCAATAGAAAATACCAACATAACAACATAGAAAATGCCTTACTGGCTTTTCATGTGATTGATAACCATTAAAAGCATTCATGGCGCTCAAGCCCTAATCACTTGAACTTCAGGGCTGGACATGACTTATCTAACAGGAATCATATGTGATATAACACAACAAGACAACATTGATAATCAAGACACCATATATAACATCAATTGCTTACCATTTTTTGGTGCACTATGCTGAATGAAAAGAAAGGCTAACAGATCGACCAGAGATATCAAACTCCAATTGAACAAGGCAGCTGGATGAAATAGGGAAGAAAATGAGAGAAGGATTTAGCTGGTAGAATAATACTGAATTGCGCACCACCAAACCTCTTTGCAGGAGCAGATTACAACACCAAATTTATGTAAACTCAATCTCAATGAAACTTAGAAGACAGGAAATTTACCATTAGAACTGCTTATAGCCCAATTCAGTTGGCAGGTTGAAATATCAGCAATTCAATAACTAAAATCTTATCATGCCCATTCAACACATTTGACATCATTGTTCAAGTAGAAAAATCTAACGCAGTTTGATAGTTTATATTTATAATGAAGCCTTCAGTTTAAATCCAAAGAAAATCAAAATCATTTTATTTCAGATGATCTCTTATTACATCCACTTTCAGCAGATATCAATGAAGGACAAGGTCTTCCACTACCAGCAAAAAATGTAAGGCTACAAGTAACCCCACTTTGATGGAAACTTCTCCTCTGATTAATGTCATACTAATTCTTGCTGAATGTATGAAGATGGCTACTTTATTTCTTTATCTCCTTGTATCTAATGTTTCTTCTGAATAAATCAAAACATAGGCTTAATTGCTTATGCACAAGAACATAACCAAGTTGACAAGATGCACTAGGCATATTAAGGATATCCATGGAGTGCTGAAGCAGAACCAACTTACAGGTTACCGAGTAACCCCTAAGCTAATACCTTAAGTACAAAAATAAATCACAAATTATACACATTGGCACCCGACAAGCATGTTAGACTGCAGAATCCCATAAAAAGCAAAAGGTTGCAAACTTTTCCTGCTATTTACATGTCAACCTAACAAAAGCTAATGCCAAAGAGTAAATCCACAAAAGAAAAAATTCTCGAAATTTGAAACATTTCACTAGATACGGCACAATGGGTGTATAATGCTTAACCACTTCAAAATATCTGAATGGCTTTTCCCTTTCAAACATTACATATATAGAAATCTACCTGCCAACAGATGAACATGGCAGACTAATGCATGACAATTATCTTAAGAAAGAAGGGATCATGACAACAGAATGTGCTAACCTGCCAAGAGCAGCATAGGCAATACAAATCCACTTACGAACCCCCTCATTGTCACCCTACCTTCTCAACAATAAATCCCCAGGCCACTAAGATTGCATCATTCTTGTCAAATCTTTGATGAAAACAATGAAATCCCAATTGAGTAAAATCCAAAACAAGCCGAAAAGAGCAATCAAAAAGCTGTCCTTGTTAACATAGACAACAAAAAACGATACTTGATGGTTATAACTAGGGGAAATATCAAATGGGATTTCTTGTTGAATCCTAAAGTCCAACAAAATGTTTCTCTTCATTGCCAAAAATCATGTTCACAAGAAGAAAAAAAAATGAAAGCTTGAAATTTATTTGATAATTAGGAAGAAATTAAGGTAATGCCAACGAGCGAAAAATGGTTTTTAAGGTTTCATTTTTATGGACCCTTGTTTTTCGCTTTCCAAGAAGAAGAAAAAAACATATGCATGCGTGTGACATTTGCAGAAAGGCAACACTGTTGTGTTGCCACCTGCCATTTTGGTCATGTTTCCTCAATAATAGGCAACTGAATTCATGCTGTGCAAAGGAAAATGAAGCTGGAATATGAATTCGAAGATGCTCTAAGCCCATGAGAGTGGAGCCAGTAATTTTTAAGGGAAAACTTCAAATTTTGTCCCTTTAACTCATGCATATTCCAATTCTGCTTTTTTTAAAACTTTAAGTTATAATTTAAAAGTTATTTTTTATAAATGATTTATGATAAACATAAGTTAAAATAACTTTGAGTTAGAAGAATGTTCAGTGAAAATAATTCAAATGAAATTTTTTAAAAAAGAATATATGTAGTGTAAGTTAAAAATATCAACTTTTGGTTAAATCAAATTTTTATTTAATAAAATTTTAATTTAATTAAAAAATATATTTATGACTTTTTCATGACTCAAAAATAAAAAAAAAATAACATAAATTAATTTGCAAAAATCGTATCACTAAATATTGGAACAAGTATAAGTTACCATTAACCACTAAATATCTTCTTTTGTAACTCATTCTTGAACATATATTTCTAATATATAGTTGTAAATTGATGAAGAACTGAATTTTATTTTTTTCTGTATAGATTTCAACTTCACAACAAAACCCTTATATATCTTCTTTCATGCCCCCCTAATTATAAATTTTACTTTCACCAACGTGTCTACAATACTCCCACCTTAATTTACAATATTTTTAGACAGTTCAGGATTGAGTTTAATTTTTTAAAAAATATTTTTTATTTAAAAATATATATAAAAAATAAATTTTTTAAAAATATATTTTTATTTTTTAAATCAACATGTTAAAATTATAAAAAAAATAAAAAATATTAATATATTATTTTTCATACCAAACCAAACGAGTAATAAAACTAAAACAACATTGTAAAATACGATAGAGTTAGAGAATGCAGCCCAAACTTTGTAATTTTTTATGTTATTGAATTGTTTTAATGTATTAATGTTAAAAAAATTATTTTGTTTTATTTTTAAAAAAATTAAAAAAAAACAATAATTACTATAATATCAAACAATGCAACTTCACTACAAAATCTTTAATGATCGTTTTGTATTATAGTAGCAACTGATTTTTGCTTGATTTTTTTTATTTTTTAAAATGATTTTTAATATTAACTTTAAAAACATCTAAAAATATAATTATAAATTATAAAATAATTCAAAAAAAAAAAAACGGTCTGTTACACTTGTTGCTTGTTGCTAGGGATGATGACATGCCAGTCCACCATACAATAATTAATGCGGTGGGAAAACCAACGCAATGCCGATCGATATCTTAGACTAGTGGTAATGCAGCCACTCATCTGAATGTGAACGGAGAGCAATGATGAGTAGTTGTACAATGCTATTGAATTAAAGATCCAAAAAATATCTGTATTTAACATACATCTTGTCACGACCCGAATCCCGGGTCCATGACCAGCAATGCAGGGGAGGTGCTGGAAGGACACCCCGCCCGCACTAAACCTCAAAACAGACATATCAAAAGAACAATTTATTCAAAAATACACAGCATTTCATAATCTTCAGAAATATTATATTATTCAAAACTGATGAAACCAAAAGATAGTTTAAAACTCCTCATCAGTAATTAAAACAAAAACAATAATCCATAATACTCATTACATTGTCAAAAT
>Ga0325402_1001779_pt1 | contig 18198 bp, 9 predicted proteins | sample PopdelMetagenome_22_FD_207212 | JGI IMG/M metagenome (GOLD analysis project Ga0325402, IMG submission 207212) | Populus deltoides microbial communities from Bellville, Georgia, United States - Xylem-PdKOR-R3 | ecosystem: Host-associated > Plants > Phyllosphere > Stem > Wood/Secondary xylem... | reverse complement strand
GGGTTATAAAATCCTAGTCAGTTAAGAAATCACTTTATCCATCTTCTTTGCTTGCACCATCAACATAAAATTTTATAGAACATGGACTTGTTTTCTCCTTTTGACCTTCCATCTACATATATAGATGTGAGCATCATCTAAGACATGCTACCTTGCGTTCTCGATCCCCTTCCTTTTTTACCTCATTATCAACAATTGCCACAAATTGCATCAACTATTTACATGGCAAACTCTCCATCTGTTCTTTTCTTTTTTTGTGGTAAATGATTTAACCAAGACTTGTTTCATGGTGGGTATTAATAAAATTGATTTTCAATGAGTCTGGAATATATTCCAACAACAACTTGATTTTCTTAGAGAAGAAAGTTTTAAAAATTAAAGGTAAAGAAAGTGTCAAAAAATTACTTTTTTTGTATCTTTTTTTTTAAATTAATATAGGTATTCGGGTCAGCTTGCCCGTACTTCAACTAATTTCATGAGCCCTGAAGTTAACGATCATATAATTAAGCTTCCAGTGGTCTTGAGGTTTGTAGAATTTAAACTGATGATCTCTGTAAAGCAAACTAATCAATTACCAGTTAAATTATATCCTTTATAGTTAGAACTATATAACTTTCTAACTATATAACTTTCTTCTTGCTAGGTGAAGAGAGATGGGAGTGACCTCTAACGGGATGATCTCCTTGGTGTTGGAAAAACAAGTGAGAACTAGACATTGAAAAGAGCATGAGTATAACGAGCAGTGTTTATTAAGAGATAAAATAATGTGTTAATTTACACAGAGAATGCCTAAATGTCAAGGACTCGATATAATATATAACAATGTCCAAAGATGAGGATAATAGGAGAGACTGAGAAATTAATCATTGATAATTAAAATTCAAAATCGGAAAGTATTTATGTGTTCTTGACAGAATAAACTAAGAAATATACTAATCAGATATTGACCACATGTGTAGCAAATTGAAGCTTCTTAATTATTCTTCTTCTACAGTACTTTCTTGCAAAGCTTCAGGATCTATAATATGTAGTTTTGTACATAGTTAAGCCCAGAGCTGAACTTAAAAATAATAGTGATTGATGAAATTTGGTTAAATTTTTAGTGATTATATTAACTTGGTTAGACCTCAAGATTTTTTTTAATAAAAAAAATAAAAAAATATATATATTATTTTAATTAAAATAATTGTCTTGAATAAATTTTGTTACACGCAAATTGATCCAATAATCTAATAACTCGTACTCTTAATTTCCCGAGTCATTTCTCGTAATTATGGATTTGTCAACAATTGTTGGCGCGTCCAGCTCCTCTTGTTCCTGTGGGTTGTTGAAAGTACCTTTCTTTTTTTCTTTTTCTTTTCCTGTTTTAGCAGCCACAAGAAAGAAATTAACTTGAACTTGATTTTCCCACGTGTGCTTTAATGTAGAAATCTATGTTATGTTCTCTTTGTGGAATTATATATTGTAGACTGTGTGAAGCAATTGTGCACCCTTTAGATCTTTAGTCAAATTCTCTTCTGATTTTTTCTTTTATGCAATCAATCTTTGATGGAATAACTAGTTCTTAATTTTAGGTGCATATATGATCCGTGTGAATATCTAATATCCGAGCTTAAATAGTTTAGGTCTTCAGTCAAAAAACTCTTTTTAATAAGTAGATACATTCTTATATGTATATATACATCCCCGTAATTAATTTGAAAATACTCGTATAAGTTGATATTCCTGTGATTTATATATAATTATCGTTTGCCTTATTTCTTGCAACTGTTTACATTGTATAGAAACCTTAAACATGAGGGGGTTCGCAAGTAAGTTCAAGGGAATTGATAATCATTAGAAGGTATTAATTTAGATTGAATAAGTTTGAATTGAATAAATGATGGATAACTAATCAGGTCCCAACTAATTTTGTCAATTATGAGTTTTGTTTAAAATTTTAAAAAAATTAATGTGTAATTAATAACAATTAGGATATTAATTGATGTTATTATTTATAGATGATACTATGATATAAAAATTTATGATGTTTATAATATAAATTGTGATGGTGATGTTAGTAGTTATTATGATAACATTTGTAATGGTAATTATGGTGGTTAATAGTATCGGTGGTAATAATGATGGTTGTTATAGTAGTGGTGATATTGACAGTGCTTATGACGTAGAAACTAGTGGCGGCGGCGACGGTGATAGGGTGGTAGTTATTATAGTATTGGTTAAGGTGTAGAAAAGTTATGATAAGATAATAATAATAATAAAACAATGATTTTTAATAAAGAGATAGTGATGGTGGTGGTGGTTATGATGTTGTGTTCGATAATTGTGTGGTGGTGGAGTGGTGGTGGTTGTTATTATGATAGTGATATTGATGCTACTAATGATAGTTCAAGTGGTTAAGTGATAATGTTTTGTGATTAGTATGTTAATTATGATTCATTTTTAATAAATAATTGAATTTGTATTTCATTGTATGTTTCAATTTTTAAATTGTGTGTTCATTGTTTTCTAGTAGGTACCCGGATAGCTCAACCACTAAAGATAATAGATCGGACATCCTTTCTTTGATAGAGTTCACTTTAGGTAAATGAAAAACAAAATGGAATGGTGACCTCTTTATGTATTTTTTTTAATCTTATGATATTATTTGTTTTTATTAAGTTATTTTAATGTATTGTTCATTTCAATTTTTCAAAAAAAATGTTTGTGTACGGGTACACCTATCTCATTGTTATATGTTATTTATATGAATTTCCTACTTAAATTTTTTAATTGTGAAAACTCATATGTTTGCGTAATCTATTTAGCATTATTTAGATGAAAAGTTCCTCATAGATCTTAAATATTTGTTGGTTTTTTAATTTTTAAAGATGCTTTTTATTGTGGTTGAGGGTTTATTGTGAGTAATTAATTATTGGCTTGGGGACATAACAAATAAAACAAGAAAAATAAAAATATCAACAAAAATGCCAACAGAATATTATTTCCAATGCCAACATAACATCTTGTCAGCAATTCTGTCAATATTTTACAATACTGATGAAATAAAAAACCCCAACAAATAATTTTATGATGAAGGTATTTTATTGGCATTGAAAAATACCAACAAAATTTTTATTATATATCAACAATTCTGTCATTATTTTTTAATTATCCGATAGTTATTGTATTAAACTACAAAAGGTACAACTTTTTTAGATTTAATAATCACTATATAAATAATTTATTCTTATCGAATCAGAAAGATGGACTTAGTATTAGTAAATGAAAGTTAACCTAACGACATGTAAAAAAAAAATTCTTTAGATGTGAAAATAATATTTGACATCCCAAATTAGTTAAGTTTACCCTCCGGAAGCTATACATTATTAATGAAATATTTTAACAAAACTTTTATTCTTACACTTTACTCAAAGTAAAAGTATAGTTTGTTACAACAAATTAACAAACATGGAATGAATTAATTCAAGAATCTCTGAAAATTAAGAAAAATAATAATAAAACACTAATTAAAATGGATATATATATATATATATATATATATATATTTGCGTTTAATTATCTTTTGGCATGCAATTAACTAGCAATGTTGTTGTCTTGGATGAAAGCTGGCTTGTGTGTTTTGGGTCATTTGCAAGCTAATTGCTACATGAGCTTTGATGTCTCTGATGAGGGTTTCATGTTATGAATGTGACTGCATGTGTATTTGCTACTGCAGTAATGTAAGCATTGAATATATAAGCAAGTTGTTAAACCTAGCCAATATGATCTCCATTCATATATATATATATATATGTGTGTGTGTGTGTGTGTGTGTGTGTGTGTGTGTGTGTGGTTACAAAACAAAGATGACCTTAGTAACTTACCATATAAATAAAAGAGAAAGCCTCATCTCAAACTAATTTGACAGCAAGTTCTTCACCAACTTCCCTCTGACAAACAATTAATATTTTCCTCTTAAATAGCCACTAATAAACTGCATGCAACAAAATATTTCTAACTTTGCTAAATATATAATCAATGCTTATGCCCACCAAATAGAATAATTTCATTTTCATGTTAAAAAATACATATATGTGAGTGTATAGTGTCTGTGGGGGAGTGAGAGCTGTCAAGGAAGTCAATTACAAGGGTAAATACTTTGATAGGCCAGTGGTAATATTAATAAACCTTGATGTTAAGGTCAAAAAACCAGTGTTTATACGTGTATATTTATGTATCTATACATATCTTATCTTGCGTATATAAGAAAAGTGACCTTTCATCTGTAGCCCTAAAACCAATTCCCTCCTGTTCTATCTCTCTCTGCTTATTCATCTTCTTATATTTATTGAAGATCTTCCTCGTCTGGGGTGATTTCTGCCATAATTTTGCAGTTGTGTTAGAATATTTATGTGAGTTTAAGCTTCATGTGATGGAAGATTTTAGGGGTAGCTCAAGCAGTGATAGTGGGAGGACTAGTTGTCATAGAGGGCACTGGAGGCCGGCTGAAGATGAGAAACTTCGGCAACTTGTTGATCAATATGGTCCTCATAATTGGAATTTCATTGCTGAACATCTTCAAGGAAGATCAGGTAAGATGGAGCTAAAGAAATCACCTCTCCTTTTCTTTCTCCCATCATTGCTCAAGTTCTAAGAAATGGGATTTTCATATGCGCTTCTTTTTCTTTTGCTTGATTTGTAGGGAAAAGTTGTAGATTGAGATGGTACAACCAACTTGATCCAAATATCAACAAAAGGCCTTTTACAGAAGAAGAGGAAGAAAGGCTCCTAAGAGCTCATCACATTCAAGGAAATAGATGGGCTTCAATAGCTAGGCTCTTCCCTGGTAGAACCGACAACGCCGTGAAGAATCATTACCATGTTGTTATGGCAAGAAGGAAGCGTGAACGCTGCTTAACTGTCCATGGTAAGAGAAGTAATTTCCAAATCCAATATCCTAGTGATCATCACCATAGAAATAGCAGTACTAATCCTGGTAGAAATTTCGGGTTCTTTAGGCCACAAGGGTCACCTGACTTCGGTTCTAAATTAGGGTTTCAGAATAATATTATTGAAAGAGCGGGTAATAAGATACCCATGTCCTCAACAAATTCATCTCCTTCTTGGACTAACATTAGTGCTTCAACCATCACAAATGACTCATTAAGTTTTGATGTCTTTGATGCCAAAAGAAAGGATTGTATTCATTCAAGCTCTTCTTCAATATATCCTAATGGGGGGCCACTTGCTTTGAATGAATCTCTTCACTGTACTTACCATCCTAGTTCTACCATTGATGGTGGTGATAAGTACCTAAATGTTGTTGGACAACAGATCCCTAACGCTAAGAAAGTTGTCCCTAATAATCATTTTGCATTCACAAGTTATGGTGATGGTTATGGAAGCAAGAAAGAAAAGATTATCGAAAGCCAGCTAGTGAGACTCGATAGTGATCATCATGACTCACCTGCATTGTGGAAATTGCCAATGGCTTCTCAGCAAGAGCAAGGAGATCATGGAGGTCAAGTTAAGAACCAGGACGTTGCCTTTATAGACTTTCTTGGTGTGGGGATCTCTTAGCTATGGAAGATATAATTTAAACTTGAGTTTTGATTATCATGATGAGCATAATCATGGGTATCATCTTCTCATTTTCCAAGTTAAACAATATTGGTCAGAGTGCTTGATGAGTTCAGAATAAGCAACGGGAGGTGGCAGCTACGTTTTGTTTTCATCCCTCATTCAGGACTTCCAATGTGTCAGCTGTAATTCTCAATTAGGTAGAATCTGCAAAAGATATTTCCTATGTAAGGGCTTTTTTTTCTTACTGTCATCCATAGATAATACTGTAGTAGCAGTAGTAGTAGAAGAAGAGAGTAATTTATTTATGGAAACCTGAATCTTGCTTTATGGATGTCTAATTTGTTCTTTCTTGAGTAACTGCTCCTTATATTCTTCTGAGTTTGAACCCCACCATAAATTAGGAGTGAAGATAAATTAATTGTGTTTAATTCTCTTGTTCGTGCTATAATTTCTACTGTGATATTGCCTTTGAGGCCTTGTGCAGTGATAGAGATTCTCGTACATAATTAATGCTGGAAGAGCACTCTGCAGGCTAATTGACATATGAGGTATCCTTCAAATATATATATCCAAAAACTAAATATTTGTTTTGCTTTTTTTTTTTCATAAATGAATGGCTAAGTTAATTACTTGACAATGTCTCCTTTGTAAAGTTGCGATCAATGGGAGCTATTCTCATAGTTTTTCTACAGGGATTTTGGAATTAGATAGTACTGAATTCTACGTGAAATTTACTCGTTTTTTAGCACATGAATAGTTCATCTCTTTCTTTTCCTAACGAAAAGTGAAGTAATTACTCATGCAACTTAATATTATGGCACAAGCACGGTTTGCATACATACTTCTTGTGCAGCTCCATATTATTGTCAAAACATATTGCATGAATGCGTGATTGAAAAAACAAACAGAGAAATCTTTCTAGTGTATCAAAATATTTTTTAAAAAATAATTTTGAGTCTAAATCCATGTCTAGAATATCTAAAGACAGACTAATGATAGATGAGTGTGGCTTACATCCATACATAATATTTCTGCTAGGCTTGGTAGAATTTCAGACCCAAATGACATGGGTCCAACTCGCTTTCAAGCCCAACTTTTTTTTTTTGGCGTGGCTACTGGCCCAAGAAGGCATAGGTTTGATGAGCTACCAGACCCAACATTTTTAGGTTCAGCTACGTGTTGAGCCCAAGCGAACACAAGTATAGCAAGATGTTAAACCCAATATCTCGGGTTCATCTATGTGTTAAGCCTAAGTGGACATGAGTCTAGCGAGCTATCAGACCCAATATCTTTAGATTCAGCTACGCACAAAGCCCAAACAAACATAGATCTAGTGAACTATCAGACCTAACATCATTGGGTTTAGCTACGTGCTGAGCCTATGCGGACATAATTTTAGCGAACCGCCAGACCCAACATCCTTGAATTCAACTATGTGTTGAGCCCAAGCGGATGTGAATCTAAAAAGCTACTAAACCCAACGTCCTTAGATTCAGCTATGTGTTGAGCCTCTGTGGATATGGATCTTGCGAGCTGTCAAACCAAACGTCTTTGGGTTCAACTACTGCTAAGCCCATATGACATGAGTCTTGTAAGTTGTCAGACCCATCACTTGTGGGCTTAGCACCGTGCTGAGCCTAAATGGGTATAAATCTTGCGAGTTACCAAATCCAACACCTTTGGGCTTGGCTGCTCGTCGAGCCCAATTGGGCATGGATATAACGAATTGCCAGACCCATCACCCTTAGGTTTGGTAATGCGCCAAGCCAACTAGGGCGTAGATCTGACAACCCTCTTAACCCATCGACCTTGGGCTTAACTGCGTTCCAAGCCCAATCAAGCATAGGTTTGGCTCGTTGTCATACCCATTAACCGTAGGCTTGGTAGTGTACCAAGCTTGAAGGGCTAAAGGTCTAGAGATCATTATAAGATCCAATTTGAGTCATAAGGCTTTATTTGTTTATTCTTATAACTTTTAACATAAAAAGATAATGTTAGGGATATTTGTTTCCCCACACCCATAACTGTATAAAAATATCCTAAGGCTCTATTATATTTACATCTCATTAATATTGTGTAAGGAATATTTACCTCTCATTAATTTTGTGTAAGAGATATTTATATATCATTAATGTTATCATGATAAAATGACTCTCCAAACCCTCCACTCTAGCAAAACAACAAGGTTCAGGGACTGTAAATACCCTTTAGACCACCCAGGTAAAGGGTTCACAAATCTTATTCTATAAAGATTGATACTTTTAAATCTCAAAGCATTTATCATACTAAAATAAGAACAATCACTCTTTATTTTAAAATTTAATGTTCATCCTCTAATTTTTTTCAATATCTTTCTTAAAAGTTACTAACTTTATCATCTGAGTGTCTTTAAACCCCCAGCAAAAAGATTATTTTGCAGTTGTTAGGTCTTCTACTACCAATCCACTTCTTAAACTCTGAAAAATAGAATATTAACATGAACATATAATTACTCATTGTTCAAACACCAAAAAATCTCATTTCTAAGCATGATAGATTTTTTAACATCATCACTTTCAAATTACTTAGAACTCGTGAGATATTATTATTTTTGCACTGGCTACAAAAAAAGTACAAAACAATTATCAGAAAAAAGTGATCCATTGGTAAAAAAAAAAATAAAGAACAAAACAAAACATTGAATAGGCATATATTAAGCAGTAAAATGAAAGAATGTATCAAGAAACCGCACTGCTTTAGATTGCCACTTACTTAACATTCATGTCTTGCCATCATTTGTTTATGATTATGATGATGATGCCATTAACATTTTAAGCAGATTCATGTTGATATTATTTACTACATCTAAAAACTTACATTGTCAATTCACTTTCTTTACCGTTCACATAAATAGTAAAGGGGATAGTTTTTCTTTTCTTTTCTTCTTTGTTTTTCTTTTTTCGCATTTCCTCCTCTTTTTTATTTTGTTATTTTTTTCTATTTTATCCTTCAAGATTTACTTGATTTTAAATTTGTCTTCATAAATTATTTTAATTTACTTTATATGAGGTTAGCGCAATCTCAAACATCTTGACATGTGGTTTGTGCTTAATTTTATAAATATCTATTTTTGTTATTGTATAATTAAGGAAAAAATAGTTTAAAAAAAGCTAAGTTTTTAAACCTAGTGGAGTCTTTCATTCATATCATGAATTTGACTGTTTAAATCATAAAACCTGGCTCAATTCAATATGTCGATGTCTCAATATTAGAAATTATAAATGGTCATCTTAAAAAAAATAATGAAAGTCAAACCATATTTTAACTAGTCGTCTAGGTTGTTTTTTGACCTACCAAATCAATTGGGTCAAGTTGATGCAACTTCTACATAGTTTAATTTTAAACTTAGGCTAGACAAGAAGTCCAATCAAGAGATTTTAAAGTTAACCTATTATGATGAATTTAAAAATAATAAAAAATAATTTTCTATGACATGAACATTTTTTTTACATTCAAAGTTTTGTTATCCCAATCACAATATACCACGACACTATAAACTAGTATGATGTTTGTAGATAACTTCTCATGTTGATTTTCATTTACATTTGGAAGGTAGTGGTGTTCATATCATCTCAATATCTAAATTTTTATGTGGTAGGTGGGGCTTAAGATCTCACAAGGAATTTAAATTTTTATAGGTGTGGCATCTAAAAACAAAAAAAAAAAGTTTGACCCTTAAAAATGAGTGTTTTTGTACTTTAGCACTTAAAAAAATGAATACAATAACATGGTATAAAAAATATTTAGAAAAGTAGCACAATTTAGAGAATTGCAAATAACATATGCGACTCTTTAAAATTCTAAAAATAGACTAACACAATTTACAATAAAAAGAGATAGAGATGAGAGGGAGAAAAAAAACAAGGAAAAAAAAAGAAAAATACCTCAGAGACTCACCAAAACTCTGATAATAACACTACTAGTATCGCTGAAAAGATATTGATGAGATGAATCCAATAACACCAAGAAAGTTTACAAACAGTGACCAGAGTAGGCCACATAAGCTGTCTAAATGTGTCGGAGCTCATTTTTCTTCGGATGACTTGTGTGGCACACTTTGGTCACCATTGGTAACCTTCCTTAATGTCACTTGATTCGTCTCGTCGAGATCTTTTCAATGGTATTGATGGTGCCATCGTCGAAGTTTCATTGTGCTTCCAAGATTTTTTTTTTTACTTTTTTCTCTCTCCTATCTCTTCAAAAATTACAGCAAGAGAGAGGAGAGAAAAAAACAAAAAAAAATAAAAAGACCTAGAGGCTCATTAAAGCTCTGATAATGACATCACCGATACTATTGAAAAGATCTCGATAAAACGAATACAACGACATCAAGAAAGGTCACCCACAATGATTGAATTGTGCCACACGAGTAGTCCAAAGAAAAATAAGCCCCGACACATTTGGATGGCTCATGTGGACCACTCCGGTCACTATTCATAATCTTTCTTGGTGTCATTGGATTCATCTCATCTATATCTTCCAACAACACCAACGTTGTCGTCATCAGATTTTCAATGTGTCTCCAAGATCTTTTTTTCCTTGTTTTTTTTTATTTTCTCTCTCCTCTCTTTTTATTAAGTGAATTGTGTCCATTTAGTTTTAGAATTAAAGAGAGGAGCAAATGACATTTGTGACTCGGGAATCACAGTTGACATTTACGACTCTCTAAATTGTGCTAATTTTCTAAATAGTTTTAATATTATGTTATTTTATTCTCTCTTCTTTTAAGTGCTAAAGTACAAAAAAAAAAAAACTCCTAAAAAATTATCTTTATTTTAACCCCACTTAGAAAATTATCTTGGTTATGCTCCTGGCTGCAAGGCCTCAATCCATGCGTGTCTGTACGTGCCACTTTATAGTGAAGCGCCTCTATCACTGGCACTAATTATATATAATGAAAGGTGTCATGCAAACAAATCGTGTTTTGGATGCCATGGATTCCTTGACAGAGATGTAATTGGTCCTGGAGCCTATAAACATTTCCATATATTTGTAATGAAATTCAACCGTAAACAATGTCTATGATTTATCTTGGAATTCCTGAAGAGAATGTTTTGGAGAAACACATTGAGGGGATTCAGCGATTCTGCGGCTCAAATGCAAAAGTCAACAGCCTTGCTTCACAGTATGTCCAGAAACTTGGGATGATCAATATCATGTTCTACCCATGAGTTGGATCTAGATGATCAAGCTAGCATCAAGATGTGGGTTAAACCCAATAAGAAATTCATATTATTTTACCAAGATTCTTCAAAATCAGATGCTTTCATTCTGGAATTCAAACAGAATGGTAGTTGCAGCAAATTATCCGTTATGGCCACCGCGGTCTCGTTGCTGTGAATTCAACATTTGGCATCAAGGGACTCAAGGTATCCTATGCATACTCTTTTTTATGGAACTTTTAAAAACATTATCAGGTGGTTGTTGACGCCACGCCATTATGTATTTGAATGATGGTATCCGTTGTGCACACTTCTTGTTTTTTTATTCGAGACAACATGCACTTCCTGCTGCATGGATCATCACACGTCGCTCGGCAAAGCCGGATGTCGCTAAGTGGATGAAGGCTCTACCTGGTCGAGCATCAAGTGTATGGAGCCTGGATGGAAGATCTGCGGATTCTTGATTGATGTTTCTATTGTAGAAACTGATCCCATAAGGCAGGATATTTTTGCTAAACAGTTTGTCTTCATCTATACTGAAAAAGTAGACTGTTGAGTAGTCTTACTATTCCTTGCATTGTCTGGATTTCAAGGATATATTTGGCTGTCCTGTATTATTTTCCCTCTGGCGAGTTCCTAGATCATGGCTGAGAATTTGAAATTCGGCGTGAGATATTCAAACTTCTAGGAGAAATTATAGTTTACAGCATTTGGGGCGGAGTTGATACCTCATCTGCCTTGGAAGAGTTAATTCACGATTTCGTTGATCAGACTGCATTCATACAATATTTCAAAGCCTCTTGGGTGCCTAGATTGGTTAGTTCTCTCCCTTACAGATGCCAGAGAATATGCATCGGATTTGTGCACGCTTGTTCAAGTCATGTGGAATGGAACTGACTTCTTATTTCTCATAATTTTGTCGCCTGCTCCTTCTTGGACAGAAATGTGGCTCTCAACTATGAGAGCTCTGCCCCTGGCTAGTCAAGAAGCTTCATGTAAAGCTGAAAGCTAAATTATTTGATGATTCACATCTTGGCGCACTCCAAAGTCGATTGGTTAGTGATAAAGCTGACAACTGAGTTGCATTCGAGATAGGGGCGCTCATGAAAGTGATTCTTTTCAAAATGTCAAGGAGAAATATATTGAATCTACGTCCTGGAACAGGGCTCTACAAATTCCTGATTCTTTTACTGTGGATGATAAGGATCACCTCTTTGCCAAGATCTCAAGTCAAAAGGACAGCAATCTAGCCCATATAGTGCCAAGGTTGTCAAGGTTGAGGTAGCATCAGCTGGTAGATAAAAGATTCCTTCATGGACGTTTCTGACCCATTGTGATTGAAAATGTGTTCATACTAACTGAAGTCTCTAAAGTTCACCGTAGGGGAGGTTTTTTGAATCCTGATCTATATTCAATCAACCTTAATCAGTATTCTCTTTAGCCAACACCGTAGTTTGTTTTGATGATAGACATGGCATATCTTTGCGGCCTATTGGAAATATACATGTGCCTGGTGGCAGAAAACTTACATTTTTGCTCATTCCTCGGCATGTTCAAGGAGGTAGCTGCCATGGACCTTCAAATGCTGGAAGGATTCTCAGTCTTTCATTATCTCATCACTTGAGCTATGGTTATAGGGAGAGTCCTCTTAGGTTTATTTTTTTCAAATATTGGTGAAAAACCCACCATTGAATTTATTTTTATCAATTTGTTTAGGGTTGCATTGCTGGAAATCTGTACAGATTCTATAGAAATATTGACCAATTTTGGCTTGTTTTTTTAACTATAGAACCATTGACCAAGATTGCGTCGGGTGGAAAATAATACTGCGAGTTTGGAAGTTTCCTAGTCATGCATCTATTACCAGCAAGAAATCGGTATAATCCTGGAATGTCAATTTTAAACACCTGCAGGAGTATAGCAGACCACCATGTTTAGATCCATGGTGTGTGATTCCAAATAATTTTCCATTGGATTGTGCTATAATGACCATTTTCAATGGACTAATGGGTAGAATTTATGTTTCCATTTCAGACAACAGGGTCGCCAGACCTCTTTTTTTTCACACTGCCATTACATATCAGTAATATGTCCTGGTAATTAGAGACATTGATGAAACAGATTGCAGTTACTGATTAGATAGTATCTAATAGATACAACTCTGTAAACTCTAAAGCATCCAGATATTGCAGTAATTCCCATATTCCAAATTTATTAATTTCCGCATGGTGGATTGCTGGCAAGTCCTGTGTCTCAAGCCTTAACTTGCTGAACAGAGAAACAACATCGAACACACATTTTGATTTCGAAGTGGGCCCAAAATCCAAGCTGACCACAAGCACAAAACTAGCATGAGAAGAGAAATTTGCCAATAGGAGTTAGGTGATCTCACCTTATCCACACTCCAACCATATCTTGATCACATCCATCATCCCCTCCTTCTACATCACTCCTTTATCAAAAATAAGCAATAAACCTCTCATCACCATTCGTCTCATCAAAGTTTTTTTTTTTTTTTTTAAAGAAGAAAGTAGATTCTCAATTTTTTAATAACACATTTTGCAAGCAATGGCAGCCATGAACTCCAGTGTTTTGACATGCAACTATGCCATCTCAGGCACTGGATCATCTGAGCTTAATGCAAAGATTGTTTCCATGCCTGCAGTTGCATCCCCAGTTGTGTCTGGTCCCAAATTACCTATAATCAGAGCCCAGCAGGCTAGAGCTGATTCTAAAGAAATGAAAACCAGTGAAAGAAGAAGAGCTGCACTGGTTTATCTTGCAGCTACCCTTTTCACCTCAGCTGCTGCTTCTGCCAATGCCGGAGTAATTGAAGATTACCTTGAAAAGAGCAAAGCTAACAAGGTTTGTTTGCAAATCTGCGGTTCTCACAACCCTATTGATTCTCTTAAGCATCAGATCATTTATTTCTGTTGTGATGTTGATTGTGAAGGGATATTGTTGTAGGAATTGAATGACAAGAAGAGATTGGCCACTAGTGGAGCAAATTTTGCAAGAGCATACACAGTTCAATTTGGCACATGCAAATTCCCCGAGAACTTCACAGGCTGCCAAGATCTTGCCAAGCAAAAGGTGAAACTAATACGTGCAGTTTTGTTAGTTATCTCAAGTTGATTAGGCCGTATGATTATGTCATTTAACAGGCTCCCTTTGGTTGTTGCAGAAAGTGCCATTTATCTCTGATGATTTGGCTTTGGAGTGTGAAGGAAAGGACAAATACAAGTGTGGTTCCAATGTTTTTTGGAAATGGTGAAGAGGGAGAGCTCTCTGTAAATCTCCGTTTGCCAAGATGTATCTGGTTTTCCATGTAACAAACTTTACACTCCATTTTTCTCTGTGATTCTCTCCTATGTTTTCGATTCTTGCTCAATATTGCTTCAACCCTGGAGAGTGTATGGAGAAACAAATGGAGTTTGTACCCAAATTTTCATGATTAATTATCACTGGACTACCCATCACATGGCTCTATTCTGGACCTTAACGGGTGGGTGTGGGAAATTGTTAAACCTTGAAACCTTTGATGATGAAATGTTTAACCCAATAGTAAGTATCACATAAGGGTTAAAGGAAAAGTTTGTTCCCATATTCAGCCAGCCATGTTCAACGCATCGAAGGTAGCGCAAACTTTTTGGATGGCTCAATCCAGCGCATCAATTCAGACACCATATTCTTGCTAGTACTAGTCTTAATTAGTTTAAGATGAACAAATTTGTCCTCAACAGTGAGACGTATAGTAGGAATAAAGCCTGCAAGTTCATCAACGTCAAAGCTTTTCATTGAGTAAACAAGACAAATCAAGTAGCGGTTTCATTATTTTTGCTAACCAATACCTCCTTTTAGTCTGCCGCTAAACTCTAGTTATATCACCCTAATTATAAAATAAATGCAGAAATCAGAATTTCTGTATTATAGGAACTTGCAGTGCTATAGCCCGTTGAAGGAGAACTTGGGTTTGCCAGGGCGGGTGAAGGGATATACGTAAGTCAATGAGGAAACTCGTCTATCTCTTTCAATACAAGAACAGAAACCATGAAGGAGCTGAGAGCTGGAGTGGTGACTCCAAATCTTGTCAGAAATAATATCTGAACAAAAATGACCTATTCTTCCACAACAGTTTGGAGCACAAAACATGGTGTACAAGTGAATGGAGCTTAAGCTAGAATACAACATCTACTAAATTCCTACAAAACTTTCCTAGTATTTTTGTTTTGTACAAGTAATGATACTAGAATACTGGAAAATGTCACTTCTATTAAATTTTCCTGTATTCTGTTGGTACAAGTGACCGGTCCTTCGTTCTCTCTGTGGTTGGGGCTCAGTTGAATCCTCAGATATACATTTTGGTATATTCATATGCTGCCACCGGCGACCAATGAGATCCAAAGTTGGAAAATCACTTAAGCAAGGAAAAATTGCACAAGGCAATCACAAATATGTGAAAATCAAAGTTCAGTACCTAGCAAGCAGTCCACGCAGCATCTTCTGAGCTTCATCACTCCAGACATAACTTACAAAATGCTCAATCCCTAAAGTGATCGATTCAACCCCTTCCGTAATATTGTCTTCTGCTTGTAATTTTCTCAATGCAAACTCGTCTTGAAAACAATCAGAGCAAACCACCAGCTCCAAAAATTCAATAAAGTTTGACCGAAGAAGATTAAGAGTATGAACACCAAGATGAAGAGTTATCAATCTGCAGCTGAGGACACGGTGTTGGAAACACGTCATTTGCAAAACCTGAGACAAATTCACAGCGCCATGAAGGAGATGATACCACTCCAAGCAAGCTAATATTCTTCATGCATATACCACCAAATGGTGCATCCTCAATTCCCTCCAATACTGGGGCTTTTGTTGAATTAAAACTAACCAAATTAGTGATAGAAACGCCCTTCACAAATGGAACTGCTTTAGGATCCCATCTTTCATCAGGGTGGTCATTAGAGCCACTACTGAACCTTATCGGTATCTTAACTCTCTCCATTGTTATATCACTTATAGTGATATTTGCTATATATCCTCCTCTGCCTTTGTCAGTTTTTATTCTCACACCGGCAGCAGAATCCCAGACATGCAAATCTTCAATAGTTACGTTAAAAATCCCTCCAGACATCTCACTACCTATTCCAACCCCAGAGCAAGTAGGGGTGGTACCCGATACTCTCCTAATTATAATGTTTGAGCTTGGACGAGCCATTTTTATACCGTACTGGTCCCAGCCACTCTTCACTGCCACAAGATCATCCCCACTCTCAATGTAACAGTCCTCAATACACACATTTGTGCTTGAATCTGCACAAATAAATGAAAAACATAAGAAAAACCATATAATTCTACCATTTTTGTTTCAGGCAGCTTCAGTGCAATGAAAACTAGGGAGGTGAAAAATAAAAGGAAAGATAAGAACCATACCAGGGTCTATACCATCAGTATTTGGGGCATTGAGAGGAGCCAAGATTGTCATGTCTTTAACAACAAGATTGCTGAAACAAATACAGAGCTAATAATATTAGTTCCCAACTACAATTTCCAGTTGGAAAATATAATTATGACAAGATAAAAAAACAGCGAACATTGGACTTATGCTTGTTATTATACTTCTATCCTAAGCCTCCATAGCAAGTACGGAAAACATGGCCCATTTGCAAAATTACATCAGCAATATGATTTATGTAGTCTCATACCATTACATATTTTATAGGCAAAGCATTTACTTTTACAGCACAAGGGAAGCAGAAACCAAGCAATAGATAAAAGCAGAGGGAGTGAGCAACCTGCAGTAAATTGGATGGATGGTCCAAAATGGAGAATTGCGAAAGGTAAGGTTGGAGATGAGAATGTCTTGAGAATTCATTAGTTCTACAAGGTGGCCTCTGGTGTGCTCCAATGTTCTATTCCACCATAATTCCCACCACATCTTCCCTTGGCCATCAATTGTCCCATTGTTTCCTGCAAAACCAATCAAATTGGTCAATTTTTTATCAAGCTGTTTGATAAGCAAGACAGGAATCTTCGGCAGAGCATGATCTGAAACTGGCTTTTGGATTATGGATTTTCCACCTTGTCATTTAATATTTTCCATAAGAAACAGAAGATCAGATGGCTACTAATTCTCACTGTGTCAAAGGAATTTTTAAGTTTAGGAGATGGCATGCAATGTAGACTGCAGAATCAGAAACTAGTTACCGTTTTCTCTTCCATGGTTTCTCATGTATATGCAGAAGCTTATTTTTATGCTAGCTTCTATAAGCAGACAGTCAGATAGCTACAAGTTAGTTGTTTAGCGCCATGAGTTTCCTGAGGGAGATACAAAACTAGTAAACCAATGATTAAGAGTTACCCCCACCCCTCTAATATTATCGAACTGCATTAGCTGCTGCTCAAATAGAAATTTTTCCCTCCCAACACAAGCATCAGCAAGAGAATCATAACTCAAAATACTTTGTTCTTGTTGGATGAGTTAAAACTCTCTGTTGATACGTGAAAATGTAGTAGTTCAATATTATCTCGCTTTATGCACATTAAAATTTTTCAACAAACTGACATTACACCACCATATGAATATGTTGAGCATATAGAAAACAACTAAACTCTGTGCTGATTAAAAAATTTGAAGTTTCCAGACAACTTGAAATGAACTGAGCAGTTCGGAAAAATCATGCAATCGAAACGAGCATTGTTTTTCTATGTTTCAATACAAGCGAACTCTGGAAGAAGAAACGAGCTGAATACCTGTGATGACGACATTTGCGAGGCCATCTCCATGAATAAGGCTAATATGTCTCCCCCCTAATCTCTCCCTCCCTCTTCCATAAGAAGGCAATGGCTCTATGATAGGCCATTCCTTTGGGTCCTATCATTCAAAAACATAACATAATTGAAGCAGCAGAAATTTAAAAAAAAATGATATTGGCAAAAGACATTATCATAATACTGATCAAAATGAAGCAGAAAAAAGAAAAAGCTAATAACTAGTTAATGCTTGCTGACTCGATTACATACTACTCACTGCTGTATCACACATGCTTTGACTATTTCTTTGCAGAATTGCAGTAAAGAAAAGCAACAAGGCACTTGCAAGAGAAACCAAAAGTACACATCAGAGAATCTAGACAAAGTGTCATGCAGTTTGATGGATGCTCAAATGGGGTCCTTAGCATCATCAGCATCAACCTAACCATGTTTTCTCTTTTGTAAGAAAAGGGCTAAAAAAATATTAGCTGCAAGCGTTATAACCGTGACCTAACTACTACACAAATATTCAAACATGCCAAAGTTTATTCCCATTTGCAACCTAAAAAAGATCAACTACAAAAGCATTCTTTCTCTTCACATCTTCCCAGGTCTACCATCGAATTACTGTAGATCCATTAACACAAGCTTCATGTTAGAAATCATAAATAAATTTTTT
>Ga0325402_1001778_pt1 | contig 18199 bp, 8 predicted proteins | sample PopdelMetagenome_22_FD_207212 | JGI IMG/M metagenome (GOLD analysis project Ga0325402, IMG submission 207212) | Populus deltoides microbial communities from Bellville, Georgia, United States - Xylem-PdKOR-R3 | ecosystem: Host-associated > Plants > Phyllosphere > Stem > Wood/Secondary xylem... | reverse complement strand
ATTATTGCGAAACAGTGCAAGTCTCAATTCCTTAATCGCAGTCTCAGTTTACAAGAGACAGGCAAAATAAATAGAACGCTCAAGAAAAATAAATTCACAGGCAAGATCACCACGGACGTCCATGGCTCCAAGAAACGATGTATATTTATCTTACCAGAGTTGGAAGATACCGGAGGAATCCTTCACCGCTAAATAGAGCGTGTTTGGTAGTATGGTTGTGGTTGCTTTTCAAATAATTTTTCATGCCGAAATACATGCCAATGATTTTTTTTTATTTTTAAAAATTATTCTTGACATCAGCACATCAAAACGATCCAAAAAATATAAACCGCACTCAATTTTAGTAAAAACAAAAAAAATTCAAAATTTAACAAAACACAATTCCAAACACAATGTCAAACACTGCCTTGTCAAAAGCATCCTCTTTGCATAGCATAGCAAATCCTGAAAGCTAAAGCTACCTCCTTTGGTGTTGTTTCGGAGTGATTTTATACCTGTTTTTTTTTTTATTAAAGTTTATTTTTTAATATTTTTGATTTTTTTTGATAAATTAATGTAAAATAAAAAAATAAAAAATATTATTTTAATATTTTATAAATAAAAAATACTTTAAAAATAACTTAAAAGCCGCCGCATTCCTAAATCTTTTTTTTATAGTCAAGGCCCGCGGCAAAAGGGATCTCTCTCGACAAAAACATAATTACAAGCCCTTGGCTTGGATTGGGTCATTTCTCATGTATGCATATTAATTTAATTTTTCTTACTAAAATAATATTTTGGTTTTTCTAAAAAAAATAAACAATATTATTTAATATAAAAAAATCCCGTTTGAAATAATATTTCAAATCATATTCTAAAGAGGTGATGAGTGTTACAATTATGATTAATTTGAGTTTTTTTTAATTATTATTATTATATGATCATTTTTATATTATTCCCTGCATTTCCTAAATCAACCCTTTTCTAATTTGGAAATTGATTTGAAGGAAACTTGTCGGCTCTTTCGTCTGCTGCTGTTGTATAGTCATTAGACTTGGAACTTGTGTCTTGCTGCGTGCTTGCTTGCGATTGGAAGGATTCTCTACAGACTACAGAGAGCAATCTGGAATGATTTTTCCTCTTCTTCTTTATTCTCGTCCACAATTATCTAATTCTTTTCTGCATGATGGGCATGGGAAATTTCGTTGACAAATGAGAATAACTTGAACAAGGGGTGGGCTGAAAATGGAAGTAAGCTGATTGTTGAAATAAATAATCTTAATGGCTGGAAATCTTGAAAATCTGATATCAACTCGAGTGTTTAAGTATTATTTGTTTTTGTGTTTTAAAAATATTTTGATTTTTTTTATTTTAAATTATTTTTTATATATTTTTAAATCATTTTGATATGTTAATATCAAAAATAAATTTTAAAAATTAAAAAAAATATTATTTTAATATATTTTCTAACAAAATATATTTTAAAAATCAACCCACCACAACTATAATAAATAAACTCTCAAAGATCAATGAAGTGTTGGTTTAACGGTTAAAGCACTGTTATATCCCTGTAAGGGTGAAAATATAAGTTTGATCTTCGAGAAACGTATTTATTAGGAGGAACAACCAGAAACCCTGAACGAGACTAATATCACTCTTTAAAAAAATACGAGAATACCCGAATAAAAAAATAAAAAATAAAACTCTCAAAGACTTTCTCCATTTCTAACATACACACGAATTTATAAGCGAAGCTTTTGATCTGGGAAAATAAACGTGGGCCACGGTGGAGGGCTGTGCTTGGGCCTTGAAACGCACTGAATGTTTGGTAATGATAATTTTGTTTCGGAGCTTCTCAGCCTCATTTATTCCGTGAATTTTTTAAAATTATTTTTAAAATGTTTCAGAATTACTCGTTATTATTTTAATTATTATTTATTATATTTAAAATAATTATAATTTTTTTTAATTTTATTCATGTTTAATTTTTTAATTTATAAAATTTATTTTTTATCATTTTAATAAACTTAAAAAAAATATTAATAAATTATTTTCCTATCAAATACTAGAAATTATTATCCAAATTATTTTTCATGATATAACTAAATACTGAAAAAAAATTTCCAACTTATTTTTCATGACACTACTAAATATTAAAAAATAATTCATTTTCTAATAATTTACTTTTCACATAAACCATTTTCAAAATAACACTATTTTTTAGCAAATAAATAGGACCTTAGTGTGTTTTGTAATGTTTATTATTTCATATAGTCTTAATATATGAAAAAGACTAAGTATTTTTATCATGTAGATTGCAATTTTGGTGCGTTGTTTTAATAATTTCAATACAAAACCAGTTTCAACAGTATTTTTAATGCAATACCTTTGTTGTTTTTTTCCATGCTTTTAATTACCTATTTGAGAATGTAAAAATTAATGAAAATATATTTAAAAAATATATTTTTTAAAAAATTATTTTAAATATTAACACATTAAAATGATAAAAAATATTAAAAAAATAATTTAAAATTTAAAAAATTTCAAAACACAATTAAACTACAATAGGTCTTAAAGCAAACACATATATTGAGTAGATGGGGCCTTGATATTTTTTACATCTGAATTAATGTCAATTTCACATCTTCCGAGATATAAAAACATACGCAAAAATATAAAAAATAAATCTTTCTTTTTAGTAATTTTAAAATAAATTTATATTTTAAAAAACATAAAAAACAATAGAGCACATATCTTTTATTTTAATTGTTTTTATATTTTTTGCCCCTATACAAAACTAAAGACAACCATTTTAAGGTATTATAGTGTAATAATAATTGTTTTTTAAAGTATTTTTTATCTGAAAATATATTAAAATATTTTTTTTATTTTTTAAATTTTATTTTTAACATCAATATATTAAAATAATATAAAAACATAAAAAAATTAATTTTTTAAAAAATAAAGTTTTTCATAAAAAAACACCAAACAAACAATGCCCAGCAAAGAGTGCCCAGCTTTGATTCATTAAAAGAATAGAAAAGGAATAAACAATGCCAATTTGCAAAGATTTAGCGGCCGTGTACGGTGGTTTAGTCCCGCCGGTCCTAAATAAAGCATATTAAAATATATTTGAGATTCCGGTGCATGTTAAAATTTAAAAAAAAAATATTGAAAAAATATGAAATTAATATTTTTAAAAGTAAAAAATATTTTCAACAGAAATTGGGTAAAAAGAGCTCTGGAATAAGAATCAAGATCATAATTGTAATTAAAGAATTCTACCAACCCTGTCAAGATCAAAGAATATATCAAAAAGCAACCATCAATTTAATATAGACTTGGCCAGTCATCGCACACCACGCTGACCTATCCGATAACCACGGCAACGTGTGTTTCTATGACTTTTTAGTTTTTATCCTCTGAATCGCACATTCCATTCCCATTTTACCCCTGAGAATATCATTAAGAACTTCGTGCACAATGCCTTTTTCCTTAAAGCTCGACGCCATGCTTTCTTGTCCTTCCTTTCCTTGCCTTGCCTTGTGACCCGTGCTCTGCTTTAGGTTGTGCGAGCAGTTTACTTTCTTTCCTATGTAATTTCCTTCACTTTTTTAGAAAAATATTAAAATAATATATATATATATTTTTTGTTAACTATTATATTATATTTTTTTCCAATAAAATAACCAGAAAATTTAATTTATTATACATATATCTATTTAATTTCAAGCTATTACATCTCTCCACTGCGAATTGTAATTCTTTCTAACAATTAACTTTTTGTTTTTTAAAGATGAATCGAGAGAGAGAGAGAGAGAAAGAAAAAGTAGCCTGATCATTTCTCAAAACGACATGGCACCGAGACGTTTTATTCGGAGAGAAACGGGCCATGGGTTTTGAAATTCCAGCGACTGCGTTTGTATTTTTACTTGGTGAGTAAGATTTTCAGTGTGGTTGTAGATGTTTTTTTAAAAAATTTTATATTAAAATATATGTTAATAATTTTTTTTATTTTTTTAAAATTATTTTTGATATCAGCATATTAAAACAATTTAAAACATACAAATCATATTAAATTTTAACAAAAAAAATTCAAATTTTTTAAAAATACAGGTTCAAACGCGTTTCCAAACGTTCCAAAAATGCGTTTGATATTATGTTAATTATTATTTTTTAATTTTTATTAAAAAATATATTAAAATAATGTATATTTTTTAATTTATAAAATTTATTTTTAATATCAATATGTAAAAATAATAAAAAATAATTATAAATAAATAAAATTAATTTTTTGAAAACGATATTATGCCCCCCTAAACAAATAAGGTATTAATTTCTCAAAGTGAAAAATACAAATAAAATACCATACAGTGAAAAAAGTTAATTAATAAAGAGATTAAAAATAAATTAAATACATACATCATCTAAAAACAAAAATAAAAAAGGAAATTTTCCAAGTCAACAAACAACATCGAGGAAATCAAGAAGAAAATTTTTTTATTCTTCTGACTCTGTGAGTTGATTCTGTCTGCATCTTTATTTAGTTTCTTAGATTTAGGATTCTCCTTTTCTCTTCACTGCAACTCTTTTTTGAACTTGAATTTTGCTCAGTTTTCTTTATCTGTAGTTTCATTCAAAAGCAGAACACTGATTTTTTGCGTTTAATTCAGGGTTGAAGTTTATAATTTGATGAGAGATTGTGCTGAGTATGCTTTGTAGTCTTCACCTTTTCTAGTAGAAAAAGAAATACGTACAGAGAAGAAAAGGGTTCCTTTTGTTTTTCTTTTCTTTTCCTTTCTCGAGTTCAATTTAGAAAGTTGCTCCTCCTCCGCTGTTGCTAGAGCTACTTTACATAGTAGTACAAAGTTTTGATTTTTGGTGAAGAGAGAGAAGGAGGGGTTCTCAGATCTTTGGAGGAGTCAAAAGTGGAAGAAATAAGAGGTTTTGAATTGGTTGATTGAGATTGGAGAATTAGAGGATTTGTTTTTGTGTTTGCTTTTGATTTTGTGAACGAGGGAGGGGTTTTCGTCTCTTTTCTTTGCTTGACTTTTTGGATGTCTAGATTGGAGATAGAGTTGCCTTTGGTTGGGCACAGCACTTTGGTTTTGTTTCTGTAGCTTACCTTGAAATGGTTTATATTTTTTTTATTCCAGGAAATGTGGATTTTGGTTTCAGTTGATGAATTCTGGTAATTTGGATTGGATATTTGGGGAAACATTGCTGTTGTTCTGTTAGGGTGGGGTGGTGTTTTGTTTTGTATATATAAATTATGCTCAAACAATTACTTGGTAAGCTTCCACGAAAGTCATCTAAGTCGACTGCAAATCGCGATCATGGTGGAAACCATACCGCCAATTCAAATGCTTCTACTGGCTCAAGAAGTAGTAATGGGAAGTCTGCGAATTCAAACATCTCATCTGTAGCAGTAAATAATTCTGCTCCAGATGTATCACAAAACCTTGGTAACAATATTCATCAAGGTGTGAATTCGAAGTTGAATGGCGATCTAGGGTTTTCTCAGTACGAAGGACTTCCTGGATTCAAGGATGTTCCGAGCTCTGAGAAGCAGAACTTGTTTATTAGAAAGTTGAACATGTGCTGTGTTGTATTTGACTTTACTGAGCCAATGAAGAACCTCAAGGAAAAGGAGATAAAGCGACAGACGTTGCAGGAGTTGGTGGATTATGTAACTTCCGTGAGTGGGAAATTCTCCGAAACTGCTATGCAAGAAGTTATGAAAATGGTGTCTGCAAATTTGTTTCGGACATTCACTCCTCAACCACGTGAGAACAAAGTTGTAGATGGTGTTGATTTGGAGGAGGATGAGCCTTCTATGGATTCTGCGTGGCCACACTTGCAAATCGTGTATGAACTTTTCTTGAGGTTTGTATCATCAGCCGAGACCGATGCAAAATTGGCTAAAAGATACATCGATCAATCCTTCATTCTGAAGTTGCTGGATTTATTTGACTCCGAAGATCCCAGAGAAAGGGAATACTTGAAAACAATTCTTCACCGCATTTATGGCAAATTCATGGTGCATCGTCCATTTATCAGGAAAGCTATCAATAGCATTTTCTATCAGTTTATTTTTGAGACTGAGAAGTACAATGGTATTGCCGAACTTTTAGAAATTTTAGGCAGTATCATTAATGGGTTTGCTCTGCCATTAAAAGAAGAACATAAAATGTTTCTTGTTCGTGCCATGATTCCTCTGCACAAGCCAAGGTGCTTAGCAATGTACCACCAACCATTATCTTACTGCATCACACAGTTTGTGGAGAAAGACTGCAAACTTGCTGATACCGTAATACGAGGATTGTTAAAGTACTGGCCCATCACTAATAGTTCAAAGGAAGTCATGTTCCTAAATGAGCTGGAGGAGGTTTTAGAAGCAACCCAGCAACCGGAATTCCAGCGCTGCATGGTGCCCCTGTTTCAGCAGCTTGCTCGGTGTTTGAACAGTTCACACTTTCAGGTAATAAGATTCAAAAAATCTTATACTTCTTTGCTTCAGTATACATGCACAACTCACTTCACTATTATAATATGCTTCTCATTATTTATTTTTGGAAAAATATGAAAATTTCTTCCGTGGATATGCTTCATGTCTGCAAGATGGAATGTTATTGTCCTCGCTTTGCTTTATTCATTCTTATAGTGAAGAAATCTCTGCAGTCATATTCTAAAATCTTGTGTTATTGTATCGTTAATACCAATTTCTCTCCTCTTTGTTAGTGAGTCGGTTGGTATTGTTACAAATCATTCTCTATAGTCTCATCTACTTGGAGCTTGTATATTGCTCTTGTTATGTTATTCTTTCAGCATTCATATTTTAAAATTCTCTTCACCTTCTAAATTGGCTGGGAAGATATAATAAGAGACAGTCGTAAAGGTTTCTTCTGTTTTCTGTAAGAGAAAAGGTGCTGAAGAAGATGCTGGACATGAGTGTTCCAACAGGAATGTTATTTGAAAAGAAGAACAGAAGTATAGAGGGTTACTGGATATAAAAAGTTTGGTGCTTAGCCATCCATTGAATCAACTGATGGCTAATATCTTGGTAGTAAGTGGTTCAAAGTAGGCCTATGTCAAAGTAACAATTGCTGGAGAGTATCAAAGCGGGTCAATGCTAAATCTTGTTAATTCTATATGTTCTTATCGAAGAAGTACTCAGATGATGAAGCTATATTTTAGGTGACAGTGATCCGTTTGTCAAAAGCAATATAGGTTCTGGAGCTTTATTATGTTTTTTGGTTCATAATAGATTGCTGAATATCTCTGAGAAATCAAGCAATTTTTATTGGTTTACATTTTATAAAATTAAAGCGTGTTCTTTTTTGCTTGAATGAAAGATCCTGAATGGCCACATGTCCTTGATGGTAATCATTCGGTTGGTTCTAAATCTGAGTATGGCAACCTGCATTTTCATGTATGATGACATTCTGTTTCAAGTTGCTGCAGCATTGATGTTTTACCACCATCTTTTCCGTTGTTGTTCCTTTTTTAGGTTAAAGTAGAAGGAAGATAAAGGATAGATAAGTTTTAGTATTGGAATTGATTGGGGCCTTTACATTTCTTGCGTAACATAGTTTTTTTTTGTTTTGCAATGACAATGATTAGAATTACTCCTTGATGTAAGTAGCGAGATATTGTATTTTAAAAGTGATAAATTACTGCTGTTTGAGTGCCTGTTTGTCCTAGGGTGACGCACATGGTAATATGTCATGTTTAGTTCTTCATACTAGACATGAAATGTTGAAATAAAACCATGGCCTGATCTTTTGAAAAAAGTCCCAGCCATTAAGAAGAACTTGCCATCAGTCCCTTCGAAGCTGTTGTGGATTGAATCACCAAATTTATTGTGGAAACATCTTCCATATAAGTGAATGGGTTTCCGTTAATCCATGGTGTTTAGTTTTGCACTGAAAAACTTGTTGAGATGATAGCTTCTATTCTTTGCTCTTTCCTTTGTTAAAATCAGTATATGGAACTGATGCTTTGCAGGTAGCAGAGAGAGCATTGTTCTTGTGGAACAATGATCCCATTGAGAACTTGATCATACAAAATCGCAAGGTTATACTACCCATCATCTTTCCTGCTCTGGAGAAAAATGTTAGAAACCACTGGAATCAAGCTGTCCGTAGCTTGACTTTAAATGTACGCAAGATCTTCGAAGATCTTGATCATGAACTGTTCAATGAATGCCTACTAAAGTTTCAGGAAGATGAAGAGAAGGAAGTTGAGATCAAAGCAAGAAGTGAAGCCGCATGGAAACGATTGGAAGAGATTGCCACGCAGAAGGCTGCAAGTGATGCCATGGTGGTTGCGCCTCGCAAAGCACTCACTTGCAGCGCTTCAGGTTAGCTGTTAGCAGAAGCATGGATGTTTGTTGGTATCACCGTGGACTATCTATTTTTGATTGAGATGGATTCATTATTTTGATAATTTTTCTTTTAGGTGTTTGATATGGTTTAAAATTTGCTTAACTGCCTAATAAAATATTTTGTAAATGATCCTTCTATGCGTAGGAGTCTTAGAGCGTGTTTGAGAGTGTGGTTGTGGTTGCTTTTCAAAATGTTTTTCATTCAGAAAAGTATATCAATAATATTTTTTTATTTTTTAAAAATTATTTTTAAGATTAGTACATTAAAATAATTTAAAAACATTAAAAACATATTAATTTAAAGAAATTGGTTTTTCAAATCTTTTCAAAGCCATTGGAGATGCTAAATGCTAAAAAAATAATTGCTAAACAAAATGTTATTTTACTTTTTTTTTAAAAAAAAAAGAAGTAATTTTTACATATTTTATTTATTGTTGTAATAATAGGTTTTGTTTCTTATTTTTTTTAATTTATATATTTTGGTTTGTATTTTTATGATTTGTGATATAAATTTTGCAAGTTTATTTGAGTTTTTTTTAATTAATTTTTTTTAATTTTATTTTTTAATATTAAATTAATTAAGAATTGTTATTTTTAATATTTTAGTTTTTAATTGTTTCTAGATTTATTAAATTAATTAAATTATTAAAATATATTTGAAAATCAAATATATTAAAATACAATTAATTTTTTTAAATAACTGTGCATGTAAATAAATAAATAAAAATACTACATTTACAGTATTCTATTATCTATTCTGATTTTTTTAAGCTTAAAAAAGTCAAACCCAATCTTGTCTGTCAGAAAGTTGAAAGCAGATAAAATTAGGAAAGATAAGAAGACCACTTCTGGTGCAAGGAGCGATCATCATGACAGTGAAGTAGCGAGCCTCTAGTGAAGTAAGTAGACTGGCAATGATGTAAATTCCACCATAGGACACCAGGAATCATCATCCTTTGTGTTATTCACAAACTGAAGTGACACGCCGAAATGGGTAAATAAATTCCATTTGATGACTCGTGATGATGTTGATCTTGACTCCTTGATATTTGATTGCACACGAACATTGATGGAACCATTCCTCGAAGCTTCACCATGCCGTAGCAGATGGAGCTAGCTTCCACTGTTATGGGTAAATTAAAAATCTTTAAATTTTGATCATAAAGAAAATACGATAAGATTGTCCCCCTAAGATCCTACTTGCCTTGGTTAAAACCAATCACAAACAAACCAGTATGATCTTGAAACTACTTTAGATTCTTGACCTGCTTTGTTTAATTTGAACAACATCAGTAAAAGTTAAGCAAGCTTCTTTAACTTGAAAAAAAGAATCCTCAGAACGAGGATAGTTAAAGATGTCTGAAACCTAAAGCAAGTTTTGAACTTTGAGTTGAATCGTGCATCTCTGATTAAGAACACTTTGTATATACAGCATGGATCCAAACTAGTAGCTAAGCTTCTCGTTGTTGATTGAATGCCTGAAGCCTTAATTTTTAAAAATTAACTTGAAAAAAAGAGTCAAAAAACAAAATAGAAAAGAAGAACACGAAGGAAAGCGGCTTGTGATGTAGATGGTTTTCCAAATTTATCATGGTCCCATGGATTAAGTTTAAGGTAATTGCCTTGTTTAACCAAGTTTGTGTACCCTCAAGAACATTGTTGCTTTTTTTTTTAATAACTAAGAAGCTATTCCGAACCTTAATCATGTTTAATAGATAAGTGTTAGACATGAAGCCTTACGATAAATAGTTCTTAATAAAAAGTATTGAAAAACACACCTAAATATTTTATTATTAATGTTAATAATATTATTAATTATCCTTAAAACCACTGTTCGGATGGATACAAGATTAGAAACTGTGAATGTTAAGGGTTGGTTTGGTCACTTTGATCTCCCCAAGCCACTTTGTGTTTGGTCACTTTGGTCTCTCTGTGTTTGTCTCATCTCTGGCCCAAAGTAATCGAGGAAAAAGAAAAAAAGGAAAAGCTTTTTTCATAGCTGTGCTTCTTGTTGAAGTCACTGCTGCTTCTGTAAGTAGCATCAAACATTCTTCTTCCTTTTGTTTTTCTGTTTACTTTCCATCCCCTTAATTTTTGGATTTTGATTTTGTCAAATATTATAATAAATGCTACTTTGTTGTTTGTGATCGAACCCAGATGAGATGTCTGATTCAGCTATTTTTCGCTCTGCAAGAATTCAACAGAGGAGCTACTACTGACGTGTCTGTGTGTATTCATATGATTTTCCATAGCTTCACTCTCTGCATCTGCTTTCTTTAATTTTTTTTTTGAATTTCAAGTCAAATGTTCTCTCTCGATTCCCATTTTTGGATTTCCTTTTATCTTTTTAAAGAGCCATAAAGGACAGATAACCGAGTCGATGATGTGATTTCTCTAATAAAAAATGCTTCTGGGTTTTGTTTAATTTATGATAGAAATACTGGGTTTGGTTTCTTCTGTGGTTTCCTTTGATATGGGTTCCATGCATCTGGCTGCTCTTCTCTGAATTTGAGGTTGGGTTTGTACTGTCCTTTAATGGACTGAAACCTGCTTCAGAAGACAATCTGTATACACCTGGGTTTAGCGGCAACTCTGATCCTTGTGTGCGTAGAAGATTTTTTAGTTATGATCAAACAAATACTTGGTAGGCTTCCGAAGAAGCCTTCGAAGTCATCTGAGAATCGCGAATTTGGCGGTCCATCTGTTGCCCCTTCAAGTACTTCATCTGCTTCTAAAAGCACTAGTGATTTCCAGAGCAACAGGCCTGGAACTTTAAACAATTCGTCTCCTCCTGGTCCTGATTCTGCTCCGCATTTAGGTTATAGTCATGGAATGAAGCCTGCCCAGGTTGTGAATCCGAAGCTGAATGGCAGTTCAGTGCCTGCTCCGTATGAAGCATTGCCTGGATTTAGGGATGTCCCAAACTCTGAGAAGCAAAACTTGTTTATTAGAAAGCTCAACTTGTGTTGTGTGGTGTTCGACTTCACTGACCCTACTAAGAATTTGAAAGAAAAGGACATCAAGCGCCAGACTCTGCTTGAGCTTGTGGATTATGTTACTTCTGCAAATGGGAAGTTCACGGAAACTGTCATGCAAGAAGTTATAAAGATGGTATCAGTTAATTTGTTTAGGCCGCTTACTCCACACCCCCGGGAGAATAAGTTATCAGAGGCCTTTGATTTAGAAGAAGAGGAGCCCATGATGGACCCGGCATGGCAACACCTACAGATCGTGTATGAATTCTTTCTTAGATTTGTAGCATCACCCGAGACAGATGCAAAGTTGGCTAAGAGGTATGTTGATCACGCATTTGTTCTCAAGTTGTTAGATCTCTTTGATTCTGAGGATCCAAGGGAGAGAGAGTATCTGAAGACAATTCTACATCGTATCTATGGAAAATTTATGGTGCATCGCCCATTCATCAGGAAGGCTATCAATAATATCTTCTTCCGTTTTATTTTTGAGACAGAGAAGCATAATGGGATTGCTGAGCTTTTAGAGGTTTTGGGTAGCATAATCAATGGGTTTGCTTTGCCGCTAAAAGAAGAACACAAATTGTTCCTTGTTCGGGCATTGATCCCTCTTCACAAGCCAAGGTGTTTACCAATGTACCACCAGCAATTATCATACTCCATTACACAGTTCGTGGAGAAAGACTGCAAGCTTACTGATACTGTTATAAGGGGTTTATTAAAATACTGGCCAATTACTAATAGTTCCAAAGAGGTCATGTTCCTAAGTGAGCTGGAGGAAGTCTTAGAAGCAACTCAGCCTGCAGAATTTCAAAGATGTATGGTACCCCTGTTTCGTCAAGTAGCTCATTGCTTGAGCAGTTCACACTTCCAGGTAATAAACCATAAAATATCTTCACCTACTTTGAGAATTTTTCGTTTCCTTAATGAAATTAACTTCTATATATGGAAACATGCATCGAGAACTTTTTGTCTGTTTCTTTCCTAGTAAATGCTTTTCAAATGTTTGAGACATCTGCATCCTTTCGGTCATAGTAGGAGGAATGGTCCTACATGGTCACGTTCAGTGTTGTCAAATTGCAAGGTGCCTTAAGGTGACAAGGTCTGCTAGCGCTTGAGGTGCCAAGCGTGAGCCTAGGTGCTTGCCTGAGTCAAGGGAGATGCTACTAATGAAAGTATACATGACTACAGTAAAATCAATTAATCAAAGCTGCAAGCGAAATATCACATCATAGATAACCATATTAACATTGAATTAAACAAGTCTTAAAAGATGAGATACAATAATTTAAGGAGCTAATGCTCTTCATCAACATCCACTAAATCATCATCCATGCTCTCCCCTCAATCTACCACTTCATCCAAATAATCGTCTTTCAAGCCAAAATGTGCTTCTTTAGATTTTGATCCTTTTATACTTTGAGAATTTGATGCCTTTGCAGTTGTTCTCAATCTTGTTTACTCTGCGGTTCTCACTTCTCGAGCTTCAGATGCTCTAGCCACATCACCCATGTCAAATTGTGAAGTGTCCGCACCTGTCTCTCCAAGCAATGATTCATTATAATTATTAGTATCACTAAAGAGATAGAACTAACAACATCCCTCAAAATGGCGATTTACATTTTCTGTCAAAACTTCAACCATTTGCATTTTGTTTTGGATTTAGTTCCACTTCCAGGCTATCGGTAAGCTGTTTAAGATTTTTGTCTCTTTCCAATATCTTTGTGCCACTTTCTGTCGTTTTAATATGGTGCTTTAGCAAGTGTTTATGCAATCTAAGGCATATATTTTTTCATGGTCAAATTGTTTTGGTTAGCTTTGATTTATGCCTTAGAAAATAACGCATATATACACATTGAGATTGTATTTCTTGGGATCAAATCGGCAAAAGATTATAGTTATCATTCTTCTGCTGGCTTTTCTTTTACTGACTTTGTGACAGGGAACATGAAGAACATTGTTTTTCCTGGCTTGGGGTTACTAAGCTTGTAAATTTTGATTCCTGGGCTTATATGGAGGTCTATTATATTCCCTGAAGTGCAAAGAAACATCTAGGTATCTTCCTGTACATTGGATTTTTGTGGAAAAATTGTGGAGTAGCATTCAAATAACATCTCCCAGACAATAATGGAGAAATAGCTGTAGCTTTGGGTTCTCTTATCTTTTTCTTCTGACCGATAATAACCATATTATCTTTGATGACTAGTTTTCTACTGAACTGATCCTCTTTAAAAGAGTTATGCTGGGGACGCTAAGAGGATTTTACTAAATTAAAAGAAACTGAAAAGGGTAGTAGAATTACTGTAGTGTGTTTTTTTATTGTTGCTATAAACTTATTGGCATTGTGGATTGGAATAGTAAAATGACTATTTTCGCCTTATAAACATAACACAGTTGACTTTGACAGTGGTGGTATAATAGTCTTTTTGTAGTTTTTTGAATAGTAGAATGACTAATATATCCTTAGAGACAAAAAAATCATGCGTTGATAGGCTTAGAAATTTTTTATTTTTCATTTCAAATGCACAATAAAATTACTGAAATGTCCTTGAATTAATTGTCTTTGCCTTGGGTCAAGGGGTTTTCATGTCTTTTCCATTTAGGTTTTTTGTGATTATCAAGTATGATCAAGGGCGATTTAGTATTTAGGCATATATAAAATATTAATTAATTCTAAAAGGTAGGTTATGCTTGATGTTCACGGGGACATGCGCGAATGCTTCTCTTATTTTTGTCCAGCAATATATGGCGACCAAAATCTTGCTTCTAAGATGGAGTTTTATTCCTCTTGACACTGCCCCCATAAATGAGCGGCTTGTGTACCAAAAAAATGTCAGGTTTTGCTCTGGTGGCTGTTTTTTCCACTTCCTTCTTTACTCCCAGCCAAACACAAGGTTTTTTAGAAGGACAAATCTTATGATCCAAAATATCAACCAAGGACTAAGAAAAACTATATATCGATCTCAACGATATACAAGGCCATAGAGAAATGTGTATCCGGTACATGAAGATTAAGGGTACATGAAGCCAATGCCAAGATTTCGACCATAATACATATATCATCACCAAGCACCAAGATGATTCCACAAGGTTTTTGGGAGAATGGACAAGCCTTTCAACAACCAATGGTAATGCCATTCAACCTAGTAGGAAACTACTATTAGAGGTTAGTGATATAAACTTTAGTTCATTTATTTTAGTTTAGTTAATTTTTGTATGACACGCATGACAGTAACACATAAACATGAACTATATGCTTGCATTGTTTGTCCATACAAGTGTTAAAACGTGAGCAGTATGAGAATCGATCAATCATCAAAATTTGAGTCATTTGATCATTGATGTGACTTTTTGAGGTTTAGATTACCATATATTTGGAGAAATATGGTTAGGATCAACTAGGATTGAATTGTAGGATCAACTAGGATTGTGGAAGAAACAAGTGAAAACGTGAAAAATCATGATTTTGGGCCGTAGGCAAAATTACGAGATCATTTCAAAAAAAGGTCAGAGCATTTCTCCAAATCGGTCTAACCGATTATCAAAACGATCAGACTATTTTATGCAGTATAAAAACTGCATCAGCCCTTCTCTCTTCAAAAACCCGACTTCTTTCAATTTCTCTAGTATTTCTCTCTTTCTAGAAACCCTAAACCCCCGTAAACCTTCCCTAAAGTTTTTATACTTCAATCAAACACTAAATCCTAATTCAAAACTCCTTAGAATCATCTATATTAGGATTATTTGTGTTCAAACACCTATAAAATAAAAAATCCAACTTTGTATTCTCTCGAATTCCTATTGAAGAACAATGCCTAGAGTGAAGATCCCATCAAGGAGGAGTGTTCAAAGATTCGATGACTATCTCTTTGTTTTCGAAGATGCAAAAAAGAGATACAATGAAGATTTCAAAACCAAACAAATTGCTCCACCAAGATGTGTGGATTAAGGTGATTTTAGAAGGATGAATGTGTTAAATTACTTTGAGAATAGTGGTTGGAATAGTTAATATAAATGTCATATTGATGTTTTATGCAAATTTGAGTGTTGAAGAGAAAGATGATGATATTTATATTAGTAGTTATGCCCATGGAGTTAAAATATATTTAAACTCAAATGTCCTAGTTCAGATTTTGGAGATTCTTAGGGGAGATTTTACTAGAACTTTTGCCTCTCACCAATTTATTGAAGCACCAAACACTCCAACATCTCTTTGAGCAAATGAGATTAGTTTTTTGGAGAATTTTAGATGATGAAGAAAGAGCTATTGCAATGTCTTTATCTTGTAATATGTATATTTTGCATTCAATAGTTAGTTGAATTTTGTTGCCTAAAGGAGGGCATAAAAAAGAATTAAAATTTATAGATCTATGGATTATGACTTGTACACCTGTTTTCTTTCATCTTTTTTCTTTTTCTAGTCTCGTTGTACCATTTTTCTACTAAGGCTACATTTGGTATTGCGGTGAACTAGAGGTTGCACCGTAACAAAAAGCATGAATGGTCTATTATTCCTAATCAATCCCTTTTCTTCCATATTATTCCATATCCATAACAAAGAATGGCCTGCCCTATTGAACCCCACATAATTACTATAAGAAATGCACCACCAAGCTAGCTCTAAAATCATCTCACATAGCAAGACTCTCCTTTCTTTCATAAACATGCAACAATTCATTCAAGCATGGACAAAAATCATTGTAATCTTCTTGTGATCAAGGATCAAGTCCCTCCTTGAAGCTAGCAAAATTATAAGATTGCCTGGAGAACCACCAATTAGTTTCCAGTAATTCTCTAGCTATATCATAGTGATTGGTGGAGCAATTGTATGCACAAACAACGCAAGCATATAGTTCAGGTTTAAATGTTACTATCATGCTTTTAGCGTGTCATACAAAAATTAACTAATCTAAAATAGATGAACTAAAGTTTAGATCACTAACCTCTAGTAGTAGTTTTCTACTAGGTTGAATGCAATCACCATTGGTTGTTGAAAGGCTTGTCCATTCTCCCAAAAACCTTGTGGAATCATCTTGGTGATGATAGTCGTATTGTGGTTGGAATCTTGACATTGACTTCATATACCTTTAACCTTTGTGTACTGGACACACATTTCTCCATAGCCTTATATATCGTTGAGATTGATAAACATTTTTTTTGGTCCTTGGTTGATATTCTGGACCAAAGGATTTGGCCTTCCTAAAGGCCTTTTGTTTATAGGTCTTGGTTGTCCTCCTATGTGCCTTTAATGTCGGTTACCTCCCATTTGATATCTTTAGGGTTGAGGCCTTAAATGTCATTGTGGCACATTTCTTCTACCATCATTCTTCCACAGCGGGTTTCTTTCAACTTGGCTTTTATGGAAGTAAGGCGTTTCTTGCCTTTGCCATTGGTTTTTCCTTTGCAAGTTGCCTCGCAAATGTTGATTATGGAATTGAGGCCTAGCTTGTTCATGACTAGTGTTCCTTCTTTGTTGGAACCCTTTCCTTGCTCCTCCATTCCTAGAATTCTTGCGATAAGCATTTTTACGTATCCTTTTTAACATTGAGTTCTTGTTTGTTAAGCATTGTACCTTTTCGTACCCCCATCATATTTTTAGGAATGATATTTTTTTTAATCTATATTTATGCGATAAATAACCTTTCTTATTGCAAAAATTACATATAGAAAAATTACTATACATGATAGATTGATTAGCATGCTCATTGGATTTTTGTTTTTGTGCACAATTAAAACCTAAACCATTTTTATTTAGGCTCTTGTTTTGTCCTCCTAACAAAACATCCAAGTTATCTCTATCTTGAGTAAACTTGGCTAAAGTTGAAGTGAAGTCTTCAACTTGTTTTCTAAGAGCACATTTTGATTTTTCAAATCCTTTAATGATGAGGAACAACTAACAATACCACATAATGATTCATTTACTTGTGTTTAATCTATAACATTTTTCAAGCAAATTATTATTTTCAGTTTTCAAATTTCCATGCATCTTTTCCAAGTTTTTTATTAATCTTTCTATACATCTTGTTCTTTTTATGTAAGGCTTCACATAAGGTAATTAAGTCATCAAAACTCACATCAACATCTTCATCTTGTTCAATGAAGTTTGAGTAGGCGAGTCTATATTATCTTCATATACTATTGTTCTAGAAAATCTAATTCATTAAAGTCAATGATCTTTAACTCTAAGATGGTTAAGTCCTATAGTAAGAGCACAAGCTCTGATACCAATTGTTGGACCCCATTACAAAATCTTGATTGTCGAAGTCGATAACCGTTATATTTAGAAGTTCTTCGTTCTTGACCTTTGCGAATCATTTCCTTGCTTGTTTGATGATTTTTTGAATGTTGTAAACTTGTCTAAATCATCGCAAGGGTGTGTGCAATATATAATATACATATTGTTTGTACCCTATGCTGAGAGGGGGGCACTACTGGTTCTTTATTAGTTCAGACCATTCTTGCAGGTGGGCACTTCTCTCACAGATACTCAAAACGAATCGGAATGTCTTTGATTTTGTGATTTTTATCCTTGCTTAGCTGGATTGGATGATGCCTTGTGCACCAATAATCTTTTGTACACTTCTTTCTATAAAATCTTCTCTTTTCATATAAATATTAGTTCCGGCTGAAGGTTAGTACTAAGTGCATCTTTAGTTGACAAACCTTGAAAGTTAAATGGCATCTCCCTGCACCATGGGGATTTCTTCTTTCATGATCACCCCCCCCCCCCGGGGGAGGGGGGGGGGGGTTCTTTCTTTCATGATTGGACGGATGACTGCAATTTTATAGAGAACAATGAAAAAAAAAACCCTTCCATTGGGCTTCAATTTTTAGGATCAAGCCTTCTTTCTTGGAATGCTCT
>Ga0325402_1001775_pt1 | contig 18204 bp, 10 predicted proteins | sample PopdelMetagenome_22_FD_207212 | JGI IMG/M metagenome (GOLD analysis project Ga0325402, IMG submission 207212) | Populus deltoides microbial communities from Bellville, Georgia, United States - Xylem-PdKOR-R3 | ecosystem: Host-associated > Plants > Phyllosphere > Stem > Wood/Secondary xylem... | reverse complement strand
TTTTCTTTTCTTGTTGGTTGACTTTGGAGTCCATTTATACTTTTAAGAAAAATTAGAAATTGTTAGTTTAAAATTATTTTTTTATTTTTGAATTATTTTAATATATTATTATTAAAAATATATTTTTAAATAAAAAATACTTTAAATTTTAATATTTAACACACCTTCAAAGAGATATTTAATTATATTCTAATATCTTTATTTGTGGAGAAAAAAAGTGGATTTTTTTTTACCGATAAAAATAAAAAATACATAAAAAACCAAAATCATAATTTATAATAGTCATTTTAATATTTTATATTCATGATAATTTAATAATAAATTATTAATTTTATTTCATTAAAATTACAAATTATGGTAAAAAGCTATATTACTAACTCATAAATCTTTATATTAGATTTATAATAAAAATAAATTTATAACACTAACTATTTTTAATCTCTTATATTGTTACAAAGTGCTTGTGCGCGTATACACACATATATAAATTGTATTGTTCATATATTTTTTTCATTTAAAAAGCTTGTAAAGAAAAATTGTGGACAGCCTCTAAAATGTTTTTTTCAAACTTAGTACAAATTTTAAAAACTGGAATTTTTTTTTTAATGGATAAATATTGTATTTGAACATAAAGTTTTGATTTTTATTTTTTCGTTTACTTTTCTAGAAAAATAGAGGACTACTCTGTTTTTAAGCATTCACTGGATTTCTTGTAATGTGATTTAAAAAACAATATACTTAATTTAGAGTATGTTTGACCCTTGCTGTGTTTGGTGTGCTATGTTCTACTATGATGTAGGATTGAACACGTTAAACTGTATAGTAATGGACCAGTATTTCGTGCTGGTAGTAAAATCACTTAAATTAAAATTGCTATTAATGACGCATTAAATAAATATTTTTTTATCTTATTGTCAAATAAAAAAATGATTCTAATAAAAAAAAACAGCATTGAAAATCAGCTTTTATAATTTATTTCAACTTTCTTCTTGGGAGGTTATCATGATCTTTAAAAAAAACATATTAGTATTAAGTTGTTGTTGGGTTTTGCGAATGTCTATTTTTTATCATATAATTAAAAAAAATAGTTTTAAAAAATAAAATTATTAAACTCAATAAAATTCATAATCAAGTCGCGGGTTTGATGGATAAATCTAGATTGACTCGGGTAAATATGTCACCATCTCAATATTATTTTTAGAAAATATATCACCTTGAAAATATTTTTTAAATCAAACCATGTTTTTATTAATTGTGTGAGTTTTTTTTAACTTGTAAAGTTGATTGGGTCATACCATAACAACCTATATAATTTATTTTAAAACTCAAGCTAAATAAAATATTTAATTAAGAGATTTTAAATTTTACCTATTGAGTTGAGTTGGGTTTAATGACATCGGGATAGAATTTCCCTTATCATTTGCATTGTTTTTTTACATGTAAAAAAATTCAATCCCGTCGTCTGGAATTATCTAGGAACATAAATCCATTTACACTGCTCACTGGAAAAGGTAATGACATACTTGTCCTTGAAAGAAAAAATCAAAAGCCCCAATATTGGGGTATTTAGGTTTTTTCACATACTTTACTGGTCATTAAATGATTAACTAAAGGTGTATGTATCTTTTTTTTATTTTTAAGTATAATAAAATGACTCAATTATTTTATAAAATAAAATTTTTAAATCTGACATGTAGGGATATTTATGTCCTTTTACTTTTAAAAACACAATAAAATAATAACTTTACTCTTGAAAAGACTAAGACATATGTACAAGGTTTTTTTTTTAGTATTTTCACTGTGTTTTTTTGCTATTACTGTTCCACGAAGGGCAATTTGATCTTTTTGCGTGGATTATATATTATTAAAATGAAAAAAAAAGTTATTAGAGTGTGTAGTGCATTTGTTAGTGTGTTGGAGGCGCCCATGCATTTATAGCGGCACCTTTTAATGACTAAAAATACATTTTTGTTGTATCACTAAAAGCAACGCCACATCCTTTTCCTGTTGGTGCGGTACATGTCAACGATGGTGGAGCGTTTTGTCTTTGGTGGAGCTTTCTTTTCTTTTCTTTTCTCTCACATCCCCTAAAAAATATATATTGGTCCTCTTTGTTGTTGGTATTTTAACTTATATTCTTATTTTTTTGATTTCTATTTTTTTTCTTGATTATCTTGTAAATGTTATATTGGTTTTCAATACAAATTTATAGTATATTATTTTTTCCAGTTTGGTCCTCATTATTTTGATTTTGATTTTTTTATCTTGTTAAAGTTATTTTTCTTTTTAACTTCACCATTCAATTGAAAATATGTTGTTGTCCTGTAATTTATTTTTTTATTTCTATTTTTATTATCATTATTTTAATTTTAATTTTTGTTTTGAATCCTTTTATGTAATTGTTATTTTTTTTTTCAATTTCATCATTCAACATTTGGTTTGTTAGGAATTGGGTTTCAATGTTTTTCTATGTATGACACTTTCAATTTAACGACACGGGTCATTGGTTTGAAAAGTTATAAAGGGTTAACATCCTTTTTTTTAGTCTAATTTTTCTTTTTTATTTTATTGTTCAATATTATTTTTTTAAAAAAGAAAATTAGGTTTGCGGTTTTCTTTCATTTCTTTTCTATCGATTTATCCCGATTTCATGACTTGGGACGTGAGTTTGACGGGTTAATCTAAGTTGGCCCGTTCCTTATTGCTTAGATTATATATTTATCATACCAACTCGAGTTGACTCAAATTATTTTTTTATTTTTTTATTCAATTTCATCATTTTATATTTAATTGGTTAAAAATCAAATAATGTCATTTCCCCACTCTTGAAAAATGAATGTTTTACCAAGTTATTGTGTTTTTTATTTTATATGTTTTTTAACGTTATCTATTTCTTCTTATTATTTAATTAAAATTAAATTAAATTATTTAACAACTTAGGACTATAACCCAAGTAGTAAATATTTTTTCTTTCTTAAAAAAGCACTCACAATCTCTAAACATTATTTTAAAAAAATAATAATAATGCCGACTCGGGGGTTAACATCTCTTATATTAATAAATGATTATTTAATCACTACCAATCTGTGTTGCTGCCCATTACTTAATTAAATACTATCCAACTTGTAGTTTATTTTTGTCAACAAAATTGTGCTTGTCACCTCACAAACTAATCTTCAAAGATTTTATTTATTTAGTTTTCTAATTACTATATTCATTAATATTAAATCTTTTTTTTTTTTTACTGCAGCTGTTTAAATGTGTGAGGTGCATTAACAAGAATGATTTTTAAAGACACTAGTGGCAAGTCTTAAAAATCTTTGTTCGGAAGAGTTTTTTTTTTTAATTTAATATTTTGTGTCTTATGGTTTATTTTTATGTTCCTATTGAAGTTTGTTTTTTCTTAAATTTTTAATGATGCAAAAGACTTCGTGTTTTATGGTTTGTTCTTATTTTTCTTGTTGATAATCTTTTATTATTTTACAGAACAAAAACATGTGCAAATGTAGAAGATTTATATTTATATACAGGGTTCTATAATGAATAAATATTAAAAATAAATATTTATTCAATCATTATAAATATACTTACCACTTAGTTAAACACTATCCACCCTCCCATATAAAAAAATTATTCAACCTATAGCTGTAGTAGTTTATGTTTATTAGCAAAGACTGTGCTTATTACCTTGTTATTTGCTAACTAAAGATTGTGTTTGAGAATGTGGTATAAATCATATTTTTTTAAATTTTTTAATATTTTTAAAATATTTTAATATATTGATATCAAAAATAATTTTAAAAAATAAAAAAAACTTTCTTTTCATATATTTATAGGTAAAAAATACTTTGAATCACAATGGCTCTACAATCTCAAGTAATTAATTAAATGATTGTCTTTTATCTTGAATTTACATGACACATGTATGAAATGCAATATTCCCTTGTGACTTTTTTTTAAATGATTTTTTTTAAATTAATTTTTTGGTATTTTTAAATTATTTTATGTATTAATAAATTTTAAAAATAAAAAAATATTATTTTAATATATTTTTAAATAAATTAAAAAAAATCACAGTCACAATACAAAATACTTTTATTAAAGACATAATTGACTTAACAACATTGAGCTAATGTCTTTCATTTTTATATATATTAAATATTGTTTTTTCTTAATCAAATAAATGAATTTATCTTAACCAAACAATGTTATGTTAGGAACTTTTACTAGCAAAAGAAATCCCAAAAATTAAAAGTACGATCAGAAATTTAGATAATATTTAGAAACGCAAATTACATTTCATGAAATTTTATTTTTTTATATTTTTAAATTGTTTTGATACGCTGATGTCAAAAATAATTTTTAAAAAATAAAAAAATATTATTTTGATGCATTTTTAGATGAAAAACACTTTGAAAAGTAGCCGCTATCACATTTCAAAATATCCTCTTTAAAAAAATATTATTTTGATGTATTTTTAATTGTGATAGTGGTTGCGGTTCAAAGTACTTTTCATCTAAAAATACATTAAAATAATATATATTTTTTATTTTTTAAAAATTATTTTTGAGATTGTGACAATAGTTGCAATTTAAAGTGTTTTTTACTAATAAATGTATCAAAATAATATATTTTTTATTTTTTAAAATTATTTTTGATCTTAATACATCAAAAATAAAAAAAAACTTTTAACAATTTTTTTTTTAAATTTAAAAGAATTAAAGGAACGTGGTGCAATATGCTCTTGGAGTAGAAGAATTTAGATGGAAATACAATCTCATGGTTTTGAAAAGGTTGTGTAAAATTAAAAAAAAACTAAAGTCCATGTACTGAAATAAGAAAAAGTAAAACATTGATATACCAATGCACAGTTGTATCCTTGCCCCAACAACCCTTTACTCCTTATTTATTGCTTAAGAAAAAATAAATAAATATAATATCAGATCCAAATCTCAAGGCCAGCAAAGCAAAATCAAATCCAAATGTCATAAATATAAAACAATTTTACTTTGCTGAGAAATAACAATAGTTAATTAAGAAAAAGAAAAGGACAGAAAAGGGCATTTTAGAACTTCACCGTTCCATAACCTGACTCCATCTAAAATCAACCGCCTTAAAGCCTTAACTCTTAACCATGGTTAACTCAGAGTTTGGTGAGTTTGACCAGTCTGGTTTGGTTGGCGTTGCACCTCCATCCTCCCTTTATTACCCCCCCTCATTTCGCTCATGCCTTCCCCTCTCAGGGAACTCTTTCTGCTTATTTCTCTCTCTGCCTACGCCCACCAACCATACAACAAGCAAGAAGCAGAGAGAGATCTTTTTTCCTCCTTGAAGAAGAAGAGTAGTAATAAGAAGGAACTGGTTTGTGAATCTTTGTAAACAACATGGAGTCATCAAGCAGCTCGATCAAAGTGTCTCCACTTGATCTTATGCAAGCCATAATCAAAGGCAAAGTGGACCCCGCGAATGTTTCATCGGAGTCCGGTGGTTCTGTTGCTGAGGTAGCAACTTTGATCCTCGAGAATCGTGAGTTTGTTATGATCTTAACTACTTCCATCGCTGTTTTGATCGGCTGCGTCGTCGTTTTGATTTGGAGAAGATCATCTGGGTATCAGAGACCCAAAGTACCTGTGCCTCCCAAGCCCTTGATTGTTAAAGACCTTGAACCTGAAGTTGACGATGGCAAGAAAAAGGTCACCATCTTTTTCGGCACCCAAACCGGTACGGCAGAAGGATTTGCTAAGGTACACTTTAGTTTATCGCAATGCTATCGATGGAGTGACATGACTCTGTAATCATCACCGTGCACTTGCGATGATGTCCCACGTGTACGGTGAGAATTCAGCTTTAGTTGATGAGTAGTTTAGCTAAGATTTTCTGTTGAATTTTTTTTAAGGCTCTAGCTGAGGAGGCAAAAGCTCGGTATGACAAGGCTACATTTAAAACTGTTGATATGGTATGGTGGACTTTTTTTTTTTTTTTCTAGATTGTTTTTTTTTAATATCTAATTTTATTTATGTATTTATTTATGACAGGATGATTACGCGGGTGATGATGATGAATACGAAGAGAAATTGAAGAAAGAGGATCTGGTTATTTTCTTCTTGGCCACGTGAGTAATTTTGATAATAGTCTACTTGTAATTTATTTTAGTTTTTTTTTAAATTGTTTTTGATGTATGGGGGTGTTTAGATACGGAGATGGTGAGCCTACTGATAATGCGGCAAGGTTCTACAAATGGTTTACAGAGGTGAGTTTCTGGGAAGTATTAGTTGGTTTGGTATTAGAGAGCAGGATTTCATAATTAGTGTTCATGGTTTTATGATTGTGTTCATACAGGGAAATGAGAGAGGGGAATGGCTCAAGGACCTTCCATATGCAGTTTTTGGCCTTGGCAACAGGCAGTACGAGCATTTTAACAAGGTGTGGAATGTGACTCTATTTATACTTTCTTTCACAATTAGCCGGTGGTTTTAATTGTTTGTTTTTGCTGATTAACTGTTTATATATTTGTTTTGTTTCGTTGAACAGATTGCTATAGTGGTGGATAAAATCTTTGCTGACCAGGGTATGCCTACATATTTGTTTGCTCCTTGTTTTAGTGAAAATTTGTTTGGAATTTTTTTTATATGTCGAGAGTTTTTCTTGCTAATGTTTTTATACTGACGAGTATGAAGCCTGAATGGCTTCAGACTCCTTATATTTGAATAATGTGATTCAATGAAATCTGTGTTTGTGAACCATGAATATGCAGCAGACAAGACTAGTGCTTGTGAAGACCACATTCTACTATCAATTTGTTTGTTAAACTAGCAAATGTGCCGAGTAAAACATTCTCTACCAACCAGAAAACTATGTTAAGGATTTTGAAGCTGCGTACGGTCAATGAGTTGCATGTTCAAACTTGCTATTACTCAAGGAAACACGATCGCTTTGCAATATGGATCTTTTGTCAATAATGCATTGCTACTTTGCAAATGTTTTGTGCGTTGATGAAGGCAGTGTGCCCTTTGATGTTAGTCAGCTTCCTTGCCAAGATAAATAGAGTCTGCCAGGTTCTCCTGATGCATGCGAAGCTTTTGCTCCAAAAGGAACACTTTCTACAATTCAATTGTTTGCAAAAAATAAATAAATTTGAAACCCAATTAGCTGCATATTTAATATAAGAATTAGAAGAGTTTTATAATTAATTGCGTGCCACATTGTGGTCCTCAAATGTTTTTCCTGATTATCATCAAATGGTCTTCAAGAGTTAAAATGCGCTCATCGATGTTGTTCATTCTGCCTAGCAGCTAAGTTTTCCTTGTTTTCTTTCCATAACCATTTTTCTCTTTGTTTTTTTAGGTGGGAAGCGCCTTGCCCCAGTGGGTCTTGGTGATGATGATCAATGCATGGAAGATGACTTTGCTGCATGGTAAGGAGAACTTGAATTGGTATACTGCATGAACAGAATGAATTTTCTTGTAACTAGAGATCTCATTCTTTCCTTTTCTTGCTATTTTAGGCGGGAATTGTTGTGGCCTGAGATGGACCAGTTGCTTCTTGATGGAGACGATCCAACAGCTGTTTCTACTCCTTATGCTGCCACTGTATCAGAATATCGGGTTGTATTCCATAGCCCTGAAGATGCCCCATTAGAGGATGATAACTGGAGTAATGCAAATGGCCATGCTGTCTATGATGCTCAGCATCCATGCAGGTATCAAAAAATAATTCCTTTTGGATTTTCTGGTGACAATTTAGTAGCTTAATTTGATCTAAGTTGTGTTCTGTTTACTACTGAAGGGCTAATGTTGCTGTGAGGAGGGAGCTTCATACCCCGGCATCTGATCGTTCATGTACCCATCTGGAGTTTGAAATATCAGGCACCGGACTTGCGTAAGTTGTTTGCAACATCTTGTTGTTTTCTCTCTTTTCCCTTGAAAATGGCATCCAAATGCATTTTCATGGGGAATAATTGTAAGAGAACAACGTGCACTGGTTATGCACGGAACAATTTATTATGTGCTCATAACTGTTCCTTTGTTGTTCAGATATGGAACTGGGGATCATGTTGGTGTGTACTGTGAAAATCTAAGTGAAACTGTAGAGGAAGCACTGCAGTTGTTGGGTTTATCACCAGATACTTATTTCTCTATCCACAATGATAATGAGGATGGCACGCCACTTAGTGGAGGCGCCTTGCCACCTCCATTCCCACCGTCCACCTTAAAAACTGCTCTAGCTCGATATGCTGATCTTTTGAGTTTGCCCAAAAAGGTTAGCTGTTTTCTTAAGTCGAAGCATCAGTGGATATCATATTTCATTTTATAGGATTTTTTTCACATTTGAGTAATCTATTGTTGCAATGCATATGCTTTGCAGTCTGCTCTAATGGCTTTAGCAGCTCATGCTACTGATCCAACAGAAGCTGATCGACTAAGGCATCTTGCATCGCCTGCTGGGAAGGTTGTAAATCTACCAACAATATTTTGTCATCAAGTTAGTCCCTGTTTTAGTTTGTAGCTTTAAGTGGATATAACTTTGATTTGCACTCTCGTACAGGATGAATATGCACAATTGTTAGTTGCAAATCAGAGAAGCCTCCTTGAGGTCATGGCTGAATTTCCATCAGCCAAGCCCCCACTTGGTGTCTTCTTTGCTTCAGTTGCACCTCGGTTGCAGCCAAGATACTACTCTATTTCATCATCTCCAAGGTGTGTTTTTTTACCCTCTTTTTTCTGGAAAGGTTCAGAATTAATCTATCTTAGTTTGTGATGGAAGATGGCAAGGGATTCATATCATGTTTAATCTAAACCCAAATTCTTTTAGCTTGCTCAATTTTCCTGAATAAAAAGTCAGGGAATGTGGCAAACAAAAGTTGTTCCACTGATCAACGAGATAATATTGAAGAGAACAAAAATCTGGATTTTGTATTTCGTAGCTCTGTTAGAGGAACTGTAATTGGAGTCTGGATATCCCTTTTTAGCACAAAAGGGAACTTTTATGTATTCAAGGACCATTTACTTTCAAAAATTGCACCTGCACCCTCTTTGGTTTATCATTCTTTATTCTGTTCTTTGGAATTTATGTGCTGAATATTTGAAATTATGACTTGCAGGATGGCTCCATCAAGAATTCATGTTACATGTGCACTGGTTCTTGAGAAAACACTAGGAGGTCGTATTCACAAAGGAGTTTGCTCAACTTGGATGAAGGTACTTGTTCAAAAATTTCTGTTTTGCTTTGTTTTTTGCATTTTATGACAAAGCAACACCTCAGGGTGGAGTGCAAAAATCGATTGAATTGGGTAGTAAATATATGGGGTGTCTTAAATTATCACGGGGATTGGAAACTAGTGATCCACATTTTTACAATGCTTGATGCTAGGGTTAGCCCAGCTCCTTGTACGTGTACTGATGTTTGTATTACGATTCTTCTATCCATGTTATTCTTGATCTTTGATAGAATATTCTATACACCAAGTTTATCAAGTTTAATTCTTATTTTATTCCTTCCACAGAACGCTGTGCCTCTGGAGAAAAGCCATGATTGCAGCTGGGCACCTGTTTTTGTTAGGCAATCAAACTTCAAACTTCCAGCAGATGCTAAAGTTCCCATCATTATGATTGGCCCTGGAACTGGTTTAGCTCCCTTCAGAGGTTTCCTCCAGGTTTGGACCCGTTAACTTTATGTTCAGTGGTCTTTTTTCAAGTGATCTATGTTATCACAATGAATTATCCAATCTTATAATCTTTATTTTTTATCTCCCTTTTCAGGAAAGATTAGCCCTGAAAGAAGCAGGATCAGAACTGGGATCCTCTGTATTATTCTTTGGTTGCAGGAACCGCAAAATGGTAGGTTATGTTATTATCATTTATCTAGAATGCTCTGTGGTTGGTGTAGGGATATCATTTCAAGAATTTTATTAACACGCTTAAACTTTGCAGGATTTTATCTATGAAGACGAGCTCAACAACTTCGTTGAAAGTGGTGCACTTTCTGAACTAGTTGTTGCCTTCTCCCGTGAGGGACCTACCAAGGAATACGTGCAGCATAAGATGATGCAGAAGGTACTTGGTTATGTTTCACCTAACACACTATCTGGTGAAATCAAAATGCTGCGATGTTATTTATTTATTTTTGTTATTAACTAAAGCGCTGAGCATGTGTTTTCTTTGGTTCAGGCTTCTGATATCTGGAACATGATTTCACAAGGTGGATATTTATATGTTTGTGGTGATGCCAAAGGCATGGCTAAAGATGTCCACAGAGCGCTCCACACTATTGTGCAAGAGCAGGTAAAAAAAATTAGCCTTGTTATTAGAAGTCTCTAGCTGGCTCTATCACCATGTATGCAGTGCACCTTAAAAGTGTTACTACTGCGTTCTTTTTCATGGTTAGTAGTCACGAAAACTAGTGGGGGAAATCTAACAGAACCTACCCCAGAGACATGGTTGGCAGAGGGCCCAATCCCATGTCCATTGCTTTCCTGTGATTGAGATTTTTCCATGTCGACATTGCTTTCTTGTTCTGAACGTGGACATTTCGTACACTCCCTTTAGTTCCTTGAAAGGCTAGAATCCACATCATGATATAAATTTGTCCCCATTTCTTGGTGTCTGAGAGCGCCATCACGCCCTTTCTCAATTTTTCTGATGTGTAATTTTTGCTTGTATCGCATCTAACGTTGTGTACTTGGTTGTATATCCAGGGATCCCTTGACAACTCGAAGACGGAAAGCTTTGTGAAGAGTCTGCAAATGAATGGCAGGTATCTACGTGATGTATGGTAATTAATCGTTCGTGTAGGCCATGAAGAAAGGAGGGTGATGTGAAAGTTTACTCTATAAATACCGAAGCCTTACTGGAATTGAAGGAATTTTAAGCGAGAGGCTACTTTTGACGCCTGCCTTGTGTCCCTTCAAGTGGTCATCGAACGTGCTATCATTATAGCAAATTGTGATTCTTTTCTCTCTTCTCTCACGAAGGAATTTTTTGGTCTTGTAATTTATATATACATAATGTAATAAATGAGTAGCAGCCCTAGTTCATGACTTCATTTTCCTTTTGATGAACCCAACAAAATGGTTCAAATGACAGACAAATATTCTTGTTGTACGTCTAAGTGTTTGTATGAATGGATGATGATTCCAAGTTTTAGTTTGAAGACTCTTGCTTGAAATTTCATCGTTCAGCATTGCATGTTTCTGTACTCGAGTTATCCTCTCTCTCAATGCCCCGTAATCTTGTTGTCGCTGTCATCCCCCCTCCCCCCTTTTCTACTGTAATTGGCTACGGACATTGCCCGGGACATGATGCTGTGATTTACGATTTTACCCCTTTTTTTCTTTTTCATTTTTTATTTCGCGGCGGCGAGTGAGTTAAGACGAACTTAAAATCCAGAAGCAGCCCATCAGGGTACCCTTTTACTGACCACAGAGAGGACCCTTTTTCTTGAAGAAAAAGATCCAAAGTGTGTATATTTCATCTTTCTCAACGGTTATATAGCATCATGGCAATACTGGAGGTTTTCTTTCAAAAACTGAGGGTACCCCAACATTTATCCTACTGAACATTGATTAAAACGACAACTAGTCTGAATTATTTCAGTTAACTTGATGGACGTGTGCTGATGAGGTCAAGGTGGATGTTCCCAACACTGATAATTTAGGTTCACCATCAGCCACGAGTTCATCTTTGACCTAATTAGACGCGACCCGGTCAAGATTTCATCGATGCCATGGTCCTGAATTGACAAAGAAGAGAATCATTTATTTGCTAATCAACTAAGTTTTGCTGCAGACTAACATAATACATTATTAGCCGCTCTTGACCCTGACAAGAGGCTGTTTAAAATACATGTTTTTGGTGGGGACAAACAACCAATCATGTCCTGCAAAGTGACTTAATAAATGTGAAGAGGACTTTGGAGGCATCCTGGGCCCTTCGCCACGGAAAAACTGTGGGCACACAGCTTAAATGGAAGTGGGTTCTCACATGGTTGTTGAGAAGAAGGGTAACCCGTTGAATTCTGGGCAGCCAAACAACTCTTTACAGTACACATCTATCTCTCACGTGGTTAGTTGGTGGTAGCTAGCTGGGGTTATGCCTTTTCATTACATAGCATGATTCCTTACTCGGAACTCCAACACATCTGTCTTCCCGTGCGGCCCTTAACTCCACGAAAGTTTGATGTTAGGTTTTGTACTTTGCATACATATGGACAAATGTGCGATCAGTATGGTTTATTACATTATTTACATTCTCAATTTTTTATTTTTATTTTTGATACCATCTGCATTGGCTGATCCGATACCCGTTGGAGAAATAACCAAAACGTTTTATTTGTATATAGCTTAGATTTAGAGCCTTAGAGGATGCCTGAAAGAGTCATAAAGATTGTTTTTACTTTAAAACGTATTAAAATATTTTTTTTTATTCTTTAAAAATTATTTTTCCCCAAACCCACGCAATACCATGTGGAGTGTAAAATATGAACACCATTAATTTAGAAAGGTTAAGCTAGAGATAGCGTCTGGGGCTGAATAAAAAAACGCAAGAGACAAGAGAGAATTCTAACTTGTTTGATTTGCCTTTTTTTTCTTTCTTGCGCAAAGCCATCTATCAAGCAGCGTTTGACCACATGTCACTTGTTACAGAAATCCAACTTTAAAGTTAATACTTACAAGTGTTTCTTAGCAGAAGAGGACAAATTGGTGGTAAGTACACTGATCTATTGGGGCCCCAAAGCTCCAAAATCAAAACAAGCCGAGCTGCTCGGCATGTTGCTTGCAAGACCACACACACACAAAGATGGTGATGGAGCTTTCCTTCCTCTTATACCAATGGAATCACATCAACGCTATTTATTGCATGCACGCAAAAAGGGAGCAGGGATCCAGCACAGTAATTCCCCGAAATGAGGAGAGCCACCGGAAAGATAGCAAAGATAAAGCCACCCTGCTTTGATTAGACTCGGACAAAATGGGGAACAAACCTCAAAATAGAGAAGGAAGTAAGATATTGAACCACCTAGGAGAAGCGTGAACCGGAAAAAGACGCATCCTAATGCCCGAGCAACAATTCTCTGATTTAAATCACCAAATTAATCTGCCATTTTGACTTTTTTACGTGAATAAGAAATTGGCATGTCCTTTCCTTTAATTTTACTTCTACAAAGAATTGTAGAAAGTTCTTTATCTGTTATCATTGTACTCAGTTCTCAGGTTGTCTAGGAAGGGAAAAAAAAGCTTCAAACAAAGATAAACCGCTTTCTTTTTCTACTCATCAACCAGATAACCACATAGAAGAATTTCTTCAATTCACGACCTACTCTAGAAGATGGTTATGTGACACGAGAAGATGGAATCCATGTATCATTCAACTAGATCACTCTAGAACAGGTGAAAAACAGAGGTGTTTAGTGAAAATCCAGAAGCAAGCAATCAAAGAGTTAAATAAGGTGATATGAATCGGTTCATCAAGTGCAGTAAATGCCATGGCTCATGTCAAAGGCAAACAACGAAACTCTAATTATAACACAAATATAACATTAGCATATCTGAAATGGAAATGGAAATGTAAATGGAGTTCTATTAACTCAGTACATTGAAGACCAAGAGACATTGAAGACCTCTTCTTAGTCTCGGTCGGCATCTTCTATGTCTTCATCCTCCGGAACTCCACGAAGGTAGAGAACATTGTTGCATCTGCAGATAACATGCAACAAGACCCAGTAAATCTTCTGAAGGAATATGAAGCTTAATTCTAATGAAATTTGGACAAATGAAAGCAATTTACAATATGTTGTTTCTAGAAGTTGTGCAGACATGTAGTCCTCCTATGAGGCAGGGGACCTTGCCTCAAAGTCTACTCCTAACTAATGACGTCTCAGTTAGTATTTGATGAATTAATGGCATGCAAATGCAACATAAATTACACCATACTAAGGCATGATAGAAACCAAAATTTAATGCACTATTTTGTTTTTGGCCATAAAACATTGTCCGTGACTACTGATGTCTGGGACTCTACCTACACTTCTAATCTACAACCTATATAAGAACAACAAACATGTATATAATATTCAAAAGGATGCCTATTCGAAGCAGACATTTTCAATGCAGAGAAAAATGCATGATTCATTGCTATCTTTTTATTACCATTTACATGCTTTATGCAAGCATTAAATTGCATAAAATCTTCAAGAGTAATATTTGACCTATATTTATTACCGTTGCTGAGTAAAAAATCCACTTCCAGGTCTACACAATCACCAAATCACAAGACTTTACAGTATCTACGTCTCATGTCCATGTGACGCCTTCATACTTTATTATAAACCAACTCAAAGGAATCCAACTCTATTATAATCACAATCTGAAAGTAATTTCAGCTTTTGCTCACAAGTGTAGAAATATGAAACGTGGAAATAAAAAAAGAAAAAGGAGTTTGTAAATTGGTACACCTCATTGAACATCAAAGATATTTCATAAAGTTATAACACCGCAAAACAACCATTACATGTTTGAACTTCCAACATATTTGAAATCATGACCTGATTAAATATCACCAGTTCTTAGTTTAGTCAATCCATACCTGCGTGTTGTTGCACAAAAACTCCACAAAAACTCCGAGATTTCAGTTTTACATATATAAAGTAATAATTACAAGGCCAAACCATTAAGAACCATGTTATGCTCAAGCCTCGTATTTTTCAATGACACTGTTTCAGCTTCTATTCTCAGATTTCTATTGGTTCCAAGCATCTAAATCAATCAATATCCCATTGTCTCAAGATTTTTGTAAAGATATTTACCATACTTTCCAAGTTCAAAACATTTCAAAACAGGGCTAAAACTTTGAATGCTTCCAGGTCCCCAACCACTTAGCATAAAACAGAAGAGGTATGTATTAGATGATCTCTAACGTGAAACTAAATATATTTCAGATCAGGGGTCCATTTGGTAGTAATGTTGGCTTTTCTCTTCGCACTACATGGAGTTGAGGAAGGGAGAAGTGTATGGTAACATATACTGCTGAGAGTCTTACCTCATAACTGATTTAAATGATGAAACAAGAAAGTTAGTAATCTAATCATCAACATGCTAACACGAAAACAATTTATGAAAATCATTATTGTCCTTCACAAAGTAACAGCAAGAACTACCAAAAGGTTTCCTTTGGAGCTTTACACTTGAAAAACTTTGAAAAGGGTTTTAAGGGTCTCAAACTAAGTTGTCAAGTGGGTTTCAAAGATCTGAGGCTAAAAGTACTTCTATACACAATACAAAACAGCTCTATGATTCAACCAGTGGTATGACTAAAAAATTCCTGCTGGAATTACTAGTTATCTTCAGTTGCACAGGTAACTAAATTTTTAGGAGAGAAAGCTATTCTCATTGAGCATTAACCTGCTCTTCATAGAAAAATGGTCACTTATTTGCAAAGTGACTAATGCCTAGCTAAGATATCTCCCTGCCATTCCTTCTAATCCCAGTTTCAAAATTGTAATCCCTTTGCCCCTATTTGCACAAATAATTTTAGAGAACTTTATAATTTGAGAACATTTGTTACCAGATTGCTATCTCACAGCCGAATCATTTCCTACGGCACCTTGTAAAGTTCCCAACATTACTTTAAAGGGAAAAAAAATTGATTTCAAATGCACACTGACATATAGATTGCATTCATTGAGTCTATATAAACAAAAAAGGAACTTGATAAATAAGAAACCTTGAATATCTATCTAAACATTCTTGTAAGAATCTTACAAATTCTTGGCACAATTACCACAAGAACAAGCTCTAGGATCCATCAAGGACAGGCCACGCTAATTAACATACACTCTCAATCTTTATCTTAACAATTTTAGTGTCATGGCAAGCTTTAACTTCAAAGCATTTCCCTCTTTTATTTATAGTGCCATGATTGTTTTTCCTCATGAGTACAGTTGCTAGTTTTTACAAGGACCGATCATGCTAACATCTTACCCTCAACTTTTTTCCTTAACAGCTTTAATCTCACGGTAAGCTTTAACTCAGTATTTCCCTCTTTTAGTTATAACGCCAACATTCCCTTCCTCATGGGGATAAATTCTAGCTTTTCACTGTAATTCATCTTACGGAAAAGGGGTCAAACATTTCATAAAGAAACAGTACACTCATAATAGCTTGCATGAGTTCACACAAGTGTCAGCAGACCCGAGTTTCTCAGGCCCGGATAATCAGCAATAGAGTTGAACCTTATCCCTTTGCCAACTTTTAAAGCAGGTAACAACTCCATCATTCTAGTCCATAGATGAATGCAAAATGTGCAAGCTTAGCTTACCACAGTTGATATTAACCATCAACAAAGAGACACAAATATAAACCTCTTACCAGAGAAGCAAATGTCCTACTTTTTCAATAACACCAAAGACTTCGTCAAATTGTTGAGAAAATGTTGAAACATAAAGAAACCTTTTTAAGATACAATCAGTCAAAGATTGAAAAGCTTTTCTTGTGCCCATTGCCTAGAAACTTAAAGGAGCTTTGAGGTTCGCTAGCCATGTCTTATTATCTTGGTTTTCATGCCAACAAACACATATCTCAATAACATATAAACTTATAAATCAAAAACTTCAACTTACCTGATCAAAATCTCTCCCAGATTTCCAGTGAACTGTCCATCAATATACTCTTCAGTATTTCCCAGCTGTGAATCACATTCCATTAATTGTAAAAATCCGAGTAACATAATAATGTGCGCCAAAAAGAAAAACAAAACAAAATCTGAAACTGAAACTGAAAAAAAAAAAAAACCCTAAGTAACTTAAACATAAAGAAATAAAACTTAATCTTACAAAAACAAAAAGAACCAACAGAAGCAACAAGAAAACTGCAAAAAGAAAGACAGTACCTGGAGGTTCATGTATGAATCAACAGAAGCAAGAAAACCTGAAAGACCAAACCAACCAACCAATCAAAAGTCATAAGCACAAAGAAGAAGTAAAACCCCAATAAGAAACTAAAAAAGGGAACAAAATTTTGACCTTTGTACTCCATTCCCCATTTAAGTTTGACAATAACAGTCTTTCCAGTCAGATTGTTCAAGAAAGGCTTAGGGTTAACTGGTACAGTCTGCAAACATCAAAATATAGTTATCATCAACTATTACATTAAACATACTAGCCTTTTAAAGACAAACATAAAATATAATTAACGCATAAACAAGAGCAAACGTAATAAAGAGCAGAGAAAACTCACGGCCATGGCAAACGAGAGAGAGAGATAGAGAGAAGGTGGAGTGTCAAGGGTTTTGAGGGTTTGTGTGTGTTTGCGGTCAATTAAATGGAATGGGTTTTAGTATTGTAATTAATATTTTAGAAGGGCTTGTTGATGTTGTTGGGTCAAAGTTTGATGACCCAAAACCCCAGGGCTTGTTCTCTCTCTTTACGGGATTGCGAGATAATATGGCCTCCGTCGGGTTCCATGGCCCAACTAATTATGGATAATAAAAAGGTACACCGACATGGATCGATCTATAAATTCAGTATTTAAATAACTAACTGAGACCAATTCATTAACAAAATTTTTTTTATTGTGTTAAGTCTCTCTCTCTCTGTGGTTCAGCCCAACAACCAATTTGAGGCTTGATTTATGAGCTGATCATATTAACCAGATTAACAAGGTTGATTTAAATTAATTAAAATGATATTATTTTAATTTTTTAAAGTTAAAATAACATTATTTTTATTTTTTTAAAAAAAATTAGACCAGGTTTTATTAGGTCACAAATTAATCTATTAGTTCAAACATGTTAACTCCCATATGATTTTTTTTAAACTCAAACTAGATCAAGTTTCAAGTCGATCCGGCGAGCTAGCTAAGTCTAACTTATTATTGTTAATAAATTATGCTGAGTTTAATAAAATTATTATCTTAGAGTAAATGCAAACTAGTTCATTCATCAATTGACATTAAATCACTTCTCAAACAATCTTAAAAACACACCCACGAATTATATTAAATAAATAAAAAAAAATAAGTCTTTTGAGCATCAAATCTACTCATTAAGATTTTTTTAAATAGAGTTAGACTAGCCTTGGTACGTGTAATTTGTCATGTGACTGGATTTTTTGTGTGTAAAAAATGATGCTAAAGTTTTGAAATAAGATAAGAAAAAAAAATATAAAAAACTAGTTATAACAAACTTGTAACTACATTGATTAAGACTTAGTCAA
>Ga0325402_1001774_pt1 | contig 18204 bp, 11 predicted proteins | sample PopdelMetagenome_22_FD_207212 | JGI IMG/M metagenome (GOLD analysis project Ga0325402, IMG submission 207212) | Populus deltoides microbial communities from Bellville, Georgia, United States - Xylem-PdKOR-R3 | ecosystem: Host-associated > Plants > Phyllosphere > Stem > Wood/Secondary xylem... | reverse complement strand
CTGGTATTGGCAAAACCCTAAAACAGGTTTATGTGAAAGAAAACAAAAATTTCCGTGAATTAAAATAAAACATGGATGGAGAGAAGATAGTTGCAGAAAAGAGAGAGGGGCTGAGGTTTGGGCCATTAGGCAAAAGCGACGGAAATCCAACAGATTTTACTTCTTTTTTTAAATGTAATTGTTTGTTTATTATTTTTATGTCTATTTAGGAATTTGATAAAAATTGTGTTTAAAAGTGTTTTTTTATATATATAAATATAATTAAAATAATATTTTTTATTTTTTTAAATTTACTTTTAATATTAGCATAAAAAATCAAAATATTAATTTAAAAAAATCAAAAAATTAGTGAAATGGTGGTTCAATTGCTTACTTAACTAAACCAAACTTAGGTTTTGTATTGTTTAAAGTATTTTCTTTTTTTGAAAAGTGGTTTTATTAAATTCTAAAAAAATAATTTATTTTTTAATGTTTGGTAATATCATAGAAAATAATTGAAAAATATTTTTTAATATTTGATTATGTCAAAAAATAATCTGGAAAATAACTTTTAATTTTTTAAAAAAAATTAAAAATTTATTAAAAGAACGAGAATTAAATCTGACATATAAAAAAATAAAAGATGATAAATTGAAAAAAAATTAAATTTCATAAATTACTTCAAATAAAAAAATAATTAAAAGAAAAAAGATACAAATTGAAAAATTAAAAAATAATGAAATTGAAAAAAAAATCAATTTCATAAATTATTTCAATAAAATAAATAAAAATCAAATCTGATTGATAAAAAGATTTTAATTAAAAAAACAATTAAAAGAATAAGGATCAAAGTTGGTATAAAAATCAATTAAATTAATTTTTAAGGGATGAAATTGAAAAATAAATATTAAGAATAAAATATATGGCAATCAAAAAATTAAGGATTAAATTTGATATAATTAACAAATAATAAGATGTTTTTTTTATTTTTTCCCAATTTCTAGAAAGCGTTTTGTACCTAAAATAAAAATAAAATGCTTTACTAGAAACTAAATCAAATTTTTTTGACATGAAAATATTTTTTATTGGCAGACTTTTTTTAATAGTAAACAAATACAAAAAAAATAAAAAATAACAGACTTTTTTAATAGTAAACAAATAAAAAAAAATAACAAGATATTTTTTAGTTTTTTGCAGCTTTAAGAAAATATTTTCTACCTAAAATTAAAAAAAAATATTTTACTAGAAATTAAATTAAATTTTTCTTTGATAAGAAAATATTTTTTATTGAAATACTTTTTTAATAGTAAATAAAAATAAAAAATAAAAAAAAATAATTATAAGGAAACCGCTTCTCACCAAAAAAAAAAAACACAGGCTATAGTTATTAGAAAGCAATTAATAGTAAGCTATTAGTTATTTTATTTAAAGTGTTTAAAAAATATAACTAGAAAAAAAATTTATGATGAGATATTTTTTATATATCATGATTTTATATTCTCTCTTTTTTATGCTGGTGTCTTCCTTTAAAGTTGAATTCCAAGAAGTAACCACGATCATTAAGACCATGCTAGCCAAACTCAAGGAAAAAAACAGAGCATCGTTGCTCTGCAACTTGCTAGCTATTCAAGCTTTATGAACAGTACTCGATATATATATATATATATATATAGAGAGAGAGAGAGAGAGAGAGAGTTGTGGCAGCAAGGAAATGAAAATGATTCGCGAGAATCCACTCTCTATCATCTTGTGCAACTTTAATCTTTTCTTGATCTCAATTGAAGATGTGCGGATCTATGATGTGATTGATTTGATTTGATTTAATTATTACCTCCAGAAATTGAAAAGACTCCATCGGCAAGTTGATTAGCATTTCAAGAATAATAATCACTGTTGAAATATATATATCGGATTGTTCCATTATTATTATTTTTGTAACTGCGGGTTATCTTCGGACCAGCTCATGAATATCTTAATTAATTATCTGAAACTCTGAAATTAATAATTAAATAAATTTTTAATAATTTTAAAATTTATGGTATTTGAACTAATAATCTATGAAAAATAAATTCAGGACTTGACTAATTAATCTATACCTTTCAGGATTAGATTGTTGAATTTTTTTTTTAACGTGGATGTTCGGATCAGCTTGCTCGCATCTCGACTAATCTCACAGGCTGAGACCCTGAAACTAGTGACCTCTAGAAAGCAAGTTCAGAATTTGACTAGTTAAACTATACACATCAAGGTTAGATTGTTCAATTAATTTTTTTATTAACATAAATATTCGGGCCAACTTACGCGCACTTTAACTAATTCCACGAGCCCTGAAGTTAATAATCATATTAACCTCCAGTAACCCTAAAACAAATTCCAACTCATGATCATTAAAAAACCAAATCTAAAAACTTACTAGTTAAGCTAAATTATAATAACCATATATTAGCTTCTTGATTTATTTAGGATTCTACCTCCTTACCGGGCTCCTTTTTTACAGCGACCTCATCCGTAGCAATAAAGAGATAAATCATATGATTGCTGTTCTTGGGGCTTTTTTTGAGTTGTTTAGCTTGATAAATTAGTGTTTTAATATTATAAGGGTGATGTTTACATGTCAGCAAGTAACAACATGCAGCACGTATTTGTTTTATTTATTTAAAAAAAAATCAAGGACAGACAACAAACCATTCACTCATTAGAAAAAGGAAAAAAAAAAAAAAAACCTAGAGGCTTAAGGTCCACACATGAGGTGCACGCACCTAGCCTCTTTTTATTTAATTTTGTTGTCTTCAATTGTTTTTACTTCTGATCACATCCTTTAACTTTTTCTAAAAAAGATAAAATTAAAAATTATTAAATCCAATGAATTTGGATAGCACCTGATAATGATTTTAGAAATGCTCGTGACAAATTGTTTTGATGCTTTTTTTAGTGTTTTTCATGATTTTGATATGTTTATATTAAAAATAAAGTCTTAAAAAAATCATTTTATACATTTTCAAGCTAGCATAAAGCCAGCTACATGAAAACAGCGTACAATGGTAGAACCAAACCACTAACTCACCATGCACATGTCAAAATCAAGAGCTACCAAAAGGTCAAAAACACTCATGAACTCACAACCAAGAATATAATAGAATCGCGAATCAACTACATTTTCAATTTTTTTACTGCTACGCTAAAATCGTGTAGTGCATAAGTGGAGCCATATCTGGATGGGTAATTTCAGAAAACTAGTGATTCATAATAGAAAGCTTCCTGTATCAAATATCTGAATCAAAACTTGCCACTTGAGTGCACAGCATACGGGGATAAAATCCAAAACTGAAGGATTGACAATTGTTGTAGTTTCCAAACTATTCTAAAGTTGGAAGGGGAAAAAAAATCTCTTGAGGTAAATTAACAGAACTGGAAGAATGACCTGCTTAATGATCACCAGGGACTGTCTTGATGATATCAGAATCACCTGTAACACAAAAGAAAAGAGTGGCAGTCAGAAAAATGTCAATGGCATAAACATAATGCCAAAATATACAGTTCAAGACATAATAATCTTTTAATGCATTACCTGCATCAACAATGCTCAGACAAGATACACGGAAGTACTTGCCACAAGCAGTTCCCAAATCAACATTGTCTGCAAAAAGGAAAAAAGGGGCATGAAGGAGGCGAGGGAAAGACAAGAGTGCAGTTTCAAAATCACTAGTACTAAAACATGGCAAAATAGCCTGCCTGTTGCTACAGGTAAGAAAATCAAAATCATTTGATTATTCAAGGCCAGACAATTATTTCCAAACTCCAGGTGTCCTGCAACACATAGGGGGAAACTCCAATATTCCAGGGGTGCTCATCATTCAGCACAACATCCTCTTAAATGAAGCCATTTACACACATTGACAATCATGTTAAAATTGATACTAAGTGATTTAACAAAATATAAAAACGAAGATGAAAAGCATATCAAATTCAACGTGACTATATCAACTTGCCCATGTGGTTAATATTAAATGGATGGCGGGTACTCATGGAGTACATGAGTTTTTCCCAAAAACATGTGAAACCTAAACCTAGATAACTAAATGTATGAACCAGCTATTGTACCGAGGCACAACAAAACCAAGAGATTAATGGCAAACAGTAACAAGATGCAAGATGACTAGAGTTGGCCTATATGCTGTCTCAAAACCATGTACGTTTCCCAACATAGATTTGTCAAAGGTCTATAAATTCAGATTGAAGTCACAAGTTTCATACGCCTTTGTTCCATGCATCTAATAAAGAATTCTTCAAACTCGTAGGGGCTACACATAATGATATAATAATGAGACTGCACAGACTGAAAGTTCAGTAACGACTCAATCAAATTCAAATTCTTAGACGCGGTCAAGGACTCGAGGTTGCAAAATCTTTTAAATAAAAAAGTAAAAAAGAAAAAGAAAAAGGGAGCATCATCTCAATAAACAAAATCATCATCTCGATAAACAAAATCATGATGTTTCAGCACAGATAAAACCAAGCGAAATTCATTGCAGCATTATAATCACAAGCATGATATCCACTAATATGAATGCATTAAAGTTATAGCACGACTACTAGTACCAAACCAAAACCGTTCTCTATCTATAATAGATGTTGACGCAAAAAAAAAAACATAAAAGCCCATAAAAAGGGAACAAGAACTTACTGCCATTATAATGATGCACTCCAACCTTTGCGAGCATAGCATAATACTCAATCTCGGATTTCCTCAAAGGTGGGCAATTGTTTGATAATAGAATCAATTTTCCTGCATAAATATCGATAACCAAATAACCCCAAATTAAAATCTAAACAAAAAAAAAATCAAAATTAAGATCTCAGATATAGAAATTAAAAGTTTGTAATGTTAAATAAATAAATAAAACCTTTGGAGCTCCTTAGAGATTTAAGCACAGTTTTGTAACCAAGAGTGTACTTTCCACTCTTCATCACCAAAGCCAATCTGTTATTGATGCTCTCATGGGTCTTCTTCTATAAAATTGACAACAGCAGCAACAACAAAAATTAAAATACAAAATCAATAATCAAATTTTCAATTAAACAAAGAAACAAGTGAAATTAAGAGGAAATGGAAGAGAAGGGATTACAGTTTTCTTGGCTGTGACCATTTTGATGCTGTTTGGCTGTTTTCCTGGAAAAAATAAGAGTTTGATGGGAAATTAAGTTAAAAATAGAAGAATTTGCGTTATTGAGATGCTATGAGAGCGTAAAAAAGCTTACAGCGCTTAGGGTTTATTGAGATTTAGAATCTGAAGCTGAAAGAAGCCCTAGAAGCTTGACGGCAGATGTACAGAGCACTAGGGCTTGTGTGTTTCGTTAGCTAATAAATGGCTTGCTTGCCCACGTGCAGTTCGCATGTGTTATTATTTCTATCTGTTAGTCCTCGAAGATAAAATTAGTCTAATCCCATCCCTACAATTTGTTTTTTTAACTATTGTGGGAAATCAAATTATATTCTTAAGAGAAGCAAAAGGCCATGGAGAAAATTGTGTCCAAGTCATCAGGATTTACCACATCAATGGTATTGTTCTTGTAAGAAAAAAAATGTGTCTGTGAAAGGTGATTTTAGGATGAAACTTAGATATTATATATCTTTAGAGTCAGCACGATGCTTTATTTAAAACATATTGACCATGCCAAGGAATTCGGTTGAGGATCCGAATGAGGTCGTCCAGAGTGACTCGAGTAGCTGTCTGAGGTGAAGATCTCATGTATAGAGTGGCAATATACAAGGGTGACTTAACTGTCAACTTTTCCATAATTGGTGGATCATATATGTTTCTCGGGAAGGAGAGAGGGTGGAGGATGATCGACTCGTTCCCCGGCATGGGGTGGGATAGACTGTTGCTGTGAAAGTGGAAGTTGTTTCCTATAGTATAAAGCTGGCTGTGGCTGCAGGGTGGACGGAGCAGGTGCAGCCGCACCAGGAGTGACTGGCGCAGCTGGAGAATGAAGAGGAGCATCCACACGCATTTTCACTTTCCGAGTGTCAACGAACTCGGCCACCATTTGGTGGCCATTGTAGGTTATAAACAACATTTCGTGTCTCAATGGCTTCTTCCACTGATCAATAATGCAAAAACAAAGCATTGGGTTCTGATACATCCATCCAAAGACCGGTGAATAACAGAGTTACATGGATTACTAACATGCAAGACAATTGAAGTGATTTATTCATATGAATCATGTTAGAAAGTAGTGTAAAATTATTTTTAAAGTCTCGTCTCTATTTAAGTTTTTGAATAAGAAATCTAATTTCTTGATATGATAATAATCATGTGGTCAGAGAGAAAAATAGTAAGAAATTATCCTGGTTAAATGCAGGCTGGAACTCAGGCCTCTAGGGCTTATGCGATCAATGTTGTTCCTGGATCCATCTTTGAAATATGAGAATGGTAAAGTAGTTTTATCTATGGATTTACATGAAAAATCCTTGGTGTCTTCTTTTAAAAATAAAAGTTTTTCTTTTTAATTTTAAATTTTATTATCTAAAAATTTATTAGAATTCAACTAATCTGATTGAGCCGGGTTGGTCGATTAAAAAGTAAAGTTTTTTCAGTAATGATATATTTCATTCACAAGACTCAAACTCAATCTTATTTAAGAGAAATAAGCATTAAACCAACCCGCTAAAACATAAGTGGCATGTTGGGTTCGAATCATTGACCTATTTTTTCTTTGTATACGCCATTATCGATATCGACTGTGGATGTAATTACAATGTAGTTTGACAGTTAATATATTTATATATGATCAATGTTTGATCTCCTGGGTCAATCCAACTATTTAATCTATAATCGAGGCCTTGAATCTGACAACTATACTTGCAAAGGATGGCGAAAAAGAGAGGGGCAGGTAGTTTAGCTTTTCCCATGGATATCTGTCCAGCACTGCAGCTGGAAGAAGGGGCTGTACACGAGGTTCTCGATATTCCGTTGTCTCCATGCTTCTCTGTTTCAACGAGTATGTATAGTTGTGCGTAATGCTTGTTACTCAGTTTTAACTTCTAACATTTTTCACCCGTCTCTTTAGCATGCCTGTACATCGTCATATCAAGCGACAAGTATTCAACGGATAATCAATCATGATTTCTCAATAATTAAGAATCTGTGCTTACCAGCCGAGTTATTTGTACTTGTTGTCACATTTCTGTGTGCAGGAGCCTTTGCGAGAACAATTTGCACGAACTAAATTTCAAATTACTCAAGATACTCATTCTGTTGGAAACAAGATAATTACATCTGGCTACCTAAAAGTACGATTTTTCACTAAGAATGAGATGGGTGGCCATAGTACTCCAATCCAGGTGGTTGAGGTCTGAAATTAGCACCCAGGGTTTGTTGAGTTAAAGACCTGGGTTGTTTCTGGTTTATTGGGGCCTCCTGTTGTGCCACTGGTAACGGTTGCTGCTGAGGCATTTGCGATGGTTGTTGAGCCAAGGGCACGGTTTGACTTACCTTATAGGGTGGGGGTGGGGGTGGGGGTGGGGGTGGTCCTGGAGGCAACACAGAAAAGTTACCATAAGCATACGGGGTTGCAATCCCTCCCCCTGGCTGTATATAAGGCTGAGAGGATGAGTTGGGAAGAATGTGAAATTGAGATTGAGTGGTCGGAGTCTGGTTCTGCATTGTAGGTTGGGTCAACAAAACTGACTGGTACGAATGTGTTGTTGGAGCAGTAAGTGGCTGAGCTAGCATAAAAACATTTGGATCTGAAACAGGTAAAGAGGTTTCAGGTTTTGGAGCATTCTTTGCTTCTTCAGCGGCAAATGTAGAGAGAACAGCGTGCATGATCATTTGAGAAGAGGAGGAAGCTGCAAGCTTCTCTGCAACCTCCGCAGCAATAGCTGCAGCTGTCCTCTTGGGTGTTTGTCCTGCTTTTGCATTTGAATCAACTGGTACTGTAGTTGTACTAGATGCTTTTAATTCTTCACCATTAAGCCACCTTCGCATCTTGCTGGCTTCCTCTACTTGTGCCTGTGCATCCTGAAATTGACAAGATAAATAAATAAATAAAACAACTGCTCCATGAATCATCGTAACACTAAGATATAGCCCTGTCGATGACAAACAAGAGTCTAGATTACTGAAGATGACTGGAATTAGGATTTCTGAGTAGCAATGCTTGGTAGATAGATCACAACTTATCAAACCTCTTGCATCTGCATGGCCCCACATTTCAAATCGGCTTAAAAGCATACTGATCTTTAAAACATCCAAAATTGTGAAAATTCATTGAATATGCCAGTGTTACGAGAATGTGCAGGCCAAAGTTTTTCTTTGTGGGTATATGAAAAGGTAAACTAATTGAGCATCCAAAAAACAAAGAGTTAAAAGAGAATGTGAAGACTGGCGTTGGTTTTAAGACAACAAAAAATCAAAGGTTTGTTGGTTCAGTCAAGGGTATAAAGAACAGGCAAAATCTTCTGCATTTCATACAGTGGCATATCAACAAATATGCTCCTCCAAATTAATTAGAGTACAAAGGATATCCAGGATCCACCATTAGTAAGTTCACTCGAACTCTAGAATACCTAGTAACAGAAGGTATGAATTTTCAACTAAACATTATCAATGCCTTCAACAGTTGTTGGCAAATGTTCGCCCTAACTTATCATGTTTATAGGCTAGTATTTATGATATAACTTAAGTCTTGTACATCTACATTTCCAGAAATTATATGACTACCAACTAACCATGACAACAGTTTCAACCTATGACATGCCCGAATTTTTTTCCAGCAGGGTCAATTAAGGATCCTTGATCCTTGTCTATAATAGATAATCAACTTAAAACATCAAGTTGTCAATAAACCAATTCACTAATAAATAATATTAGTATAAAAAATCAGACTATGTAATTAAAACAAACATAACATATGAAATAGACAGTGAATAAAAGTAAATAATATCTTATAAAAAATAAACTATTTAGAATTGAATTAACAGTTCATTAATTTGGAGATCAAGGTTTAAAATCTAATTTGAAAGAAAATACTTTAAAGAACAGAAAGAAATGGAGAACTAAAAAGAAGAGTGGACCTTAATCATTTACCAAATTCATTTAGGCTTTTTTTTTTTTAGAATATATATCATGTAGTTAAGCTATGACTTCTTTTCAAGAACTTAAGCTGACTACATGATATATATTCTAAAAAAAAAAAAAAGCATAATTGAATTTGGTAAATAAGATGATACTAAATTTTTAGATTAGAAAAGGTTCTTTTATGTTAATGATTTTTTTATCACTAAATTTTAAAGGAAAGTGGTGATTTTGTGTATCCTATACAAGGTAAAATGCTTGAAAAAGATAGAAAAACACCAATTTAATGTTCATTTAATAGTACTTAATTAATTTTGTAGGCAAATCTCCTAAAATGACCCCATACAATTTAATTCTGCTACAAAGTCATTTTGGTACATGACCTTAAAAAACCATAAATTTTAGCAATAAGACAACATATTTCTAAGAATGTGTTCCTAATTGGGGGATGTCAATTGACACCCCTAGTTATAAGGTGGCGTTGCCACTGGTTTCAATAGATGTCAGCAGCCACGCAAGTATAATCAGATCACAGAAAAGGCATTTAGCATTCATAAAGGCTAACAATTAACTAGAACGTGAATCATTGCATAAATGTACTATCTTGATATTCAATCAGGAAAAAAAAATCATCAAAATTGACACGGTGACATACATGCACATTCTACTATATGTCCATTTGACTATCAAAACCCAGCAAAAAATAAGTGAAAACAGAATAAATGTTCAAGGCTCGGGAAGTGCAAAATCCATACCTGTATCTGAGTTCGAACTCCCTCCAGTTCAGATTCCTGAAACATAAAAATGAATAAACGAGTAAAATTTAAAGTGAACAGAATTGCAAAAACATGTGTATCTCATTTATTCACAAAAACAATGGAAAATATCCATAGAAGAATACAAGGAGGGCAAGACATCCTCCTCTACTAGAAAATAACACTAATAGAGAAGGGCATTTCAATCATGCTCAACAACTGCTGGATAAAATCTATAAAATCTCCAGCAACTTTGCTCTGAAAAGAGGCCAAAAACAGTTTTATCACAGATTCTCTCTGACCAAACACTCCATATAAAGGCAAACTGTGCATGGGCTGATAATTGACATTCAAATAGCAAGTGAAGGTGATGAGTCGATCAGATACCTGTTCCTGTAGAGCTTCTTTTAACTGAGAGACAAGCGCTGCTCTACTTGCTTTAGCTGATTTAAGCTTCTCAATACTTCGTTTCAAAAGATTCTCATTATCCTCTAGCTCCTTAGCCAATGTTTTTCGTTTTGGATCTTTATCTAAGCAAAAAGAATTGTGCTTCAGAGGCCACAATTTTTGAAAGTCAAAACTCAGGCTGTGCAAGCATTTCAGGAGAAACATGCAATGTCTGAAAATCTGGGGAACATTCCCAAGAAACCACTTTAATTGTCTCTGTATGAAATTCAAGTTCATTTCTCTTACCGTTATTACTACAGGCAATATCAACATCTTTCTCCATATTCCTCACACGACGAACTGCAGACTTGCAATTCCTCATCTCTGCCTCTTCATTGGGCTGCTCACTAACCATCAAATTGAATGCCGATACTATTTTTTCAGCAGCACCTCCAATGGAAAATTTCTGGTTCCCGGAGCAATGACACAACAGTGAGATAAAAGATCAGGAAAAAAGAGGATGGAAATACATAAACAATACAAGCACATTAAACCAAATAGAAGAAAAAAAGAAACAAGGTCCTTGGTCCAACCGTTCTAATGGATCGTGAATCTCGCTTTGTATTTTTGACAGTGCGTGAACGTTTTTTGCTGAGCTCCAAGGGTGGAGGTACATCTTCTCCAAGCATTACCTCTCTGAGGCTCCGGGCATGTGACCCAAATACTGTCCTTTCTTCCCATATATTTACCTGGTGATCACGTGAACACAAGTCCAGTAATCTTAATCACATCTCTGACTTCTTAAGAGATACTACACCAATAAGCACATCAACAGCATCATGTTGGCATCTTATACATCTGTCGATGCTCAACTAACATATAATCACATTCAGTTACCTTTTGTTTCCACCCATGTTATTTTTGGGCATAGGATGCACTTTTATTTATCAGCTATGTTATTACATGTAACAAATCCAACTAAATGAGGATTGACAAAATCCTGGACTGGCAATAAAAGGCATTGCTCAACAAGAGACTGACAAAGAGAAATATAAAATAGAGAAAGGACTCTTAGCCTCAATCGTTAATTAACTATGTTCCACATCCACAATAGCATCCCTTTGCATTCCAATAGTTTTATGAGCACATTTTTTATACAGAAAAAATGGTGCTGTGTCGTAATGTTTGAATCAGCTGCCCCAACAAAAATAAAAACTTACCAATCTAGAGACGACATTCTTGTCACGATCATCACCTTTTTCAACTACATTTTTTAGCGCTGCAGGAAGAACTTTCCAAAACTCCGCAACGAATTCATTTCCTTTCCGCTTACTGTTCTGAAGGATGTCATTTGCAAGATACAATAGAGGTACTTTCTTGAGCATATCTGAGTTGTGGAACTGTTTATTCCATGTCTCAACAACTAATTCTGCTTTGCTACGTTGATGTATGCACCACCGAGACAAAGCTATGCAATAAAGTTAAGGTAGCACGCATACCAAGTCAACACATAATCAAAACAATTACTCAATAATTTTGGTAAGAAACAGGAATAGTCAGAGATAGACTGAGACATGTCAGAACCATTCCTCTAACTTCATCATGAACATTAAAGCAGAAATACCAAATGAAAAGGTATCAATACAAAGTACATCAAACAGTGACCTTGGAATAGATTAGAAAATCAAAATAGACTATGTAGGATGTACTGTCCTTTTTTTTGTAATATAAATAATGGGCTGTCCAGAAACAGCATAAAGTACAAAATCATTCACAAAAGTTTTCCGATTTGTTAGCTGTACAAAGAAACTAAAAAGAAGATGCGGAATTCATTAATTAAAAATACAAAAAAAAGAAGGATACACTCGATACACTGCTGGGTGCCATTGAGCTTGGAAAGCTTATCTGCAAGTATCTGTTCACTAAATGCACTATTCATGTCACCCTAAACAATACCTTCCACCAAACCCTAAAGAAAACACTTGAATTGTAGATACCAAGCTAGACCCTTTATAAATTGAATTGAAAACAGCAACTTGCGATCATAAACGCACAGCTGCAGCTATCCAAACTGATGAAAGTCTCAATCTTTAAACCCTAGAATTTTGGCAGAGAAGAAAGGGGATAGAGTGAAGTTAATTTGAGAAGAGAGAATGAAACGACGACGTTTATAAAATAAAAGAAAGGGAAATGGGAGTCAAAATTTTGTTTCTTCTGGTTTGTGTAAACTAGGTTACTGGGGAGAACTCGAGGAACCGAGAGTGTTTTCTGTTAACTACATTCGAGAGAGGAGAGAGTTAGAGTTAAACTATCATACGAGGGTGTTTTCATGAAAATAGAGGGGTAGAAGGTGATTGAATTGTTTTTTAAAATATTTTTTATTTAAAAAATATTAATACATTAAACAATTTAAAAATAAAAAAATATTTAATTTAAAATAAAATAAAATAAATTTTAATAAAAAAATAAATTGAAACTTACTCACAAACATTTCTTAAATACGATTGGTTTTGTGTTTTTATCTATATTTTAAAAATATATTTATTTTGAAAAAATATTAAATTAGTATTTTTTGTTATTTTATAAAGATTTTACATTTGTTTTAAGGAAATATTAAATTAATATTTTTTCTATTTTTTAATAATTTTAATATAATGATATAAAAATTTAAAAAAATATTTTAGTATATTTTTAAATAAAAAATATTTTTAAAAAATACATATTTATAACATTATTAAAAAATATGGTAATAATTACATTTTAAATAATTTTTATTTTAAAATTTATTAAAATAAAATTATTTTATTTTTAAAAAATTATTTTTAATATCAATATATTAAAATAATAAAATAAATATTAATTTAAAATAAACATAAAAAAACATTAGGATATGCTGGTTGCACCTATTTAAAACACTCGGATGATTAAAAAGAGAAAACTCATGCAGGGACGCGAGTCTGCTTCAAGGCCACGCGCATTAAGATAAAATCCAAAACAGGGAAAATTACTACAGCAGTCCATAATTAAAAGCGCAGAGCAACATTAGTAATTGAAACAGTAAATCAACTTCTTTTGGTGTATTAATGTAGAGTTGATACTAATAATCGTTCCAGATTTCTACATTCATTTGCAGAGTTTCTCTTCAAAAGAAAAACCAATTGGTGTTTTTCAAAGCATGGAAAGGATATGATGCAGGTATTTATACACCAACTTCAGAAACCTACATAATGGACCAGATAGAAAACATCAATGCAAGGAATTTAGAACCAACTGTTTAAGATTGGGAAAGTTAAAATTCTTGTTCAACAGGAAAACAAGATATGTCCACATGTCGGGCGATCCACTCATATAGAGAGCTCTTAGCTGACAAGTTTCTAATGCTAAAAAAAACTTAAGCTTCTTCAACATCATGCAGTCTTCAGAAAAACCAAATCCAGCAACGAACCACATTCCTCTGCTTGGCTGGAACAATTCCTTCCTACAAGCAACACCTGCAGACCTGCAAAGATGCAACTATGTGATGCTATCTTACCATTATCTAACATAATCCTAAGAGCAGCCAGGGAGGTAAATAATAGCCCAGTCCCTACTGCTTGGTGTTTTTGCCATGTCCTGCAAGTTTTGCTGCGACTTGCTCTTCTGATAACGGTAAATAGTAGATCCGAGGAGCTGTTTTGGTTTTCCGAAAGAGGTCATCCAGGGTGACAATTGGAGGATCATGTTTCTCAGGAAGTGGAGGGGGTGGAGGAAGATCGACCCGTTCCCTGGCATGGGGTGGGTTAGACAGTGGCGGTGGAAGTGGAAGGGAAGGTGGAGGTGGAGGTGGAAGCTGCTGCCTAGAAACCTGTTGACGGGGAGAGGGCTGTGGCTGCAACATGGGTGGGGCAGGTGCTGGCGTACTAGGAGTGACAGGTGCAGCTGGAGACTGAGGAGGAGCATCCACCCGGATTTTAACTTCCTGAGGATCAACAAACTCGGCCACTAAAAGACGTCCACCATTTGGAGGCCATTGGAGGTTATAAACAGTATTTCGTGTCTCCACAGCTTCTTCCACAGACGAATACTGCAAAAACATAGCATTTCAATGCATCGCAAGTTCAAGCAGTGCAGAGACCAATTAAAAAAATACAAGAAACAATACATGTATGCTCTCATTCCCGAGAAAGAGTTTCCACACTCGAATGTGTCCAGAAGACAGAGAGATGTCTTACCATAACATAGCAGTGGGTTTTGATATGATCCATCCAAAAACTGGTGACACTCCCGGTTTTTCCCAGGAGTTCTTGGACAGCTTTCAGAGTAAAAGGACGCAGAAAACGATCGATTCTGAGAGAATTGGTAGGAGGTTTCTGTGATGGTGGAACTGCCAAGTAATAATGATAGAACAAAAATGTGTCAGATGTTAAACAAATTGCCCCTGGGGACACTTATATTCCAACTAAAAGAAAACTAACTCACCAATGCGCTCCTTGGGTGCCTCCTCACTAACAGAGGAGTCAGATCGAGAAAAGTTGCGTCGCAAAGGAGTTGGTTGAAACCCGTCATTTGGTGTGATGGTGGGTGTAAGATTAGAGCTTTGCTGTTCAGGAACCTTGATGCTCTCAGAATTCCATTTTCGTTGCCGCTTTAAAGGTTCTGTGTTTCCAACAGCTTCTTGATCTGTAAACAGCACAAAATAAATTGAGAAACTGAGATCATGCTTCCTTGTGAAATGATTAACTTGACAGCAGAAACGGAAAACAGGTCGACAACAAATTTGCAAGCACAACTGCTCATGAGGCAGTAATCATACAGAACCAGATAGCTGCACTTATTTTCCAAAATACAGCTTTCAGAAGATCAGATAAAAAGCATAAATCACTTATAGATTGTAAAATAAAAGAACAAGCAGTCAGGGCAATGTAATAAACATAAATGGTTAGATTGATTCCAACATAACCTAAACTTCAAAAGTAGCAAAAGTTGAACATACAGCCACCAGAAAACTTTTGGGGCAGAGTTGCTAATTTAGATGCCTATGAAATACCATCATATCCAATAATTTAGCTGTGACATACTTGAACAACACAATCTTAGGTGTATATTAGTTTCAGAACTAGAAGCTCCCAAAATACATTGCATGCAGAAATGAAATCCAAAAACTAAGACATGCCCACGCCGTATTCAATTCACAGATATTTAAAAAGCCAAGGTGCTTTGGCTAAAAAGCAGACCTAGAGGCAAACACCAATAATTGCAGTTTCACATGTCTTGGACAAAGTCCAATGATCTCAAAGAACCACATAATTTATTTTTTCCACATAGAACAATCTCAGGACACAGTGAGACTAATCCTTTTCACCAAGCATGGAGAATTTCAAATCCTCTCCTCCATTATAATACACAATATTACATAACAATGAAAGCATAAATTCTCAACTAATTACTACTTCCACGATCAGATCACTCACAAAAATATTTATCAGACTAAAATGTTCTTTTAAAGAAAACTAGTGGTAAAAATACTAATATATGGCAGCAGCCCATATGCGAGTAAAATAACCATCATTACCGGACATAAACAACTATTGAAAGGTACAAATGCATCATACTTACAAAACTGACATGGCAAAACCACGTAAAACAGCATTAGTGAATTCCAGAACACATGGTAGTCATCAATATGATAAATAACAAATCTTACCATTAAGCTTTCTTTTTTCCATGGGAGCAACTGGACAAGTCATATTCTCAACATGGATCTCCTTTTGATCAGTAGATAAATCCTTCCCAGTAACATTAACTAGATTTTCCTCCTTCAGACTGGGCAGTTCATTTTTTATTTTACACTTATCGCCCACTTCATCAGTATTATACTTTGAATCAATTTGCTTACTCTCTAGAACATCTTCCTCCATGGAGTCATCACCAGAACTCCTGTCTAAATTCAACTTCTCCGAGTACCCCACATCAACACTGTAATTTTTCTTGCTCATATCTGCATTTGTACCATTGCTGTCATCTTTCTTTTCAACAGAGGGACTCTTTTCTTGTGGCTCTTCAACATCCATTGGATGTGATTCACCACCAACTGGGACAACATTACTGGATGATGGTTCCACCATCTCTAGCTTAACATCATCTAGTTCTAATTTGACATCATCAGCAATTATATTATCCTTTAGTTCAATCTTTTCATTAATTGATACAGAATCAGTAGAAATAGAATCAGATTTTACTTGAAACCCTAAATTAGGGTTGACCTCAGATACCTGGTTGTCCGGAGCAGAAGACTCAAGCACGACATTCTCATCTCGAGGCTTTGAACTCTCATTCTCCAGCTGGGGCTTTGAATCTTCATTCTCCAGCTGGATACTTGAGTTCTCATTTGCCTCCTGTGTTCCAGAATTTTGCACATGTTGCACACTCAATGCTACTTCAGATACCACACTCTCAGTAACAGAAATGCTGGTCTCCACGGTAGTTGCATGAACAGTGAGCTCCTCTTCTTCTACCCTAGAAGAATTAACACCACCCATGTTGACCTCCTCTTGAAGTTCTCTTGGACCCATGGCTTTCACACTCTCATCAATGCCAACCTGAACCATAACATCATCCACCTTCTCATTTCTGTTAGCAGCATCATCCACAACAACTTCAACCGTCTCAGTAACAGCTGATACTGCCTCTGAATTGTTCACCCCAACTACATGCGGGTTCTCCAAATCAACACCATTATCCACATCCCCCGCAACCTCTGCAGCATTTACCAACTCATGGCGAGTTTCTTCGTCTTCCCTCTCAATACGAATAGCTTCTTCCAACCGTTTAATCAAATCATCCTTCAAACCACTGGTTTTCAATTTCCGCCTTCTAAGCTCTTCTTTTAACTCAGTAACCTTCCACTGGACTAAGTCCAGTTTATTTCCAAGAACTGGGTATTGTGAAGACATGCTTTCCAACTAGAATCACCCTCAAAATCCTGTAAAAAAAAAATCCAACACTCTTTCAGCTACCTAAACAAAACCTCACAACTTCACTACAATTTAGTGAAATAAGAAAACCATCATATCAGTAAGGTTATCACAATTTCAACATCATGTAGTAACAAGCCAGACGCTAAAAATTTACCAAACTCACTTAATCAATAGTTATCCCAGAAACCAAATCCAACCACACGAATCCACTTCATAAAATTCAAAATAAACATTAAAAAAAATTCACTTCAGAGACCGAATTTTCTCATCATCCACAAACTGTCTTCCCAACAAATCCCAAAACGGCAAAAAAAAAATTACATATTTCATAATGTATCAAATTCTAAATAAATAAATAAAATAAAACAAATGCATACAAAATTATATGAACCAAACACAAAAAACGAGAAAAAAAGAAAGACAACTTACCCAAAAAAATTATCGGTTGCACTCGCAATAGAAACGGCTATATAAAACCCTAAATTTCACAATACAAAACCCACCATTAGAGATTAAACAAAACCCGGCAATTATCAGCGATTCAGAATGTTTTCCTGAAACAGAAAGACCAAAAGAAAAGGCAAAAACTAAAACATGAAAAAAGAGAAAGAAACAAATGTATAAAAAATCTAAAATGAAAAACAGAGAAAGAGTAGAATTTTCTTTTTCTTTTTTTCTTTTCCTTTTGAGGGAGGGGAGGTAATTTAGGGTTTTGGTTTTCTTATCGAGAAATTATAGATAGAAAGGGGTCGAGCGTGTTTGGGGGGTTGTTTGGTCCTTGAAAAATAGCAGTGCAGATTTTGTTGTCATCTACCGGATTTGCCCCTTACAATTGTCGGATTCTGCTTTGTCTCCCTTGCGGTTAAGTTACGGGGGGTGCGTGTGTTGGACCTGTGGTTTGGCAAAATGGCAGTTACCTTATCCGATGGTGCTCGTTAAAAGGGTTACTTTATTTTAATAATTAAAATGTTTTATATTAAAACCAAAATAATTTTGAATAAAGTTTGGTAACTTATACTTTAATGGGTTGGTTTTTTAACATTAAAA
>Ga0325402_1001772_pt1 | contig 18212 bp, 11 predicted proteins | sample PopdelMetagenome_22_FD_207212 | JGI IMG/M metagenome (GOLD analysis project Ga0325402, IMG submission 207212) | Populus deltoides microbial communities from Bellville, Georgia, United States - Xylem-PdKOR-R3 | ecosystem: Host-associated > Plants > Phyllosphere > Stem > Wood/Secondary xylem... | reverse complement strand
AACAAAATCATAATAACCACCCCTCAGTGCTAGAGCTCCCTCTGCCATCCTTTCTTGAACATATGGGTATGTCTGTAAGTTTATCAGTGATAAATTCACAGCCTCCTGCATAACAGTGTTGCCTAAACTAATTAATATCACCAGCTTCATTTCAGCTATTGATTGATCACAAAGTTTTGAATAATAATTACCTTTTCACATTTATGGATCTGTTCAGGAAGTGGAAGATGCCCAAACTCAGCTTTGACCTTGGCCTTGGCAGGTAAACCGATTTTGACCCAATCATCTACGAAGTCACTGCACATAAATTCATGAAATAATTCATTTGAATTTCCATCATTAATCATCACTTCTCCACAACTCATTTTCTTAAAAAAAACAAGAAAATCTTACTTAGCAGTCGAACCATCCTCTGGGAGAGTCATAAGCCTCTCTATCCCACCACAGCGACTATGTCCAATGACCAAGATGTTTTCTACCTGTCAAACTCTCTTGTAGTTAGCAATCAGGAATTCCTCTAATAAAATTGATATATAAAGAAAGAAAAAAAAGTGTTCAGGAGTTTAAGATGAACGTAAATTTACCCCCAAAGTCGCCACAGCATATTCAATAGTTGCTCCAACTCCAGAGTATCTCAACTGTGTCCCAGACCACCATATCAGTTACATAATACATGCATGAATCATTGAGAATAAACGTAGATTAACTACTCATAAATAAGATTTCAGAATTCAGTTCTTGAGACCTGGTTAAATGCAGGAACCAGGTTGGCAATGTTGCGGACCATGAAGGCTTCACCAGGTTGGAAGTCCAGGACATGAGAAGGGCTAACCCGGGAATCAGAGCACGCGAAAACCAGAAACTGCATCATGGGATTATCTTAATAATCGTTTGATTTAATTATTGATTATACACCAAGAAATTAAACATCACCTTGGGGGACTGGCCTTCTGCAAGTTCACGGTACCACTCTGGATACTTGCTGCAAGAGTAAATATCCAAGGAATTAATAATCATAAAACCATATATATATAGCTATTGATCATTTGGTTGAGTTGCATTATCGTACTCAAATTTAGTGGTCTTGAAGCGATGAAACCCATCCAGAATTCTTCCGACTGGATCACAGTGATCATGGGGCCTTTTCCCTTGCAACTCACCAATCAGCTTCTCAATTTTTGCCTCAACCTCCTTGTTCAACTGGTCATCCTTTTCACTGCAAGCAAGATAATAATTATATATAACCCTCGCAGAAGTTTAGCCCTTGACAATCATCAGTTTTTGAACAACATTGGAGATTTAATTAGATATTTGTGTCAAACCAAACCAAGTAGGGTTACGGTTCATTTTTCAAGTGAGACAAACACTTTGGTAGTCATGTTTTTATTAACTTAGCTACCTGAACTTTTGGTTAAATTATAATTAATCCCTTCGCAAGTTTATTTGATCAACTACTTTTTACCTTTCTGACTTATTATCCAATTTTGTTCGAGGATTATACACACTTTTACTCTTAATTCAATCACCATAAAATGATTAGAAAGAACATTACTTATCAATTAGAAGCTTCTTCAATCCTTCAATAGCCCCTTCATGTGACAGATTACTCATGCCTGTATATCTACATGAAATCAAAATTAAAGAAACATTTTTATATTAAAGGAGCACTATTCAATCATAAAATAATGATAATATAAAAAGAATAATAACATATATAAAATTTTACAATTCATTCTCAATGCAATGCACACGATATTTGAATAGATATATCTAACAGAATTTTGTAAACGATTTCTTGAGACCAAACATAAAAAGTTCAAGGGTAAGTTACACAAAATGAGCGGGCGAAAAAAGAAGAAGAAGACGAAGACCTTTTGCTAGCTAGGAAATGGGAAGTTGTGGATTGAATATATATTGATATTCACTAGACAACTTGGGCACAATTTTGCAGCAAATTCAAGTTCTTATTTATAGTCAATGTGCGGCATACGTTTCACCGACTTCCAAAATGTTAATCTCCTCGGACGAGAGAATACTTGACAAAACAACCATTTGTTTACAAGTAAAATTTACAAACGTTTTACATACATTGATATTGACATCAGTTTATAATTTAAAAAACATAATTGAAAATGCTTGCGTGCATGTGAATGTACATTTCCTTGATCTTATCTTAATAATAGAATGAATAAATTAAAACCCTGTGGTCATCAATTCAGCTCTTGTGTATATAGGATGGGTTCATCTCATATATATTTACTGGAATTAGTTTTCAAATGCCAATTTAGCTAAAATAAACAAATAATTAATTATTAATTTACCATTTTGATTTTATTCATGTCATTCTAATGTTTATTATTATTTATTTTAAAAAGCTTTATGTAGTTTAATGGATGTGTTTTGTGCATAAAGACACAAAAAGTTGCATAACTTGTGACAAATCAACATTATAGTGTTAGAAATATTTTAGGATGTAAATAAATAAGGAGTTGGTTTAAAGACATGAAAACATTGTTTTTAAGATGTATATTTGTCACATACATAGACAATACTTCTATGATATAACTAACCCCTCTAAACATGTAAAAGAATGAGAAGATAAGACAAAGGAAAGAAAAATTATTTTTTTATTGTATATTTTTTGTTTTTTGTGTAGTAACAAACATTAATAGATTTGAAAACATTATGATTGTAAATGAAACATTATGTCTTTTAATATTATGATTGTAAATGAAATTATATGATTATTAATGAAATAATTATATATTTTATTTTAAACTGAATAACTGTTATTCAGTTTTATCTCAACAGTCATAAATATCAAAATTAATTATGAAAATTAAAAAAATTAAATAAAAAATGAATTAATTTCTTTGATATTTTAAGTTCTAAATACAAGTGTCATCTTTTGATATTATAAATATCATATAATAGCACTAAGAAGCTCACTAAAAAGTTTTTCTATCATAATTTTCACTTAATTTACTATACAATAGAAATTTATACTTGTAAATATTAATTAGAAGAAAATGTTTCTTTTCAATTTAAAATCCATGAAAATAAATATCAAACATCAACAATCCCCCACAAGTTTATAATGAAGGTCAAGTGACATTAGTTTAAATTCGAAAATGAAGAATACAAACAAAATTGAAAATGCTTGCGTGCCTGGTTAGTTCACTAGGAATTATTATAAGCATGGGAACGTATTATCTCAATAATAGAATGAATAAATTAACACCCTATGGTTATCAATTCAGCTCTATGTATATGGGGTAACCTCATATTCAACCACCCCTCCCCCACGCCAGCGACCCCCAGAATAGTGGCAGCAGGTTGGGAACAAATTTAAGGTTACCCAAAAAAAAAAGTCAAGGCTTGCAATTCTCTTTGTAAGTAATAACTTTATAAGCAATTACTTTATAGATAATAATCAAATAAATTTGTAATTTTCTTTGTAATTAGTAGAATTTCAATTTTAATTTTATAAATTAAAATTATCAAAAAGATATTCCATTATTCAGGAGTTCGAATTCGTGCATGTAATCATAATATGAATTACTCTATAAATATATGTATTTATTTATTAAGTTATTAAGTTTAATTTATATTCAAATTGTTTTAATTGTTTCATTACTTTTTCAGTTGAATTACTATTTGTGTGAAGTGGATTTGATCAGATTGATACTTATATAACTTTATAATACAAATTTAGAATTATGTAAGTAGATCTAGGACAATATCCAGAGTCAGTTAATCGAGAACTTTAGATTTCAAACCAGTTAACTTACTTTAATCTTAAGTCCGTGAAGTTCGCTTAATAGAGGCAGACATAAAAAAGTCTACATCAAACAATTGATGATCATATTTAATTTTTTAGAATTATAGCATTGAAGAAATCAAAATTACCAGAATTAGTTTTTAGTTTTCAAAAACTAATATCTCAATTTTAGTTTTTAGTTAGATGATCTATTTACTGGAATTAGTTTTCAAATGTCAATTTAGCTAAAATAAGCAATTAATTAATTAATTTACCGGTTTGATTTTATTCATGTAATCCTAATGTTTATTATTATTTATTTTAAAAAGCTTTATGTAGTTTAACTGATGTGTTTTGTTAATAAAGACACAAAAAGTTGCGTAACTTGTGACAAATCAACATTATAGTGTTAGAACTATTTCAGGATAAAAACAAATAAGAAGTTGGCTTAAAGACATGAAAATACTATTTTTAAGGTGTTTATTTATCTCATACAGAAACAATACCTTTAGGATACAACTAATCCCTTTAAACTTGTAAAAGAAAGAGAAGATAATACAAAGAAAATAAAATTTGTTTTTTTATTGTTTTTTTTTTTTGTGTAGGAAAAAGTTTTAATAGATTTGAAAACATTATAATAAAACATTATGTCTTTTAATATTATGATTGTAAATGAAATTATATGACTGTTGATAAAATAATTATATATTTTAAATTAAACTAAATAGTTGCTATTTAGTTTTATCTTAACAAACACAAATGTCAAAATTAATTATGAAAATTAAAGAAATTAAATATAAAATAAATTAATTTCTCTGACATATTAAGTTTCAAGTGCAAGTGTCATCTTTTAATATTATTAATGTTTATATAATAGTATTAAGAAGCCTGTTAAGAAAGTTTTTCCATCGTGACTTTCACTTAATTTATTATACAATAGAAATCCACATTATAAAAACTAAGAAGGAAATGTTTCTTTTCAATTTAAAATCCATGAAAATAAATATCAAATCTTAATAATCCCCCACAAATTTCTAATGAATGTCATGTGACATTAATTAAATTAAAAAATGAATAATACAAACAAAATTGAACATGCTTGCGTGCTTGGTTAGTTCACTAGGAATTATTATAAGCGTGGGAACGCATTATCTCAATAATAGAATGAATAAATTAACACCCTATGCTTATCAATTCAGCTCAGCTCTATGTATATGGGGTAACCTGATATTCAACCCCCCCTCCCCCACCCACGCCAGCCGCCCCCCTGTAAAAGAATAAGGATAAAGACAAAAGAAATATAATTTGTTTTTTTTTATTGTATTTTTTTTTGTTTTCTATGTAATAACAAGTTTTAATAAATTTAAAAAAATTATAATGAAACATTATGTCTTTTAATATTATGATCGTAAATGAAATTATATGACTGTTGATGAAACAATTATATATTTTAGATTAAACTGAATAGCTACTATTCAGTTTTGTCTCAACAGACACAAATGTCAAAATTAATTATGAAAATTAAAGAAATTAAATAAAAAATGAATTAATTTCTCTTACATATTAAATTCCAAGTGCAAGTGTCGTGTCATCTTTTAATATTATAAATGTCTATATAATAGCATTAGAAAGCCCACTAAGAAAGTCTTTCCATCGTGACTTTCACTTAATTTACTATACAATAGAAATCGATACTTATAAACACTTATGAGGAAGTGTTTCTCTTTGCAATTTAAAATCCATAAAAATAAATATCAAACATCAACAATCCTCTACAAGTTTATAATGAATATCATGTGACATTAGTTTAAATTCAAAAATGAAGAATACAAACAAAATTGAAAATGCTTGCATGTTTGGTTAGTTCACTAGGAATTATTATAAGCATAGGAACGTAATATATTAATTAGTTAAGGAGTCTTCTTGTTTGTTGATGGCTCGACTCCATGCCCCTCTCTGCATGATTTGTCCAGTACGATTTATGCTGCCTCTGCTACCTTCAATTCTAGCCCTTCCCAAGCGTTTCTGACTTGGAAACAACAAGACCAGCTCATCCTTAGTGTTGTGATGTCCTCTCTCTCGATTGATGTTCTCCATCTTGTTGTTACTTATTTTTGGGCCCCACATACTGGAGATGGTGTGTATCCCTCTTGAACAAAATGCAGGAGTTTAGTTCATGGTTGATGAAAAATTGACAAAAGCAGAGAAGAAAGGAATGTTTTTTGAACCCTGTTTTAGCTGTTTTCTACTCTCTTCATCCTTCCCCTTCGTTGCCGGAATCGTCAGGATTCTTAGATTAATTAGGAGTCTTTGTGATGCTAAACTTGTCCCTTCCTTATCTGGTCTTTAAATTTGGATAAATCCCTCAGAATTTGCACTAAAAAATCATTCTGCTGTTGTTACAATTCAGTTGTAAAACAAATTTTGTTCCAACTTAGACTTTGATTCTAATTTGGTTTCGTGCAATATCTGACCATCCCAACTATATTCTATCTTTTATGACATGTTAAAGAATATATCTGCACCATTATTGGGTCCTAGGGCCCACGGTTCTTATGTCAGACTCTCAATGATATGGGGATGCTCGACATTGTTAATTTTCCGAATGAGATCAAGAGATCTTTTTGACCAACTAGATTGCGGCCAGATTCTGTTCTTCAAAATGAATTTATCTCACTTTGAACCCTTCATGAAATTTGTAGTCCTGTACATTTAGATGAATTTGGGGTTTTGAATTGCCTAATTTTGATATCAGAAGCTCAAGATATTCCTTTTTGAATATCAAATGTGAAATCAGCGAATCCTGCCGCGAGAAAGGTTTAGGCACGAGTTCGCAAGTCTGATTCGAGGGATTACGGGCCACTGTGAATGACTTTTTTGGATCAAGGACTGAATTGAAAAGTGTCAAAATGAGGGATTTAATCGAAGATGAAATTAGAAGGAAATGGGCTGGTTTTTAAGAAGTTGAAGAGGGGGACTGGATCATTAGAAAATGACAGGAATTCTAACACGCCGGATAAAGAAATAAGACTTTGCAGCATGCACTCCTCCCCATCTGATTTCTTTCCTTTTCTCTGCAACTTCCTGCTAGTTTCTAGGATTCTCTCACTTGATTTTTGAGGGCTGCAGACCATGTTTTTTCTACCTCATTCAAAAGAAAACAGTTGGTGCCTCACTGTGCCAGCTAATGAAGGAAAGAAAGGAGTTGTACCACCCTTTGATCGTTGGAAAGTAATTGCTGGAATCCTAGAATATGAATTATAATATTTCAGTTTCCTCATTTGCGTTATTCGATTGGAAATCAGCCGAGATTTGCATCCTAGATTAGTGTATTTTGTTTCCTAAATAGAGTTGTTGTTTAGGCTATATAAACCGCCTCTATTGGGAAAAGAAGGGTGGAAGAAAGAAAAAGATGGAAAGAGGGAGAGTGTAAGAGAGAAAAAAACAGAGAGAGGGAGAAACAGTGAGAAAGCATAGGGGAGAGAAGAGGAAAGAGAGGAGATAACACAGAAGGAAACACAAAGAAAGGCTGAATAAGGAGATAGGAACAGAAGAGTAAAGGAATAGAAACAAACTGAACGGCGAAGCAAAGAACACAGATAGTAGAGGAGGTTAGCACCACCATCGTCTTCATCTCTCCAGAACCAGGTATGTTCATTTCCATTCTCAGTCTCTAAAAATGATGCATGTTAGTGCATGAAAAACAAAAACAAAACTCAAGAAAGCCAACACCAGAATCATCATTCATCAGTTGCTAGTAATCTTGTGCCCAACACCAGAATCATCATTCTTCAGTTGATAGTAATCATGTGCCTGCGTTTTTGCTATTTGGAAAAACGAGCATGAACAGTGCAAATTTAAAATTGTACGCGTGCATGGCCTATTTCGGTCACTAGCTTAGGCCAGTGACAAGGTTAGGCTGGCTGGGTCCAGCCCAGCCACACGAGCTTGCTGAGTCCAGCCCTCCACATGGGCCGGGCTGGGCCCACGTTGAAAAAAAAAGAGGAAATTTTCTTTAAAAAAAATTATTTAAAAAAATGTCATTTTCCCGCGTATTTTTCTACTGAATTTTGTTTGATATTGGTTTGTATTTTTATACCGTAAAGATACAAATCCAGTATTAAAATACCCAATTTTCATAAAAAACATTGAAAAATAAAAAAAATTGTTTTTTTTTTTGTTTTCATGCATACAACCAAGTATCTCAAAGACAAAAATATATCATATTTTCATACAAACAAAAATTCAAAAATATTGCATTAGCATGCATTTTGGCTTTAATAACTAGTTTATTAAAGTCCATGAAAAAAATTATTTTGTTTTTTTTTGTATATGGGGTTACGACTTTATATGTAAGACATATTCCGGATATTAAATTCTTTTGTTAATGTTAGAACGGTTAGGTTTTACCCGATAAGATATGGATCTCCTTACCGATGAGGACTTTTCTTAATTCATAGACAGACCAACAACTTGAAAATACAACAAGATCTTAGATTTTACTAGACAATAAAATAATGCAGCTTACCTTAGGTAGGGCATATTTGGGGTGCTAACACCTTCCCTTTACGTAACCAGTCTCATACCCGATCTCTAAGACCAATTAGGATTCCTAGTGACCAAAATACTAGGTGGCGACTCTCATTCCATTTTTCCACTGATAAGAGACAAGAATTCCTTGTCTCCCGCCGCAACTCCGCATTTACGTGTGACACATCTCGTGGTTGATTGCCTAACTTCTGCTAGTTTTTTAGCACGCTTGAACATGCTCTCACCTCCCCGTCCAACTCTTGGATCATGCAATTTCATAACTCTCTTCAAGATCTTTGACAAGGTGATGATATTGTCACTCTTTACTTGCAACGCACTAAAGTTTTGTTTGATTAATTAGTTGTTATTGACATACCTATTTCCCTCACTGATTTCAACTTATATGTGTTTCGAGGACTTCGTGGTGAATTTTGCGATTTAGTTACATCATAGCTCTCTTCCATCCATTCCGCCTGTTGCCCACACTGCGCAGCCCCCCTTAACCTATGCTGCCTATCGTGGTTTTTCTAGGTCTATTGGCAGTGGTTTCATGGCTCATCAGGGCAGAGGAAGAAGGGGTGGCTAGCGGCATCCTCAAATCAATTTTCCTCAGTCCAGCGGTCAGTATTTTCGTGGCGCTGGTGGTGGTTCTCCTTGGCAGCAAAATCGCAGTCATAGTGGACAGTAGCAGCAACATCAACAACGGTCTGCAGCAACAAATCAATGCCCATGACAATAAATAAAATGGTAGCTTTGCAACATCTATGGACACTCTACACAACAGTGTTCCCAGCTTGTCCATCATGGAAATCCAGCCTCGACCAACCTTTTCTTTAGTGTTGCGTCAACAAAAAATTCTGCCACTTGGTTTCCTAACAAAGGTGCGAATAACCACGTTACTCCAGATATTACCAGTATGACACACGCAAAACCCTTTCTTGGTAATGATCAATTGCATGTTGGTGATGGTAAGGGACTTGTTGTATCTAATATCGCACATAATATCTTGCATACACCAAAACAAGTATTCACCTTGTCCAATATATTGCATGTTCCATACATTAAAAAAATATTACTATCTGTTCAACAATTTTATCGTGAGAATTATGTCTTTTTTGAATTTCACTCTTCTGTTTTCTATGTCAAGGATCTCATCACCAAGGAAGTTCTTCTTTCCGGTCAAAGTAAAGATGGCCTTTATGTCATTTCAGAGTCTTCTGCCACATCTATGCCGCAAGCTTTTCTGTCTACTAGCTTGCCTACTTCTGTTGATATTTGGCATCCTCGACTCGATCATCTCAATTCACTTATTCTAAGTTTCTTAGCGTCTAATAAAAATGTTGTTTGTACCTCTCATCATCTTAATTTTCAATGTCAAGCTTGTCCGTTAGGAAAATCCTCTTGTTTGTCTTTAGGACCCACGGGCCATAAAACTTATGCTCCTCTTGAACTTATTTTCAGTGATTTTGGGGCCTTGCTCCTATGATATCTTTTGATGGTTTTTTTTTTATTTTATCATATTTATGAATGAACATATAAAACTTATTTGGGTTTACCCTATTGCTGTAAAATCAGATGTATTCAATGTGTTTCATCAATTTCAAATATTTATTGAACGTCAGCTCTCTTGCAAAATCAAATATATTCAAACAGACTGGGGTGGTGAATATCGTACATTAAATTTCTTTTTCAAAACCATCGGTATTCATCATTGCCTCATATGTCTATATACACATGAACATAATGGTATTATTGAGTGTCATCATCATCATATTGTTGAAACTGGTCTTACTCTTCTTGGCTAATGTAAGGCACCTCTAAAATTTTGGACCATACTTTTACATGCATACATGAACATGATTAAGGCATTCTTTGTTATGTACCTTATATAGTCTAACAACCCACCTTTGGATAAAATTTTCCATTGAGACCCCTTTTGAGCTGATAGACTTTTTCTTTGAATATAAACCCACATTACAAGTTGTAAACCACATAGTTTCTCACCCAAGCCATAGAACTAGTGGAGCATCATACATCATTATATAAGCATGGGAATACATGAAATAAGTGTAGGGTGTTTTAAATTCAGAAGGGCTATGTCAAATGCAGAAGAGTGAAAAAAAAAAGAAAAAAATGACAAAAAAAAGGTCTTGTGAAGGTTTGAAGCTTCAAAAAGGTAAAAAATCATCTTCTAGTTTGAACCAAAATCTTGTTCTGTTGTACAATCAATTTTCCAATAAAGAAGGATAATGTAGCTTTAATTTTTGCCAAGTTCAAAATGGCTTGAAGAAGTGTTTAACATTCTATGTCTTGTTTTGAGATATTTTGTTTCATTGGTTTTGACAACTTTAAACTACCTTACCAAAGATTTCCTACCTTGAATCAAGCCAAATTACAACCCTAATTGGAAAGACCTTATGATTTGTGAAATGCATGTAATCTAAATGGTGGAAAGTGAGATGATTTGTAAGCTTATGATAGATCATTTCCAATGAAATGAATTGGAGTGAAATACTAACCTTTCAAACACATTAAAATTGAGTGATTATTCCTATGAGGTCTCTTATTTGGTTGTTTTATTCTGAAGTAAAATTGCTTGTTAAACAGTTTTAAAGTTATTGGAATTTTATTCATGATATGTTATAATGTTATGAGAGTTTAATTGTTGTTCATTTATGGCATTACATTTTTGACATTGGAAATTAAAGTTAAAAGTTTGCTCGAGAACGTGCAAAAGCTAAGTGTGAGGGAATTTGATGAGTGTAAAATATACATATGCTTTAACTCCTTTTACACTATGCTTTCTAATGTATTTTGATCTTATTTGAGTTTATTGGAAGTTATATTTATGATTTTGGCATGCCTAAGAGACTTTGTGAATTAATTGTTAAGATTAGAAATTCTGTATTTCATGTTTTGGACCTAGCTTCTTGTGACATGTGTTTCGCCAAGTTAGAGTTTCAGAATGAGAACGTGGGCTTAATCTAAGTCGAAGTACTCATGTCAAGCTTTTCAAGAAGGTATCATGGGAAAAAATCTAATCAGACCTGGAAACTCGGGCCAAAATCCTACTCACAGCATGATTCTCTACTTTCACACTAGATATTCAAATAAGAATATCTTGAGCTTTAGATATCGAAATTAGACGATTTAAAAGCCCAAATTCATTTACACATCCAAGACTAAAACTTTCATGAGAACTCTAAGTCAGATAAAATTCTTTTGAAGGCCAAAATCCGAACGCAATTTGGAGGATGAGATGGGTCTCCTGATTTGATAAAGAAACTAACGACGTTGAGCATTCTACTACGGTTGAGAGTCAGACATAAAAATGGTGGGTCTTATGACCCAAGAAAGGTTTAGATCAAGCCTCTAACATGTAATGAATTAAATAATACATCTAGTATGGTTAAATATTATAAGAAACCAAGTCAAAAACAAATTATAAGTTGCAATAAAGTTGGAATTACAATAAAATTGTGACAGCAACAGAGTTAGTTTTCAACACAAATTCTGAGAGATTTATTCAACTTTAAGGACCACATAAAGAAGGAACAAATTAAGTATCATGAAGAACTCTAATTAGCCTAATAATCCTGAAGAAATTCGACAGCCAAGGGAGAGGAAAATTAGTGTAGAACACATCTGAAACAGGGTTCGAAAAACATTTATTTCTTCTATACTTTTGTCAAATTTCTAGCAACTATGAACTAAACTTCTAAATTCAGTTCCAGAGGGATATACACCATCTCCATTAGCAAGTTCTGAGAAGTAGCATTATCATTGTAATTCTTTCAGATTCAATTATCTATTTTTCCTTGTTTAGAATTATGTTATTGATTATTATTCAAGCTTATTGAATTATTTTGAGATGGCATATATGCTTTCTAGTTTCTTTCAATCTATAATTATTGTTAGGGACTAGAGTAAGAAGCTAAAGAATTAATTTGATTGTTGTAACTCTCATCTTGATTTATCATCGAAGAATAAACCAAGTTAAATCGTCAAGCTTTTGAACGTTTGCTTAGAATAAACACAAAGATTTTATTCCTAAGACTATTGCTGAGTGAATGAAAATTGCTTTCAATTACATTCGCTTGTTGGTAAGAAATTGATTAGAGAGCTTCTCCTAATTAATGTACTCGTAATCTCATTGATTTCCCTTAGTTTTAAAGAATATAAAATTTATTTGCTTGACGTGAAAGAATATTTATTTTACTTCAATGATCAACAAACTTATAGGAATGGATGTGTGGACCCTTAAACTGATTTGATGGCATATCAATTTATTATGTTTGGAATTAGTGTTTCTTGAATTTTTCATTAAAATCCCCTGTTCTTTCTTATTTCAATATATTGTAAGAAGATTAAATGAAATTTCCCTTGGCTTCGACCTGGTTTTCATGATCATACTATAAATTTATTTTCTTTGCGGTAGTTAAGTCAGATTTTTTTTTTTCGTAGTTCTGACGACCAACCAATATATCTAGGTTCCTATTATAGAAGAGGACATCCATAAAACTACCATTAGATGTCTAGGCTCAGTTAGAGCATATGAATGAGTAATGATTCCTTCTGGGCTGAAAAACGTAGGGGTTGTATATCATAGGGCAAGGAATATGATTTTTCATGATTTGATCGGTAAAAAATAGAAGTCCACATCAATGATGTGGTGATTAAGTCAAATGTGTTTAGAGAACATATGGATGACTTACAAAAAAAACTTTTGATGGGATGAACAAATTTGATTTAAAAATGAATCCCTCGAAATGTGCTTTTAGAGTTGCAATAGGGAATTTCTTAGGATTTTTCATTCATAATAAAGGAATATAAGTTGAGACAAAATAAAGCACAAGCAATTTTAACAGCAAAACCTCATACTAACACGAAAGAGTTCTTAAACTTATTGTTGCACGTGTGCAGCGTCACGGCGAACGTCCTCCACACTCAAATGTGCGTGTGTATATGAAAAATATGGGAGACAAGGAATTCTTGTCTCTTATCAGTGTAAAATGGAATGGGAGTCGTCACCTAGTATTTTGGTCATAAGAAACCCTAACTTGTCTTAGAGATTGGGTACGGAGACTGGTTGCGTAAAGGGAAGGTATTAGCACCCCAAATACGCCCTACCTAAGGTAAGTTGTATTGTTTTATTTGTTTGATCAAAATCTAGGTTTGGTAGCGTTTTCTAATTGTTGGTCCTGTCTGTCTAAAATTCAAGAAAAACCCTCCTCAATAAGAAGGTTCTTATCTTATAGGGTAAGACCTAACCGTTCTAATGTATATAAAAGAACTATTGTTTTAATATCGGGAATATGCTTTACGCGTAAATTCGTAATCCCTAATATAAAGAGAAACAAAATATTTTTTTTGGATTTTTTTGAAATATTAGCCAAATTCTCGTGACTTTAATAAACTGGTTATTAAAGCCAAAATGCATGATAAAACATTTTTTTTTGAATTTTTCTTTGTTGTATGATATGAGTTTTTTAGCTTTGAGAGATTTGGCCGTACGAATAAAAACAAAAACATTTTTTTAAAAACAATTTGACAAAAACCGGGTATTTGAATACCAAATTTGTATTTGTATGATGTAAAAATACAAATTAATATTAAGCAAAATTTAGTATAAAAATACGCGGAAGAATCACACATTCTTGAAAAAAAAAATTTGAAAATTTTTTTGGGACCGGGCTAGAACCGGCCCACTCATTTTGGGCTGGGAACAGTGGAGACGGTGCAGTGAAGAGGAGAAGAAGAAGGAAGAGGGGCGGGCCTGCAGTGGCTTCAAGGCGGTGCTGCTGGCGGTTTCTGACCGGAGAACGGCTTGGACGGTGGCCGGCTTTTCTTCTTCTTCTCCGCGTCTTTTTTCCTGCTCTGTGCTTCTCTGTTTCTGTTTTTTTCTGTGCTTCTTCTTCTCGCCGCTTCTGTCTCCTGCTTATCCTTTCTTCTTGTGTTTCTAATGGTGGCTGCTGTTGTGGGCGGAGCGATGGTGGTCCCAGGCGGAGATGCTGCAGTTTGTTTTCTTCTTCCCCGTGCAGAGGCGCAAGCCTCTGTTTCTCTGTATTTTTCTTCCTCTCACTTTTCTGCCTCTTCTTCTATTTTTGGACGTTGATGGTGCTGTCGAGGGTGACTGGGAGGAACAGTGGAGGCGATGGTGGTTCTTCTCTACGGTGGCAGGCAGTGTCTGCTGCTGTTTTTCCGCCTGTGCAGAGGTGCCGGCTCCTTCTTCTTCAAGGGTGTTGCAGCAGGGAAGGAAGATGGTGGGAGGCTGCCGGCGGTTGCTGACCAGTGGATTTGCTGTGGGGGGCGCCGGTGAGGAGTAGAGGCAAGCTGCTGCAATTTTTCTTTTCCCCTGCGTGTTTCCTCTGTCAACAATGTTCTCCTCTCTTTGTTCCTTCTCAAATCTCTCCTCTGTTTTTTTTTACACTCTCCTTTCTCTCGTCTTGCTCCCCTCTCTGCCACTACCCTTCTCTCCTTCTCCAAAATTTTGCCACCCCTGGTGTTCCTCTCTTTCTCAAAAAATCGTCCCCCTCTCTGGTTCTGTTCTCTTCCCTGTATTTATAGGCAGCCGGGGGAGAGGTTCACCATACCCTGTCCAAGTGCAGGGCATGGTGGCGTGGGAGTTGCAGGGTATGGTTGTGTAGGTGTGGGTATGGGTCATGCGGGATTTTTGGGCAAGTGGGGTGGAGAGAGAGAGGAGAAGAATAGCGGGAAACAAAGATTTAAAATCTTCTTCTTCCCTGCCTCTGCATGCGCAGGGAAGAAGAAGCTGCACCGTGCCGTTCAAAACGGCATCGTGCAGTATTTTTTTTTTTTTTGGTTTCAAGAAAAAGAAAAAAAAAATTGGAAGTGAAAAAAAATAGATTATGACACTTATATGGGTCATTAAGTCATTTAAGGAGATTTATTGCTAACATTGGAGGAAAAACCAAAGTATTCACACATTTATTTAAGCTCAAGTCATAAATAAAGTTTGAATGGAGAGAAGAACATCAAGATGCATTTAACAAAATCAAATATTATCTAACTAATTCATCAATGTTAGTTCTTCCAGAAATGAGAAACCATTGAAGTTATACATTGTAATAATAGAAAATTCAATTTGAAGCTTATTAGTCGAAGATCATAAATGGGGTCAAAAGCAAGCTATATTCCTGACAAAAGTACATTGCAGATACTTTCTGATGCAAAAGTTATATTTGTCCTTGTATTATGTTTTTTGATTGTTGTCCAACCACCAAAATTAATTCTTACTTTTCTATCTTTTTAAAGAATTGATTTTAATAAAAGCCAAGTTAAACCCAAAAGAAATTATGTCAATTCTCCTTACAAGAAATTGAAATAAATATTGGGGATTAATAAGAAAACTAAAAAAAATTGAAATTTTAAAAAGAAAATGTAAAAGACAATTCAGTGTTTATATGCTTGGTTCAAAGAGATTATTCATTCAACGAATTATATTTTTTTCGAAGTAAAATAAGTATTCTTTTAATTCAAACAAGTACTTAAATTCTTTTAAGCAAAGCAGATCGAAAAATATAAATTAATTAGAAAAATCTCCTAATTAATTCATTAATATCACTCGAATTAAAGATTGGAAAGCAATTTTTATATTCAGTTATGAAGGCCTTCTATAGTGAAAAACAGTCAAGTATTCCAAGCTATTGTTAAGCAGCTTAATGATTTTTACTTGTCTTATTCTTTTAACCTAAAATTTAAATCAACCAAATTCATTTATTTTTGTTCCTTCTTAATCCAAATCAACAATTACAGATTGAAAATTCATAAAAAAAAAAAAAACATGCTTGCTGTATAAACCATTCAAAAAGCTTGAATGAAGATAATAGCTTACACACAAAATTTAGGCAAGATAAGAACTTGAATGTTAAGAAATAAAGTTGGTAATATCTGCTCTCACAATCTAAAACAATAATGGAACAAAAAATTTTTGATTTGAAAGCCAAAGTATAGTTTATAACTGCTGGAAAATTAAAAAGAAAAAGAAAAAAAGAAAATAGCACTCTTCTATCCCCTTGGTTCTACCATGATTGGTTTCCTTTATTCTCTCCCTTAACTACTTTCTTTTATTAGGATTCTTTAATATTACTTAATTCCTTCCTCATTATCTGGTCATTAAGGTTGGTTAAATCCCTAAAGCGCCTTTCTTTATTGTCTTTGGCTAGACATAGTTTTTTTCATGTCATGCATGCATGTAGATTGGATCAGCCAGTTTAACTTCCTTCTCAATAGTGTCTCTAAAATTCTCAACAAAAGACCTAAGTTTGTGGCCATTCACCTTGAAAACTTTGTTAGTTTCATTGCTTTTGATTTCAATAGCACCATGAGAAAAAACATTTAAAACAATAAATGGTCCAATCCATCTAAATCATAATTTTCCAGGCATGAATTTTAATCTAGAGTTGAAAAGTAATACTTTCTGCCCAATAAAAAATTATTTGCACTGTAAAAACTTATCATGAAGATATTTGGTTCACTCTTTATATAGCCTTGCATTTTTATATGCTTCCAATTGAATTTCTTCAAGTTCTTGCAGCTCAAACTTCTGTTCTTCTCCCGTCTTTTTAGCATCAAGATTACATTGTTTCACTGCCTAGAAGGCATGATGTTCAATTTCTACCAAAACCAACCTATATGGTGACATTCCAATTGGAGTTTTGTATGTTATGTGGTATGCCTAAAGTGCATCTTCTAAATGTAGGCTCCAATCCTTTCGATTGGGGTTCACCATCTTTTCCAAGATGTGTTTTAGTTCTCAGTTTGAAACCTTAGCTTGGTCGTTGGTTTGTGGGTGGTAAGTTGTGGCTACTCGATGATGTGCTCCATACTTTCATATCAATGCTTCAACAGTTCAGTTGCAAAAATGGGTGCCTTGATCACTTATCATTGCTCTTGGAATTCCAAACCTACTGAAAATGTTAGATTTGAAAAATCCTATAACAACTTTAGAATCGTTAGTACGGGTAGCCTTTGCTTCTATCCATTTTGAAACATAATCCACAAAAAACAAAATGTAAATAAAACCAAAAGAACTAGGAAAGTGTCCCACAAAATACATGCCCCATACATAAAAAAAATCTCACAATATAAAATAGGAGTTTATGGCATTTCATTCCTATAGGATAAACCACCCATTTTTTGATATTTTTTTGCAACTCTTGCAACATTGGTAAGCATCCCTAAAAAGAGTTTCCCAATAAAACCCACTGTCTAAGATTTTCCTGGTTGTTCTTTTGAGTCCAAAATGCCCTCCACATGTATGATTATGACAATAAGTAAGAATGGAATGAATTTCATCGTTAGTTACACATTGACGAATATTATGGTCAAAATTTATTTTCCAAAAGTATGGTTCATCCCATATATAATACTTAGAGTCTTTTTTATTTTGTCTTTGTTTTCCTTATTCAAATCATTAGATAACATTCTAGTAACTATCAAATTTGCCATATCAACAAACCAAGGTTCCTTACCTTGTAGATGCAGTAGCTTCTCATCAGGGAATGTCTCAGCAATAGGTAATGGATCTTCCTTACACACAAGTCTACTCAAATGATCTACCACAGAGTTATCAACGCCTCTTCGATCTTTGATTTCTAAATCAAACTCTTGCAACAAAAGAATCCAGCGTATGAGTCTCGATTTGGATTCCTTCTTTGCCAATAAATATTTGAGGGCATCATGATTAGAAAAAAAACAATCACTTTAGATCATAATAAATATGATCTAAATTTTTCTACAACAAATATAATAGCTAAAAGCTCATTTTTAGTGGTTGAATAGTTGCATTGAGCAGAGTTCAGCATCCTTGACGTATAACAAATGACATGACTTTTCTTTTCCATTTGTTGGCCAAGTACGACTCCTATAACATAATTACTAGCATCACTCATGATCTCAA
>Ga0325402_1001771_pt1 | contig 18220 bp, 14 predicted proteins | sample PopdelMetagenome_22_FD_207212 | JGI IMG/M metagenome (GOLD analysis project Ga0325402, IMG submission 207212) | Populus deltoides microbial communities from Bellville, Georgia, United States - Xylem-PdKOR-R3 | ecosystem: Host-associated > Plants > Phyllosphere > Stem > Wood/Secondary xylem... | reverse complement strand
ATTTTTTCTTGGAAACATGCAATCATGCCATCTCACATGCACCAGTAATCATAGAGGACAATTTTCTCGAGAAAAGACGAGAAAATTAAAGGGATGGTAGTGGGGTTTGAATTTTTACCAAGGTTTGTGATGGGGTCATTTCAGCGTTGCAAACCACTCGTAAATTATAGAGGACAACTCTCCCTATAGTGTAGACTTGCTACATGGGGAAATTGATTGTTTTGCTGAATTTTGTGGACAACAGGGCCATAAACAAGACTAGACAGATACATCTTCTCAAGGAAGTTCAAAAGCTTCTTTGAGGAGCTGGGGTCTCGAGCAATGAAGGGATGGGGTCTTCACCTTGTTACTATCTGTAAACTTTTTCAAAGGTTAGTAAAAGAAAACGCAAATTACATTGATTCCATTGCACCAAATTTGTTTTTTTTTTTGTTTTTTAATTTCTGAAGCTACATTAGTCACTAGTTTTGGTGCAATCTAGTTGAATTTAGAGGTGATCAATTCAACTCTTTGGTTAAAAAATTATGAGACATGATTTTCGTCATTTAATCCGACTGACATATATTGTAATAAAAACAAGTATAGTTTTTCATTTGACTATTGAATTGAACTGAAATTTAACTAATAATTTCTAAAGATGTATAATTTTCTCATAGTTTTGTCTACAATGTTCTGTCCAATTTAGATGGAAATGAACAAATATTTAATACAATTTTAGAAACATGAAGCATTGATTTACACGGAAAAAAAATTATATTATATGACAACACAAGTCTTTGTTTCAAGGTGGAATGGGTTATCAGGTGACAGAAGCCATAGGTCCATTTCTTCAGACACATGGAAGGAAAAATGGACCAGAAAAGTAGATATGCTCATCTGGGTCTTCCATTTTCAAGAAAATCATGCATTAAGCAAGGAATAATTGTCAGAAATAGATCATCTTTAACCATTTTTAAGGTATCGATTGCCAAGCTCAGAAGAATTGTCCTCTCACGTCTTCATGGACCACTTGAAACCGAAAGCAAACACAAAAATGTGGCATTAACGCAGTCTGTGGATCACATCTATTCATCTTGAGAATGACACGCCCTTTGCCTTCGCCATCTAACCACCATGTCTAAATTCACACCAAAATTAAGATTCCTGCACATGAAATCCGTCAAACAGGTTCACGACACGTCTCAAGCTACAGTACAATAATGCAGGTTTTGGATATCCTTTAGCAATGGTGGTCAGCATTTCCTCATCCTGACAAATTTTTTCAAGGGTTTAGGATGTCCTTTAGCAAATTAGACCGCACGCGCTTTTAAAACGCATCTAGAAGCACAAGCAGAAGCTACCAGCCTCTCATCCCACAAATGCTGAAAGCCAATCAAACCCCATTATTCGATTCTGCAGGTGATGCTGATAGTCTGTGTAAATGTTACAGTTGCCACTAGAGGAAATTCATAACACATAGCAAGTTAACTCTAAGCACAAAGTCACTAAATATTATATTACCATCTGGCTAGTTGAAACTCAAGTTTACAATCCATTGAGAAATAGTTTATTTAGTCTCCGTAGTGCTAGATAGTCAGGTGATACACAAACTAATGACAGAGACAGATTAACCATCTTTAAAACAATGTGTGGGTCGGCATGACAAGTGAGACAAGCAATGCAGGCGAGAAGAAATAACTTTTTTATGAAATAATTTTCAATTATCAGTCAAAGCTGGCTTAATGACAATCAAAGCGTTGCTGGCGACAGCTAGTAATGTTTTTGATGATTTTTCACCGACACTGATCTCTGAGAATTCTTGAAGCAGAACAAAAATGGTAGAAAAGGTCAATGTGACCTTACATCTACCTAATGAAAGGGTGCATGAATATTAATCCTTGCAGAGATTCATATTATAATAGGAAAAGATGTATGCGTGTTCCTATCCACTAAAATTCAATACCTATTTACAGAACATCTCTAGTTGTTTGCTGCTGTAAGGAGGGGTGGCTATTTAACCTAACAAGAAGTTCAATACATAGTGCAACTCTACAAAAACAAAATTCCCACCATGGAAGGTAAACTAGTAGATGGCAGAAATGTGGAAAAACCAGTCAGCCCAACATGAAGATACTGGATATCCCCATCACTTTTTACTCTTTATCTTCCTTTATTCTAGCTCTTGATTCCTACAGAACCGTCCAAATCTTGTCAGTGTACAGTGCACTAAACTTGAATACTTGGGTATTTAAGCCGGCCACTCAAAACCAGATTACTAAACAAAATATATGTTTTGTTATGTTATATGGTGTTGGTGCCGACACTCTCAAAGTTGATGGTGAAAGGAACAATTGAGACCCTACAACTGCTATCGCTAATCAACCAGTCCGTGTGAATCCCTTGCAAATCAGTTGGCCCTGCCCTCTTTCAGTCCTCTTAGATGGCAACATTATCGGAATTACATGATGCAATATCACAATCCATTGACATTGAAGGTACTAACTTGGTTTAAATGAAATAGACATTCATGTGAAGACAGGAAAACAAACTTGAAGAAATCGAGAGGCAGGAAGATGAAGACACAGCGTAAAAAACTCACCAGTATAACTATTTTATATTCACTCATCATATTAGGGGTTAAACTCCATATGTTCTTTGCTCATGTGTTATCCTTGGATGAATCAAAACCAGCCTGGGACAGAAATAGGAAACATGTACCGATATGTGAACTTTTTACAGTAAATGGCCAAACTATTGGTCTGTACAATGAGAGAGTGTAGGAAGACAGCATGTACAAGGACTAATAGGCAATATCTTCAGACTATGTTGTTTATTCTATCATGCAGTATGTGTGAGTGAAGCAGCTCTATTCAGTCTCTCGAGGATGCTATTAGCTTTCCTCTTGGCTCTTGAAGTCCCGCTCTCTGCGAGTCTCGAAAGTGTACCATTGGCATTTTCCTCTTCCCTAATGTCCCTCCATTTAGAGTAGTCGTTTAGACAGATTGTGTGTAAAATTGCAACACAATTCTCTTTGTTGCGCTCAGAACTGCTCTCCCTTATAATGCCAAGCAAACAATGAACCGCACCAAGCTCCCCCATTTCCTCAAGAGCTTTCTGATGGCTAGCAAGCATTGCCAGAATAGCCAACAACTCATCAACAAAGATGCAATCCATGATTTTTTTAAGGATTACCCTGACTGCCCCTTCTCGGACAGCCCTACCTTTATTCTCAAGGACAAGACATAGGTTGAATATTGCCGATGCAGCATCCTTCATTGCCAGTGGATGCCCTTCTTCTAAAAGGTCAATTAGAGTTTTGAGAGCACCTGATTTTCCAATAATGAGCTTGTTTGAATCTAGGGCTGACAAGGAGAAGATGGCGGCAGCAGCATTGCTTCTTGTTTCAATAGTTCCAGATTTTACAGATTCAACAAGCAGAGGGATGACAAGTGGATTTTCTGCAGCTAGCCGTTTATTATTGTCATGAATGGAGAGGTTCAAAACTGTTGTGATCAAATCTTCTTGCAGATCAGGGTGAGTGTTAGCTCTGCCTGGTGATAGTGGATTGAGCAATTTTGGAATGGCATCAGTTGAGTCACTGAAAAGGGCCCGGAATGATGGCATCCTTTTAGTAAGCAGCCGAAGCTCTTTTGCAGCTTCCTTTTGATCTGAAAGGGAAGAGGACATCTTTTCAAGCAGTGACTTCAAATGGCCTCTGTCCGCATCAGTACGCACCTCATCATCACCATCCTTCACGGGCTTTGGTAGCTCAATTCCACGCTCCTTGCACCACTGTGAAATCATTTCTCGCACCAAATGATTAGGGGTCAGGATAGTATGAGAAAGGACTTGCTGGGTCTGGGGACACGTTCGGTGCCCTTCATTTAGCCATCTTTGGATGAATGGTAGATCGTAAGTCTAGAAATCAACAAACATTTCAATAAATGAGTGACTCTATACTATAGCCAACAAATCATTGAATAAAAATGAAACCAGCTTGAAATAGCACAGGAATTCAAGTAAAATGAACATGGACTGTTCATTCCTCGTTCTAGCGGCAAGGTCACTATCACAAATACAAATCAGTATAACTCTTCTAGCATCAATCATAGCACAAGAACATCTTCACTATGTTGGTGACAGGTTCATTAATGCTTAAGAACGGGGTCAATTCCTTGTCCTAGTCTGTGAGGCCACTATCCCAAAGATAGATTGGCCATCTGACTAAGTTATCTCAAATATGGAAAATGATGGCAAAAGGTTGAACAAGAAATATCAAGTCTGTATAAAGAATTAAAAATGGAGTTACCTCAGCTCTAATCTCAAAATTATGGATGGAGGAAATGATTTAAAAAAAAAAAAAAACAACCAGATTTTCGCCCACAAAATACCTTTTCTTAATTTTGGGCCAACTTTCTCAAAAGAAAAAAAAATCTTCTACATTGGGTGCTGCAATTCCTTGTTCCAATAAATTTGTTGATAGAAATTAAATACACATAAACCAAAGAAAAAGGTGAAAATCTACACATTCTAAAATTTCAAAAGCAAATCCCAGTGTTCGAAAAATCTCAGTTCTTGCAGAAATACCAACAGATTAATTTTACGCAAATCCAAAGCCTCAACAATTTTGCAGAAGAACCAAAATCCATATGTGCAGAAAACTTGAAAAATCTATAATTCCTAGTGCATGGAAAAACATTCAACTCAAATTCCAGGACAAAATTTAGCATTAAACCCTTAAAATAAATCCCCAAAGATGAAGAATTTTTGCATGCACATTCAAATAGCATCCAAACCAAGAACGATTCAACTTCAAACAACACTCAAATCCAAAAGAAATATAGAAAAAAAATCCCAAATGCATAAATAAAGTAGAGAAGACAAATCTTGATGGTCTCTACCTGTCCAGTAGCCAAGACAACAGGGTCACCCATTATCTCCCTTGAAATGGGACATTTAAATTCTTCAGGGACAACTGTATCATCCACCATCTTCAAAGATTTCTTGAATTTCAATTCTTTCAAGACACTCAAAACCCTCATGGCTTCATCAGTGGCCTCCACTCTATAATCCTCCTCATCAAGAATTGCCTTTACTAGCTTCTCCAATTCTTTCTTTAACTCTGTTGCCTTTGTCACGGCACATGGTATGGTCTCAAGAACTCCACTTTTAGCCATTAAAAAGAAAGAATGCAAAAGAAAAGAGAAAGAAAATCTGATCAGATGGGATTTATGAGTGAAAAAAACTGAAAAAGAAAGTAATATGTTTTGTGTGATTCATCAGTTCTTGTTTCTTTCTTTCTTTCTTTCTTGCAATTTCTTTTGTTTTGATTTCTCTCTCTCTCTCTAAACCCAAAATTCTTTCTCTCTATGCACAGTGAAAAAGGCATAGAATTATGAGAAGGAAAAAGTTGGGCTACTCCACACTTGGACTTTTGAGAGAGATATATTGTCCCCACCGTTATGTGTTTGTCTTTCTTACATGATGTGTCTGTCTCTTGGTGGTACTGGATGGATTTCTGTTGGGTTTTGGAAGCCAATTATTTCTTGCCAAGCAAGCAGTTTTTTTCCCAAGCTTTGCATGCTTGCTAGCTTGGCTTTGTGCCCTCAAATTTTCGTAACTGTGATGGTAAGTTTGTCTTTTCGGTTTAACTTTTTTTTCAAAAAAAAAAAATTAATTATTTTTTATTTAAAAAAATATTAAATTAATATTTATTTACTTATTAAGTTTCTAATACCAGATATATAGAACATGGAAAAAAAACATGAGATTGAAAATTCAACTCAAGTCTTTTTATGTTGAATTAGTCAAATTCAAATCTACGTCTTTATTATTTCCTGAATCTCCACGTACTAATATAACCTCCTATTATCCAGACTGGATATAAACATTCCTCTTCCTACAAACCACAACCTCCATCTACCACACCTCAACTATTTAGAAACCCAGACAACAAAAACTTTCTCCAAAGATAAGGAATCACATGCTATTTTGTTAAAGCAATTTGTAGAGATTGTTCACCACCATGATATCATGCTTTCTAAAAGTAAGATACTCATCTATCAAAAAAAAAATTGAATTTCTTAACATGATCTTTGTAAATGGTGCTTATAACTGGTTAAAAATTGAAAAAATATTTTAACATATTTTTATTTAAAAAATATTTTTATAAGAACACATTTAAGACATCACAACCCAATCTAATGGCATCTTTATAATTACCCTGTAATACCTTTTTTAGAAGAAATAAAAAATCAAAAGAAAATTTATTTTGCTGCAGAAAGAAATATTAATAAAAACAGTGCTTTCAAGGTGAATGAAATTGAAAGTTTAACGATACATTTGTTTCGTATGTTGTAACTCATTTTTGGGTCCCCGCACAAAAAAGATAAAATACAAAAAATTCAAAAAAAAATATATGAGCAAAAAAATAGAACAATGAAAAAAGGATGTCAGAATGTTCAGAAAATGGTCAAAAAAATTGGTTGAGAAGGTTTAAAAATACAAAAATTAAAATTTGACAATATTTTCTTGATTGATGATAGCCCTGTTGACAAAGAAAATTCAATTTGAGGAAGAAAAGTCCAAAATCAGATGTTTATGGACTCAATTAAATTTTATTGAAGATTTAATTGAATTTATGGAGAGTTTGATTGCAAGAAAAATTGATTTTGGAGTTAATTTGGGCTTTAATTGGAAGAAATTAAAGTTCTGGGGTCAAATTATAATTTTTTAGAGTTAATTTGGTCAAATCAGGAGCTTAATTGCATAAATGTTGAAGTTTGATGACCAATCATGGACTTAATTGAAGAAATCCAAAACCAAGGATCAAAATGGAAAAGGAGCGTAAGTAGAGGGGCTGGAATTAAAGTCGGTCAGGGGCCCAATTGAAGAAATTAGAAGTTTATTGCTCAATTGAGGGTCAAATTGCATAATATCAAGACCAAGGACCAAAGTGAAAAAGGTGGCCAACTATAGGGCCACTGTTGGATTTTTGGCAGGGGTGCAATTGCATTGATTTTAAATTAAAATCGCAATTGATAACGCAATTGAACAAGTCACAAATTGGGGACCAGGGCGAAATTTAACATATTTTGCCGCCCTTTCCTTTTAAATGAAACGATGCGTTTTTTTCAAAACGGCGTCGTTTCATGCACTATTCACAAAAAAAAGAGAAGAATATCGAAACGGTGCCGTTGAACGGCATCATCATCTTCTTCCCCTGGACGTGCGAAACAGGGGAAGAAGATGATTTTTCTTCCTTCCTCTGTCACCGCCCTCAATCCTTCCAAAAAGATGCCGACACCTTCAAAAAGACGCCGACACAACCCACTTTTCATGTGTTGAAGGGCGGTGGAGGGGCGGCAGCACAGTGGCCGCCTCAGCCACGTCTCCCTCCCCTGTTTTTGCCTATAAAAACAGGGGAAGGGGAAGAGAACAAAGAAGGGAGGGAAGAGAGGGACTGAGAGGATAAAGAGGAGAGAGAGACAAGAGAAAAAAGCTGAAAAAAGAAGAAGAAGGGAAAAGCAGAAGGAGAACACATAATAGAGGAGAGAGAGAGAAGAGAAACAGCACCGCCGGCCACCAGCGCCGCCGTTTGTCGCCTTTAATAGCACAGCCAACGGTCGCAGTCACCGCAGGTCAGCCCTTCTCCCCTTTTTCTTTCTCCTGCTTCGTTCCTGCAACACCTCCACTGTTCACGTGCATGTGAACAGTGGAGGGCACTGTTCACACGCAGCCTAGCCCGTGTAGTTGGGCCAGGTTCGGCCCAGCCCATGTATTTGGGCCTGATCCGTTCCATTTCAAGAAAAAAAATCAAAAATATTTGTTTCAATGTTTTATAATTTTTCCGCGTAGTTTTTATGTTATTTTGATTAATATCGAGCAGTATTTTACATCGTAAAAATACAAATCCGGTATTAAAATATCCGGTTTTTGTCAAATCTTCCAAAAATAAAATACAAAAAATTTTTTTGAAAAAAGAAATAATGTTTTTGTGCATATGACCAAGTGTCTCAAAGCTAAAAATACTATTGTGTTTTTTCATACACAAAAAAAAAACAATGTTTTAGCATCCATTTTGACTTTAATAACCAGTTTATTAAACTCAAGAGAACACTGGCCAAAATTTCAAAAACAACAAAAATCTTATTTTGTTTGTCTTTTAGTATTCGGGGTATGACATTACAAGTAATGCGTATGCTGAATATTTAATTCATTTTTGGCCAATAGAACTGTTAGGTTTGACCGCATTTTAGGATAAGAACTTTCTTATTGAGGAGGGCTTGTCTTGAACTTTAGACAGACCAACAATTAAAAAACACAAAACAAGACGTTAGATTTGATCAGACAAAACAATGTAGCCTACCTTAGGTAGGGCGTATTTGGAGTGCTAATACCTTCCCTTTATGCAACTAGTCTCCTTACGATCTCTGAGACCAGTTAGGGTTCCTAATAACCAGAATATTAGGTGGTGAATCCCAGTCCATATTTTACTGATAAGAGACAAGAATTCCTTGTCTCTTCATATTTTCCAGAGATAGACCATATTCTATTTTTCCCCGAGAAGGGTGGGTGATCGCCGCACACGTGTGACGTCGTATAACATAAGCTTTTATTAAATAATTTTTTTTTTATTTCTTCACTATGTGGTTCATTGGTAAAATTTATTCAATAGAAAATATTTTAATGTCAAAAAAATAAATTTAAAAACAAGAGAAAACCATTTATATTTCTCTAGAGATGAAAATATCAATACTATCTTTATTATTAAATAATGAATCTTACCATAAATCATTTTTTTTTTATTTTTAATACTTTTTTTATACATACCAAATACCAAATAATTTTTTCAAGTAGTTTTGGATAACATTGTTAAGCAATGAAAAATAATATGTATACTAGAAAGTTATTTGTTAAGTGATTTTATATCTCTATATAATATCTTATTATTATTATTATTATTTCCTAAGATATATATATATATATATATATATATATATATATATATATAATGTAGCTTAGGTAGATTTTCTATTGCAAGGCTCCATATATTATCTTTGAGCTATAACTTTTAAAATTAATATTTTTTTTCATAATTCTTCTACAATCTTTAAGAAGGGGTAATCAATTTATTAAATCAATATGTATTTTTAGAGATTTATATATCCATAATTATATATGTAGATTGCTTTTTTTTTTTCATCTTAATATATTATTGATTTCTCTTTTAAAGAGGTAATTGTTTAGACAAAACTTTTCAAGGTTTCGCCATTTTGATGGCTTTATTTAGCTTTAGAACAAGGTCAATTGAAGATGCTTAAAAGTAATTGGATTTGAATTCACAATGAATAATTGATAAGGACTGATATATAGTATTAGGGACTAAATAGAACATGTATCAATCCCATGTTGTCTATCCAATAGTTATTAAACATGGTTTAGAGATTGATCTAGAAAAGGACTCGGATTACTAAATCAATCTAGATCAATTATTTTTTATTAAAACAATATTATTTCATTTTAAAAAAAACTCTCGATGTTGACCTAACTAAGTATTAACCAAGTTTGGACGGATTAAACTAGTAGCTAAAGATTTAGTTAGATTAAACAGGTTTTATCAAGTTAATATTTTTTTTTCGGATCAACTTAAAAGCTGGTTAGGTTGAGCTCAATAACTTAAAATCTGTTTTTTTTAATTAATTCTTTTATTTTGGTCAATTAATTAAATTGATATATTAAGCCTAAATTGTTTTCAAAACTTATAACAAGTTTCCAATTAATTTATTGAGCACAAATCTTAATTCTAACTAAATTCAATCCATAAAAATTAGTAATATAAACTCAACTCATGAATATATATAATATTTTTAAAAAAAATTAGTAAAACCTGAATTATCTTAATAGAATAACATAATTTATAAAATATCCCACATTGAATAAGATATAATCATGAGCTCAAACCAATTATATCAATGAACACATGAGAAGATCAATCATTTAATGGTATGAAGTCTATAGCCTTTGTCTTTAGGATTTGCCTTTGTATATGCACTCTAACCTAAAGAGTGGGATATGACATTTTCTAGGATAGTACTCGATGAGCACATCGATTAAAACAAAATTGGACAAATTTATCGTCAAGAGAATGTTCCCCCCTCTTTGGTGTTCTAGAGAAATTGACCTCCATATATACTTATGAGATTGTGTCCCTCCAATAATAATAATAATAATAATAATAAAAGAGAGAGAGAGAGAGAGAGTTTTCATATATTGGAAAGAGTATCAAATCATTGAAAATAGAGTATCAAATCCACAAAAGATTGATCGATTAATCAACTAAATATCAAAATTCACTATTCCAATAAAAAAGTGATTAAAGAAGTCATAATGCAAATAAAATAAAATTTAAAATAAAGAATTCACAACAAAATATGAAATAGAAGTGAATGACTCAAAATATTAGAGCATCCGATTTCATCATAATTGATCCGTAATAACTCTTAAATAATACCTGTTAAAAATAATTATCCATGTTGATTATGGGTGATTATTTTCGGTTCGATTTAGTTTTTATAAAAAAATAACCAAACCAAAATTTATTTTTTTAAAAAAAACCAAAACCGAATCGAAACCGGTACCAATTTCGGTTCGGTTCGGTTTTTTAGAATATAAACAGGTTCAAACCGTTTGGCTCAGTTTTTTCAGTTTGACTCTTTTTTTTTTCTGGTTTGACTCGGTTTTTTTCCTGGTTTTTTCGGTTTGGGTTTGGTTTTTTCGGTTTCAGGCTTGTAAAACCAAAACCGAACCGAACCGGTCGGTTTTTTAAAATTCTAATCGGTTTAATTGGTTTTTTTCACAGCTTGGTTTTTTTGATTTTTTTCTATTTTTCTGGTTTAATCTGTTTTTCAGTTTTTTTACTCGATTCTAATGTTGATAGTTGAGATTTCTTAACTTAATCAATATTTTCTCATTAGCATCATTGAAATCACCTTTATATATTATCCCACTAAATATCTTTATGTGCATTTAAATATAAAAACACATTAAGTTTTATGGATTTTAATATAACATAACCACACAATCACGTTAATTTACTTTTAAATTTCATTTAATTTATGATATTAATCACATAAAGAAAATATTATATATTACCTCTTCTTCTTAAGATAAACAAAATTGAACTTATGTAATTTAAATCTAAAATCTCGGCCTGAATAATTATTTTTCTTATCATCTTACTTTATCAATTTTCTAGAGACGTCTAAATCCTTGTAAAATCTTGTAATTGGTGAATATTTGGATCCTATGTGTTAATATTAATAAATTTCTTCGAGGAAGTGAGACTCCCTCAAAGTCATTGATTTTGGAGAAATTTTCTTTTCAATCCTTGATGACTGTTGTGGTTTAACCTATTTTTTATTATTAAAATTTAAATTTTTTTATTTTAAATTAAATTTTAGTGTTTTTAACTCGTTATGATGTACTGATATTAAAAATAAATTTTAAAAAATAAAAAATATTTTAATATATTTTCAAATAAAAAAATACTTTATAAAACAACATATTCTATACTCTTATTTTTTTTAATATAATTATATTATTTTTTTATAAACCCGAATGTAATTTTTTTTTTCTATGCTCTTATTTCTATGTAATGTTTGAGTACCATATAAATTTTCTTTACATGCTTCTCACTTAGAGAAAATATAAAAATTAAAATTAAAAAGGCAAGATCTTATGTGATTGACACGTGTTGAACCACGTGCTGAAAGAGGGCTTGAAACAGAGCATAGATCAATAGATAGGCTTCTAGTGTGGGGTTGAGGGACAAATGGGGCTCGATATAGGTCAGTAGCGCGGGCTGAGGGAAAGTTTGAACTCGTAGATATTATTTTTTTATTTAAAAATATATTAAAATAATATTTTTTTAAAAAAGACTATTTTTAACAAAAAAAAAAAAAAAAAAAAAACTATTTTAAAAAAAATTCAAAATTGGTGGCACTACAAAACAGAGCCATTATTCAGTCTCATATATATATATATATATATATATATATATATATATATATATATATATATATAATCTGCCACCAGACAACACCTGGCAGCTGTCCTGCTGCTGCCCGATGGAATGCTTCACTTGGAATCTTGATGGAACGGGGAAAAATTTGAGGAACTCATCTTTGCTATTTTTATTTTGTCTTCTAAATTTTTGAAAACATAAAAAGAAAATTATTTCTTTAGAATATATTTTTTGAAACAAAATCAACAACTAGTACTGAAATTATTAAAAACCATTTTATTTGGTTTTGAAAATAAAAAACAAAAACAAAAAAAGTTATTTTTTTAACAATTTTTTTAATCAAAACATAAAAATAAAAATAAAAATAAAAATAAAAATGATAATATAGAGAACTTACTTATTTATCAACCAAATAAAGTTTTTCAAAGATTGAGCTTGTGTTATATTGCAAGTATATAAATTGTTTTGCTTGATAAAAATCTGAGAAGGAACATTCTCAGGAGAAAGAGATGATCCAAAAACATTGCTCCCTAGTATTATCATTGATTATGTACTTTAAGACCATTTTATTAGCTAAAAGTAAGATATTAATGTTGTCTCCCACTCTTACTACCACTCTCTTCAATATCTTGATGACATGGAGTTCTGTAATAAAATCACCTTAATCAGATGGGATCATTCATGGCGACATTGAAGCTGCGACCACCTCCCATAAAAAATATAAGCTTTCATCGAACAGTTTAATGGGTTTCTTTGGTTGCTCTTGCTCAATAACAAAATCTGAGATATGATATGGTTCACCTTGCATCAAACCTGGACGACTCAACTTTCCGGATATCCCTTTTTGCTTTGCTCGTCTTTGTTTGCCTTTTCCTTTCTGCTACTGCAAGTTTTTTTTTTTTTTTTTGTTATATAGTTTTGTCTCTGGCTATGTCACCTAAGCTTTCGCTCTATCTTCTACAGTTTCTCTCCTTGGCTGCCTCTTTCACCTCCAAGGTGCTCAATAAATTGTTCTGAGCAGTCGAGAAAAAGAGAGGCTACAACAGTCATGAAGGAACACAAGCTAAAGCGCTGCTTATTTGCAGCAAACCTGCAGTCGCAAGAAATGCCAGAGTTTATATTTTCTTTGAAAGAGAGGGGGGGTTATCATCTCTTTTTTCTGTCCTCTTGGCAAGAAGGTCTATCACCATGTTGTTTTTGTAACGCTCTAACTGTCATGGGGGGCACTTTTGTTAACCACCATCTCATCTTTGATTCACAGATATCAGAATACAAGAACTGTATTTTGGCAAAAGACTTGGACATTTTCAAAACTTCTACAAGCAATTCTCTACGGGGAAGTTCCTCAATAAAACATAAATGAGTAACTTGCCAGAGTTTACATGAAAATGCTGTTATTTCTCATACAAACTCTTAGTATTATCATCTCTTCACACTCCAGAAATACAGTAACAGAAAAGGGACAATAGAGGAAGAATCTAAGGTGAATATTATCCAAGTGCTAGTCTAATCAACATAGAAAAAACAGATAATTAGCAATTTTGAATCCATATTTCATTTGCAAGCACTAAATTGGCAAGAACATATGCGAAACTCCGTTGATTATCATTTTACCTGCTGAAGAAATCACTTTGCTTCATCATCAACCTTCTTGCCATGAAAGACCATCATGAGAAAAGGAGCCAAACAAACTTCAAATATTCTCTGGAAAAAGCTGTTCTTTTGCAATCTACAAGAAGCAATGTGAGCTATAAGAACATTCAAATTAATAAATTATCCATACATATTGTATGCAATAAAAAAGACCCATAAACATTAAGTATCAGCTTTTACCTAGAAAAATAAAATCATAAACAGGTAACCATTCTAAGCAAACCTGTAAACCCTGCCGATTTGGGTTATTTACCAGTTCTTCCATGATAACCAATGACCTTACCATCAAAGCATTGATTGCCAAGGAATTGCATATTTTATTAATCCACAAAGGTACTGATGTCAACACAACAAAATCAGATATGATATACTTCAGATTTTATATACAGTATAAATAACAGAACAGTTACAAGCTGCAATAAGGCATTGTTCTGCTAGAATGTTCCTGTACAATCTTATTTCCTCTTTCACTATGAAAATAACCGAGACATTATTTTTTCACTCAAATGTGACCACTACTTATTCCATCATATATTGGAAAAAAGTACTGGCATTGTATGGGCAGGAGGATAATGAAATCACTGCCTAGACAGTAAGGACCTTAACAATATAGAGAATAAAACAGTCAAGGATACAACGGAGGATACAGATGCAGATAACTTGCTGAAGCCTGATGACTTCCTACTGCAAAGTTGTCCGGACAAAAACTGTTAAAAGCAAGAACTTTTATCTAGTGCAGATAAAACATTTTCCAAAACAATAAAAATAACCACAATAGCTTACCTCACATTCTGAAGTGAGAATTTCTCAAGGTAATCTGCTTAATTGCCCTTTGCACTGCACCTGCTAGATCAATCGTGAACATCTTCACTGGCAAATGTAATGCTAGTGTAAACATCATCCTCATGCATGTCATAAGATTCTGTAGGATCATATCTATCCTCAAATGCATTTCGTGCCACAGAATTAGAACCACGATTGCCATATGCATTTCTTAGATGCCTATCTCTTACATCTAACTTCCGATCATCCCTTTGCATACCATCTGCAGATTCTAGTCCAGAATTCAACGACTTGTAATCATGATAGGACTTGCTAGAAGACCGTTTCTCATGATCCTTGGATCTAGTCAATTTAGTTTCATCTCGTCCTCTTTGGTGACCACTCTGCTCATGTGATCGGACATGACTTCTGTATCTTTCTGGACTTCTGCTGTACTCTCTTCCATGTCTGTCTTGGTTGGCACTTCTCCGATATTCCAGCTTTTCATGGTGACCGTGATTGCTTCGTCCTTGCTGCTCATAATCTTGAGGCAATACATCCTTCGAGGTTTTAGATCTAGAATTGTGGTCAGGGTATGATTCCTTCTGGTAGTGGTTCGAAGTAGTTCTTGTTGCTTCAGAAGAATGGCTATTGACTTTTCTTAGTTCATTCACAGTAACATCAGGGGCAGAAGGAGGATTAGGAGACATCTCTTCCTCTTCAGTTCCCTTCTCAAAGCGGCCTATTCCTCCAGCTAGCTTGATTTCCTCCATGTATCCGTCAATTATATCCCTCATCACCTTTGACAAAGTAATTATAACTAAATAAGAGAGAGATCATGGCTTTTTTATAATGACAACATGAAGGTTAAATGTGAAAGTAATTGTTGTCAAATGGATGGATTTTCCTTTATTGGTTTTCTCAAAATTTTAACATATATGACACTACCACATGCCAAGAAAGATCAGTGATAAGAGATTGGAACTTACAGATCCAATTCATATGATTCCAACTTCCTCTTAATGAAAACTACAATACAATATTCACTTGACAATAAGGCAAACTATCACTTTAGGAGTCACTTGGAAACTACAGGAAATAGGCCACATGTATAAGCAGCTGATGGTTTAGACAATACATAAAAGTAAATAGATTTCAACATGAAAAACTAATGAAACTTTGATAGGTATAATAACAGTACTAGTAGGAGCTTCTTTAGCTTTTGCTCATTAGCTTCCTACCTGTAAAGTTGTTCGTTTCAACTTCTTTCCACGGTATGACATTCTTCGACGTTTATAATCCCTTTCTTCAGCCAATAACTCCTCTCTTGTCTTTGATTTGTTTGATTCCTTGTGCAAAAGAAAAGGATCATTAAACTTATGACCAAAGCAACATTTTATGACAGATAAGCATTGTCAGGAGAGAACATGAGAAAATATGTTAGCAAGTAAAGGGTCCCATATTAGCAACTACTCGACCAGTTGCCAGTTTTCAAACCATGGCTCTTCACAATAAATGAAACTCTGAAAGATATCAGGGGATCTAAAGGAAGTAACTTGAATTTTGATAAAATCAACATCCAAATAAAAACCGACTCTCTTTCCTTTATTTTTCTTCAATACCTATTACCATGGACATGACTATAATTTCAGACAGTGGAACTCAAACCTCTTCAAATGCATGCCAAGGATGTCCAAAAATTGCATTTTCTAAAATAAAATTTATCTCTAAATCATAGGCATGTAAAGAACATGTGGCAGCTACCTTCAGTAACTGAATACTACTGCACATCCCTAAAACTTTCAGTAACAAGGAAGACAAAACTTCCACTGCCTATGAAACTTTACAAAATTCCTGAACTATAATGTCATTTACCTTCTTTGATATCATGTCACCGTGTTTCTAAAATATTTTATATTTTTTGTGGGGTGGGCAGGAGGATTTTATATACATATAAATTCTGTCCAGTATGTCATTTCCCTTCCTGAACTTGCAATTATGTCCAGTAAAAGAACAAAAACTAAAAGCTCCAGCAATTAAAACAAAGAAAACCATCTACATGTTTAGTACCTGGTTAGATAATTGCTTTCGAGGAAGGCCATCATGCTCAATAATAGCTTTGTATTGAGGACGTTTACTTCTCTCATCATCAGCTCTTTTCGAGACAAAAGAATGCTCAGCCATCCTACATAGAAGGCGAGGCAAGTTGAAATCATACTGAACTTGTGAGTGAAACATATTACATGCAAGCACAATAAGAAAAAGAAGTAAGAATAGCAATGTACCGCTGATATCTTGGTAGTTGTTGAGGAACCCGTAATAGCTTGATTTTTGCTTCTAGTATAGACCTTTCATGTAATGCAGCGACTGCAGCTGCCACTTGGGACACAAAAATTACTCCATCATCACCTTCATCCACTGCTTTTATTATTTTACACTCTCTACTTCCTTTTCGAAGCTCTTCAAGTTTGCTATCCTTTATTTCACTCTCATAAGCATCTAAATCCCTCAGACTTTCTTTCAAACAAGAGTCCAACTGAAACATCACCTCATTAGCAGCGTCTAATATACACTGCTTCAAAACATGAATGGCAAAGCACTTTGCATTCACTTCACCATACAAAACAGAAAGCTGAGATGCAATCCACATCAAAACTTGAACCAAAATTGGACACTTCAAAGATTTCACATTCATCTCACAACTCACAGAGCTCAAACCTTCCTTTCTAATAGCCTTCAAACAAAGTCTAAAAAGAACACATATATGATCCCTCATATAAACATCAATCACCACACCATATCGTGGAGAATTCGCAATAATCCAACTCCTCAAATCACTCCCTTTAATCAAATCCAACCTCAAAATGGAGCAAAACACGCTATACGAATACACACTCGGATGATCAATCCAACCCTCTATCTCCCTCCTTATTGCCCACAACTCAGATGGCAAAACTCTAAACCCATTTTTATCAAAACCCTCTCGCTCGCTCTCCCCACTAACCCCAAAATTCACACATTCAATTAACAAAACACCAGGTAATGTAAACATTCTTTTTGAGCTATCTAAATCATTCAAGTTAACAGCACCAGGGCAGTCATTGTAAGAGAAATGTGAACTAAACTGATTGTAATAGCTATCTAACGAGAAACAAAGTTCAGTTTCATAAGGGTCTTGTATTAATTGACTAAAGTTTGAATCTTTATGTGGGTCTTGTGGGTTAAGTGTATTAGGGTAGTGAAGATAATCAAAAGGGGAAGATGGGTTTTGAAAGAGAGGAACTGGGCAGTTAAGAGAGTGGAGGAAGAGGGATTCTGGTGGCATAAGGTGGTGACGATTGAAAGGGCAGGGGATAAAGTTGGCATTTTGGGGCTTTGAAAGGGTAATTTGTGGAGAGAGGGAAGTGAGGGTTTGGTGTGTGAGAGAGAGGAGGTTGGTGAGAGTGGAGAGGGTGGTGGAAAGATCAAGAATAGGGGTGGTTGTTGTGGTGGTGGTAGGTGGAGGAACTTGAGGTGGTTTTGATGGCGGTTGTGAGGGGAGGAAGGGGTGGAGTAGGAAGTTAGGGTCAGGATTAGAGTTTTGGGAGGGATATGGGAAGGGAAGGTGATTAGGGTGTGGAGTATAAGGGTTCATTGAGAAAGAGAGAGATCGAAAAGCTCAGCAGCAGCTCAAAAAGTAGATAGTTTGAATTCTTTATGTGATGAAATAAATCAATTTTTATCTTTCCCTTCTTCTGCTTCTTCAGAAGACCAGCCGGTGGTGGTGGTTGTGGCGGCGGCGGCTGTGGAGTTGGATGTTTT